>JAAUXU010081687.1_pt1 | contig 13564 bp, 22 predicted proteins | sample 7278151 | NCBI WGS metagenome assembly JAAUXU01 (sample SAMN14350113, study PRJNA611818) | marine sediment metagenome | isolation source: surface marine sediment (1.8m) | place: French Polynesia: Moorea | collected 2018-08 | reverse complement strand
TATATAATGCCGCTGTAGGCGGCAAAAATTTTCATCTTTGCAAACAGAGAATGCTAGGGGGGGGGTCTTGAAAACAGCGCTTGGGGGGGGTCTTTATAGTCAGACCCCCTACTTGAGCACCTATGAGTATACCTTTTTCAGAAAAATGTTTTAATTTAGTTTAATCTTTTTGCGCCGATTCCTCCCCCGCAGGTGTTTGACGGCGAGGGCGGCCTTGCCCTCCACCCCGAGGAGGGCTTCACCGGCGCGGAGACCCCCGGCTACATGCTCAGCGCGGACTCTGGCGAGCTGGTCCTCAGGTTCAGGTCCGACTCCATCGGCAACGCCGCCGGCTTCATGGCCACCTTCTCGGCAGACTGCCCCAGGCTAAACATCGGGAGAGGTAACATACGCGTACAACATTTGCATTCCCTTGGAAATCGATGAATTAAATTGTCATGAAAAAAATAGAAGAAGAAAGTACAGCTAATTTATCGGGGCACGAAAAGGCAATTAAATCACCGCAGTATTGCTCTACTATTTTGGCAAGTTTCTCTAAATTCATTTTTTTAAAAATTGCAATTTCCAGGCGCCGTCGGCAACTCCGAGGACACCGTGTTCGGCTCCGTGGCCCGCTTCACCTGCCCGGTGGGGCAGATCTTCGCCACCGGAGCGGAGGAGATCGAGACGCAGTGCATGCCGGGTAAATATACTATAGTTATTTCATAATTTTTTCATTGGGAAAAATCGAATGTTGAATACTGTGCAATTCGCCTTTGCAGGCGGCAAGTGGTCCAACCCCTACATCCCAGCCTGCCAGGAGGTCTACTGCGGCCCCGTGCCTCAGGTATAAGATCAATTTTTTTCCGAACCATCAAAAAAACACTCCCAATTTCCCGCACAAAAAATACCCTTTTTGTCATCCTCAGATCGACAACGGCTTCGCCGTGGCCGCCACCAACGTCAGCCACCGCGGGACGGCCTCCTACCAGTGCTACGCCGGCTTCGGGTTCCCCTCCGGGCAGCCCATCGAGACCATCGCGTGCACCCCCGACGGAACGTGGAGCCACCTGCCCGTGTGCCAAGGTGGAGATATGTGAAATTGAACGAAAACTCGCCCTCACTCCAAATTCCCCGAACTGTTGAGAAGAAATGGTGCTTTCATATACACTCCGGCCAATCCGCCCGAAAAAATTCAAGTGCTGATTTCTTTTTCTTGTCATAGCTTTTTGCAGCTGTGGTAGTCCAAGAGTCACAGCTCACTTTCGTGTTCCCCTCCCCCCCCCCAAAAAAAAATAAGGCCAGTATTTTCAACGTAATTCATTTTCTTTCTCCCCATCTCTTTTTTTCAGCCTCCCAGTGCGCCCCATTGCCCGAGGTGGAGAACGCCCGCGCCGACATCCTGGCCGGCCGCGGCCTCAACTACGGCACCGTCGTCAGGTACACCTGCGACGAGGGCTTCGAGCGCGGCGGGATGCCCGTCCTGCTGTGCCAGAGCAACGGAACCTGGTCCTCCCCCGTGCCATCGTGCTCAAGGTGAGATGCTTGACAGCATTCTTAGCTGGATTTATTTATTTTTTTGGCTACAGTTCTATGAGAGTATGTCTGTTTTAAAAGATTTTCTTTTAATATCATATTCCCCAAGAGGACTTGAACAAATATCCCATTGTCCTTCTTATTTAGGGTCCGGTGCCACACCCTGCCCAAGGTCCCTAACGGGTTCGTGGTCGGCGGCGGCGGCGGCGGCGGCGCCCCCGGGGACCAGGGCAGGCCGGCGGAGCACTACTACGGCGACCAGGCCAGGGTGGAGTGCCACCGCGGCTACACCAGGATCGGGTCCAACATAATCTCGTGCGGCGCGGAGGGGGAGTTCTCAAACGTGCCCACTTGCCAAGGTGAGTTTTCCCGAGTCCCAAATAGGGCTCGGAACGGTTAACCGGTCAACTTAAGTTAACCGAAATTTTGTAAAAAAAAAACCGGTTAAAATTTTCCCCTAAAAATAAATATTTTATTGCATTTTTTCAATTCATTCAATTAATTTTGTAATTTATGGCTTTGTAATACCAAATTAGAGATTTTTTTCTTAACTGATAAATTTCAGGGCCAAACAGCTTTCGGATTTTTTTAAATAAAATTCTGTCCCAAAAAAAATGGTTGATAAAAATGTAATTAAAGAACATTTTTTTAATGTTGGGGAAAAAAATTAACTTCAGTTAACCAGAACAGACTCCCTAAATTAACCGGTTAATCGATAGGCTCAATTTCAGTCGAATTCCGAGCCCTAGTCCCAAACAACGATTTTCCAATTTCGAAAAAAAAAGTGGCAAATTGTGTCGTATAACACTTTTTGTCGGTGCAGCGCCGGCGCCGCCAGAATCGTCCAGTGCGCAAAACAATTTGCGTGATGTGTGAATTTCCGCCGTTTTTTCCCCGCATAATAATTTTTATAATCGATTCCTTCTCTCTTGATCCCCCAGACAAGGACGAGTGCGAGCTGTTCCAGTGCGACTTCCGCTCCACCGAGTGCGAGAACGTCAACGGGTCCCACCACTGCAAGTGCAGGGAGGGGTTCGCCCCCAACCTCGAGTGCAGGCCCGTCGCCGATCTGGGCATGGCGGACGGGGGGATCCCGGACGAGGTGCGTTGAATTGCAACTTTATAAAGGGAATTTTTTTTGCATTTTTGTAGGAAGAAAACTAGACATGAGACTAAGTTTTGCAACAACTATTTGTTCAGTAACTTCAGTTATATAGTGGTCGCTATTAAAACCTCTCTTTTTTTATACAGTCCATCATCGTTTCCGGTAGCGAGCCCGGCTACGACCGCCGCCAGCTCCGCCTCAACAGCCCGCTCGGCTGGTGCGGCGCCTCCACGCTGACCGGCACCAACGCCGGGAACTGGGCCGTCGTCGACCTGGGCGCGCCGACAGTCATCAGGGGATTCAGGACGCAGGTTGGTGCCGAGATGGAATGCTTGGTTTTGTCCCGATCCCGCTGTTGATTGCACAGAAAGCTGGCGAGGCAGAGCGCTTTATTGTCCATGTGTCATCATAAATTTATCATCCTCTCTCCCTTGTATACTATATTAATTGGAAAATCTCAATTGGACCTAGGCAAAGTTGCAAGCTGTGTGTACTTCTTGACGTTCCCACAAAAGACCGTTGATTGTTTCGATTTCTCGCCGAGCGCCCCTAGTCCAAGCAAATCCCTCCTTCTTCCTCCCCTGCGGGAAACCTCCCGCAGTCCACCTCCTCCGGCCACTCGAGGTCGAACTGCTGCATCGCGCGCTCGCACCCGCTCCTGGCGGACTCGCACAGGCCGCGGCAGGGCGGCACGGGGCTCTCAAGCACCGTGCACACGGGGGCGTGGAGGAAGCAGAGCAGCCACTGGAGGTCCGGGGAGCACCGCGATAGGATCAGGGGGGTCCACCGGCTCAGGCGCACGGCGGCCTCCTCCTGGGAAAAACAATTGAAAAAAAGACCCCGCTGTAAATTAAATCTGTTTGTGCAAGAGGTTAAACAGCATAGCTAGTACTATTTTTTTTGCTCAAAGTTTTGTTCTTTTGGTTAGTCTTTGCCTGGTTTTCATGCCCCAGCAGGTTTGGGAACAGGGTGCTGTTGTAGGGCAGGTAGAGGCACATTGGTATGGTGACGGGCTCGCAGGGGCCGATGGCGTCACCGGAATCGCTGGTGGAATATCGAGTCTCCTGGGCTGAGATCTCACTGGCCGCCAGAAGCAGGATCGGAAATGTTGCCATGATGAAGGAAAAACGTGACATCCTAACCTTTGTGAAGTGGCTCGAACCAAACTGTTTGTGTGTGTGTGTGTGACCGAAATAAGGCACTGAGCCCGACTAGGAATAGGGGGGGAAGGGGACTTATCTTGCATTCCACATTCCACACAAAGTTGAACGGCAAATCCATGCACGTCATGAGTACTCACACAACGCGTTTCTTTGTCCTCTTGCAGGGCGTCCGGCGGCGCGACGGCCGGCTGGCCTTCCCCACCGCCATCCGCCTGGCCTCCACCAACGACCTCTCCGACGTCTGGCGCGACTTCCGCAACGTGGACCGGTCCCCGGTCGAGTTCCGCGTCCTGGACGGGGCCTCCATGTCCGTCATGAACCTCCCGCAGCCCATCGAGGCCAGATACATCAGGCTGAACCTGTTCAACTACACCAACGCCCCTTGGTGAGTGGAGCATTAAAACTCGTTTCTAGTCTTGCGTGCAAAATTAAATAATGTGTGGCATTATTTACCTCACTTGCAGCCTCCGCCTGGAGCTGATGGGCTGCCAGAAGCAGAGCTGCAACGACGTCAATGAGTGCCTCGTGGACAACGGGGGGTGCCAGCAAAAGTGCCTGAACAGGTACGTACTGCGACACATGGATTCCCTTCCCACCAAAGTATGAAAGTAAATAACAAAATTTGTGTCCCCCCCCCCTTCAGCCCCGGCGGCTTCAAGTGCATGTGCAACGTGGGCTTCGAGCTCTTCTCCGAGGACGGCGTCTCCGACTTCTTCATCCCTCCGGCCGAGACCGGCCTCCGCGACGGGGATACCCTCAGGATCAACAAGACCTGCGTCCCCAAGATGTGCCCGCAGCTGGAGGAGCCAGAACACGGGAGGCTCCTCACCGACAAGTAAGCTAAGGGGTTTCAAAAAAAATAATAATAGATCTAAGCCTTTAAAAAAATTCTTGACCTTTTTTTAAAAAAAGCTTCCAACTTGAGTGAAAATTTGGTAGACATTGCAGTTACCGACAAAACTGGCCCTCGAATTTTTGACGAAACTGTGGCAAAGCGGGAGTCGGGGAAACGTTTTCTAATTCCCGCTTTCCCCACCTCTTTTTCGCCGCAGGAGCACCTACCGCTTCGGCGACCTGGCGCGCTTCTCCTGCGACTTTGGCTACGAGCTGACCGGCTCGCCCTCGCTGCTCTGCACCTCCGCCGGGGAGTGGAACGGCACCGCCCCGTCCTGCGAGTACGCCGCCTGCCCGCCCATACGGTCGGACGAGGCCGAGGGGCTCAGGGCCACCAGGACGTTCGAGGGGGAGTCGGAGGCCATCCCGTTCGCGCAGAACGTCACCTTCCAGTGCGACCAGGTGCGGGCTCTTTTTTTCAATGCTTTTTTTTTTCACTTGCGGATTCTATACTCCGCAATTTACCACAAATTGTTTCCAAACAAGCAAACCAGCTAATTGAAGCTGAATGCTGTAGAACGTACTCATGTCCCAAGTCGATGGATAATTTCAAGACTAATTGTTTTTTCCCCCTTTTGCTTCCCTTCCTTATTTTAGGTTGGCAAGCCCCTCCGCGACACCGCCACCTCCAACTTCCGCCAGTGCGTGTACGACCCGGCGCCCGGACGCCCGGACTACTGGCTGTCCGGGGCGGCCCCGGAGTGCCCCAGGGTGGACTGCGGCACCCCGCCGCCCATCCCGGGAGCGGACTACGGAGACTTTGTGGACACCAGATACCAGGTATTTCAATTTTTTGTGTCTTACTTACTGTACTTAATGGAATTGTGTTCTCCAGAATGTTTGTTTTAAAAGCACGAAAACTTGCGAAATTATCCATGATTTAGATAATTTCCTTTAAATTGTTTCACCGGATTTCTATCTAAATGTTTCCGTTCTTTCCCCCTTAGGCGAGCTTCTTCTTCGGCTGCAAGGACGAGGCCTTCCGCCTGGTTGGCCAGTCCTCCAAGAACGACAACATTGTCCGCTGCGGGGAGGACGGGGTCTGGGACTTTGGAGACATGAGGTGCGAGGGGCCGGTGTGCGAGGACCCGGGGAGGCCGGCAGACGGATACCAGATCGCAGAGAGCTACGAGCAGGGGTCAAAGGTACTTGAGAATTTCTTGCGAATTTTGACTTTCAGAAAATTAGTAAAAGAAACTTTCTAAATCGGTCAAAAATGGGCAAAAAAAGACAGATTTTTTTTTACATAGGAGACAGCTTATGTGGTAAAAAACTTTCTTTGCGAATTTTGCGACTTTTTGAAGAAAATTTTGCGAATTTTCGTTCAAACCCTGTGGCAGCACTTGGTACTTATGCCTTTTCTCCTCCTCCACTTCCTCCAGGTCGAGTTCCGCTGCTCCAAGCAGGGGTACATCCCTATCAACCCTACCCCCATCGAGTGCGTGGAGCGTCCCGAGTGCGGCGTCATCCGCCCGCTAGGGATAACCTCAGGCGCCATCCCGGACTCGGCCATCAACGCCACCTCCGAGAGGGGCAACTACGAGGCCAGGAACGTCCGGCTCAACTCGGTGACGGGCTGGTGCGGCAAGAAGGAGGCCTTCACCTACGTCAACGTGGACTTGGGCGCGCTCCACCGTGTCAAGGCCATCCTCGTCAAGGGCGTCATCACCGGCGACGTCGTCGGCAGGCCCACCGAGATCCGCTTCTTCTACAAGGAGCGCGAGGAGGACAACTACGTGGTCTACTTCCCCAACTTCAACCTGACGGCCAGGGACCCCGGAAACTACGGCGAGCTGGCCATGATCACCCTCCCGCTGAGCGTGCAGGCCAGGTTCGTCATCCTAGGCATCGTGTCCTACACGGAGAACCCCTGCCTCAAGTTCGAGCTGATGGGCTGCCCGGCGGAGGAGGACGCCCCGCCGCCCCACTTGGGGTACAACAACGGCCACCCGGTGTGCGTGGACAACGAGCCTCCCGCCTTCCTCAACTGCCCGAACCAGCCCATCGAAGTCAGGAAGGGACCAACTGGAATTGAGGTAAGTTAAAGAGTATTATTGTTGTGGTGTACACAATATTTGGTATATTTTACCTCTTTAGCTACCTTCAAGTAGTTTTCAAAAGTTTTTCCTGTATAACTGTGCCTTTTCGGTTTTTGTTTGTTTCCCGTCAACCTTGAAGACACACGAACACAATCCAATACTCTCAATGTGCCCTTGTTTCTTTTTTTCCAGCCCGTCAACTTCACTACCCCTGTGGCAAGAGACAACTCTGGCGCCATCGCCCGCATGGAGATCATCTACATCACCCCCGCCGGGCGATTTGACGGCTTCCACATGCCGCTCACCACCTTCGAGGACATCTCGGTCGAGTACTACGCATACGACTTTGACGGAAACGTCGCTATCTGCCAGGTAGGACTTGCATTTTTTGACGGTTGTTAAACGGCAGTTTTTACAGAAGCTTTTAAAAATCGTTTTTGTCCAAAAAGAATGTAAAAAAAGTCTAAATTATTTTTTGCTATTTAACTTAATTCGACGGCAGTAATAACGGTATCTTTTGTTTCACGTCAGGTCAACGTGACCGTGCCGGACGACTCCCCGCCGTCGCTGCAGTGCCCGCAGAGCTTCGTGATCGAGCTGGTGGACCAGGAGGACTCGTACGACATCGACTTCCGCAAGCTGCGCGGGCAGGTCAACGCCACGGACGGCGACGGCTCCTTCCCCTCCGACGTGGCCGTCACCTTCATCCCGGAGCGCGCCACCATCCGCACGGGCGCCTTCGAGAACGTGACCGTGGTGGCCTCGGACAAGGCCGGGAACCTGGCGCGCTGCTTCTTCCAGGTGGCCATCCGCCCCACGCACTGCGTCGACTGGGAGCTGGAGGCGCCCGCCAACGGCGACATCTCCTGCGAGCGGGGCTCCTCCGTCAGCGGAGGCGGCCTCCAGTGCGAGGCCACCTGCCGCGCAGGGTTCAGGTTCACCGACGGCGAGCGGTCAAAGTCCTTCTCCTGCTCCGAGTCCTCCCCGTGGACCCCCGCCAGGGTCGTCCCCGACTGCGTGAGCGAGGACACCACGCTCTCCACCTACGACGTGGAGGCCACCATCTCCTACCGGGCCTCGGGCGCGCCGGTCCCGGACTACTGCCCGGACGTGTACGCCCAGACGGTGCAGCGGTTCCAGGCAGCCATTGGGCAGACCCTGTCGGACAAGTGCACGGACGGAGCTGGCAACGTTGACATACAGGTGAGAGGGGTTTTTTAAAAAAGGCTTTAGCAACAAGATAATCATAGGAAAAAAGGATAAATTTAGAATGAAATTAGTACATGACACAGTGCTTTATACTGCTACAGTATGTGCAGTTTGTGCACAAAGCAAAAGGAAATTAGCGCTTGTACTTTATACGTTCCATCTTTGCTGAATTTCATACCAACCACAATTGTCCCCAACTTTTCATTTTCCTCTTTTTCCCAGGTTGTGTTCAAGCCCACCTCCGCGGTGCGCACTGGGGAGTCCTCCGTGGACATCAAGTACACCCTGATGGTGACCCCGGCCCTGCCGCAGCCGCGCGTCTACGACCACTGCGGCCAGACCCACGACCTCATCTTCGACCTCTCCATCCCGGCCACCAACGAGCTCATCGTCGACCTCCTGGAGGTCGTGCCCTCCGACTTCATCGAGGAGATCGCAGAGGGAACCAGGGGCATCTCGCAGGGAATACAGTCGGACTGCCCGCCGCTCAGGTGAAACGAAATTCCCAATTAGATTTGAAAGAACAATTTAGAAACAGCGCAACTTGCATTTGAAAAATGCTTTTTTGAAACGCAGAAACTTGGAACATATTTTCCTCTTTTTTTTATTGCAGGGCCCTCCGCTCCGAGGTGGACCGCGGCTTCGTCTGCCAAGAGGGCGAGGTGCTCAACGACATCCGCAGCTCGGACGTCCCCCGCTGCCTGGAGTGCCCCGCCGGGTTCTTCGCCGGCAAGGGCGAGACCGAGTGCGCGCTCTGCCCGAAGGGCACCTACCAGGACGAGCCCAGGCAGGGACGGTGCAAGCAGTGCCCGCCCGGCAGCTGGACGCAGGAGGCCGGGTCAAAGTCGGAGTCCGCCTGCGTCCCCGTCTGCGGGCATGGCACCTACAGCCCGGAGGGGCTCGTCCCCTGCCTCGAGTGCCCGGCGGACTCGTACTCCGGGGAGCCTCCCACCGACGGGTTCAGGGAGTGCACCGCGTGCCCGCAGGTGATTGTTTGTGTTCAAATGGTCGGTTTTTTACTCTATTTTAAATCAAACAGTCAACAAAAAAAAGTTTTTTTTGCGATTCTGCTACCAGCATGCCAATTACCATTTACCACATATGTACACTGTTAATTTATTGGTTTTTTCCTCTCTGCAGGACACCTACACAGCCGGCCCTGGCTCCCGCTCGCCCGACGAGTGCCGCCCTCGCTGTCCTCCTGGAATGTACTCCGAGACCGGCCTGGCCCCCTGCGCCCCCTGCCCGAAGAACTTCTTCCAGCCGCTAGCAGGACAGAGGCAGTGCTTCGAGTGCCACGGATCGGAGGAGACAAAGTGAGAAGTAGTTTTGAAAGGTCTTTTTTTTCTGTTTTTTTTTTCGGGGATCGAGAGACTCAATTCCCGTTTGTTGCACGGCAGCCTGGAAACGAAACTTAATTATTTCTTTTTTCCTCACTTTCCTACTCCCAGGGGCAACGGCGCCGCCACCAAGGACGAGTGCCGCGACATCGACTGCCCCTCCGACGCCTGCGAGCACGGCGGCCTCTGCGTCGCCATATACCACCACCCCAAGTGCTTCTGTCCGGCCGGATTCACCGGCGAGCGCTGCGAGGTCAACGTGGACGAGTGCGCCTCCGACCCGTGCCACAACGGCGGGACCTGCGTGGACCAGCCGCAGGGGTACACCTGCGAGTGCCCGGAGGGATACTCAGGGCTGCAGTGCCTGATCGAGGAGAGCTCGTGCGCCGACGACCCCTGCCCGGACAGGGCCATGTGCAAGAACGAACCGGGAGTGGGCAACTACACCTGCCTGTGCCGCTCCGGGTACACCGGGGAGGACTGCGACGTGACCGTGGACCCGTGCGCCGACTCGCCCTGCCAGAGCGGAGGGGAGTGCGAGACCCTGCAACAGGGCCGCTACGTCTGCCGCTGCCCTGAGGGCTGGGAGGGCAGGCACTGCGAGACCAACGTGGACGACTGCGCAGAGTCCCCCTGCGCGCTGGGCGCGGAGTGCACCGACCTGAACAACGACTTCCGCTGCGAGTGCCCGGAGGGATTCACTGGCAAGCGCTGCCAGGACAAGGTGGACCTCTGCTCCGCCTCCAACAACGAGTGCGCCAACGGCCGCTGCGTGGACCGCGTCTTCCGCTATGAGTGCGTCTGCGCTCCGGGCTGGAGCGGCGAGCTCTGCGACGTCAACGTGGACGACTGCCTCGCCAGGCCCTGCCAGAACGGCGGAACCTGCGTGGACGAGGTTGACGACTTCTCCTGCGCCTGCGAGCCCGGGTTCGTGGGCAAGCGCTGCCAGCACCGCGCCGACCACTGCGCCTCCGATCCCTGCCAGAACGGAGGCACCTGCTCCAACGACGATTCCGACGGAGAAGGATCCTTCGTCTGCGACTGCCGCCCTGGGTTCGTGGGCCTCACCTGCGAGGCCGCCATCGACGAGTGCGCCACAAACCTGTGCGACCCGACTGGAACCGCCAGGTGCCTGGACCTGGACAACGAATTCAGGTATAGTAGTAAAAGTCTCTCCCAGTACGTACAACAATTTTGCCAGTCTTTGCCATGCAAATAATGACCAAAAATTCAAATGCGAAAAAAACGGGCTTTTTTATTTTCTTCCAGAACTTGCATATGATCATTAATACAAATTTTGCCCCCCCTCCAGGTGCGAGTGCCGCGAGGGCTTCGAAGGGGAGACCTGCGAGGTGAACGTCGACGACTGCGCCTCCTCCCCCTGCCTGAACGGCGGGTCCTGCCGCGACGAGGTCGGCACCTTCGTCTGCTCCTGCCCCTCGGGCTGGACCGGAGAGCGCTGCGAGGAGGACGTCGGCTACTGCGACTCGGACCCGTGCGAGAACGACGCGGAGTGCGTCGACCTATTCCAGGTATGTCTCATAGAAACCTCCTGTTTTATTTAATTTTTTGGGAAAAGACAGTAGAAATATGCATTTACTTTCCTGCCTTCTCAGGACTACTTCTGCGTGTGCCCCCGCGGCACCGACGGCAAGCGGTGCGAGACCGCCCCCGAGCGCTGCATCGGCTCCCCGTGCATGCACGGCGGGTTCTGCCGCGACTTCGGCTCCGGGCTCAACTGCTCCTGCCCGGCCGGGTACTCGGGCGTCGGCTGCCAGCACGAGTTCGACGCCTGCAGGGAGGGGGCCTGCCAGAACGGGGCCTCCTGCGTGCAGCACGAGGATCCCACGGGAGGAGCGCCGGTAAACAAAATTGTTAGAATACATGTCGATTTTGCCGCTTTCTGATTTCTTCATGGTTTGCATTTTGACGCAGCAAAAGAAGGGTTTTTTAAATTAAAAAAAACACACTGCTACGGTATTTAATTTCTCTTCTAATTATTAAAACTCTTTCCTCTCCCCCCCTTAGGAGTACGAGTGCATCTGCCCTCCCGGCTTCACCGGTCGCCACTGCGAGGAGAACATCAACAACTGCGTCCCCGGCGCCTGCCCCCCGGCCTCCACCTGCGTAGATCTGGTCGACGGGTTCCACTGCAGGTGCCCCTTCAACCTCACGGGCGAGGACTGCAGGAAGACCATACAGGTAAGGAAGTTAGTTATAGCAACTTTGGTAGGAGTAGGACAAAGATGGAGAGAATTTAGGCAACCGATGGCTAAAAATGCCATCCATGGGAAATGTCCCCCCTGCAAAGAGGCTTCATCTCTTCTTTCTCTTCTTTCAGATCGACTACGACCTGCACTTCACCGACGAGTCCAAGTCCTCGTCCGCCTCCCTGACCGTCCCCTTCCGCCTGGGCGCCCCGCGCGAGCTGACCGTCGGGCTGTGGGTGCGCTTCGACTCCCCCGGGGAGACAGGGACGTACTTCACGCTCTACGCCGTCGACGAGGAGTTCTACCCGACCAACAAGAGGGTGCTCGTGCAGGTATGATGGGCCGGGAAGCCAAATGAGGCCTTCTCAAATACGTAAATGATGTGCTGTTCAGAAGTCCGCGGCGTGGAAAATGTCTAGTTCGTCTTGGTGAAGAATTTCAATGTTTGTCTTGGTTGCTCTTTTCACGGGAAACCAGTGTGCCTAAGAAACAGTTTTTCTCTTCCCCCCCCTCAGGCCCTGAACAGCGGCGTGCACGTGGACCTGTTCCCCGGCCAGGTGCCCAAGGTGTTCCTGCAGTTCCCGGCCTACGTTCCGGTGTCCAACGGGCAGTGGCACCACGTGGCCGTGACCTGGAGGGCCGACACCGGCACGCTCACCCTCGTCTCGGACGGGCTCATCGCCGACAAGAGGGAGATGTACGGGGCCGGGCCGGACGCGCCGCTGCCGGCGCAGTTCGGATACGTCACGCTGGTGAGTGGGGTTTTTTATTATTAAAAAAATCATTGGCTTTTTCTTAAAAATTATAGAATCTTGTGCTGCTTTTGGAACAAAGTTTGTTCTTGTTCATCTATGCTTCTGGTCCAAAGCCTACGTTTTGTTCTACTTATACTTTGTTATGTAAATTGGGGCTAAATCCACTGAGCTTTTTAACTTTTTTTTACTGTACAATTTGTTTCACAAGCTTAAATTCTCCAAAATCAACTTAACTATGTTGTTTTTTATTCGTCTACATCTCCGCTTTTTTTTTCCAGGGTTCCGCCGGCGAGGGCCCGAACGGCGCCCGCTCCGAGTCCGGCTTCCAGGGCAGGCTGAGCCGCGTCCAGGTGTGGTCGCGCGCCCTGGACGCCGCCTCGGAGATCCCCAGGCAGGTGCGCTCCTGCACGGCCGCCCCCGTCCTCTTCCCCGGACTCCTCCTGAGGTGGTCGGGCTACGACAGGACCGCGGGCGGGGTGGAGCGGGTGATGCCGTCCGAGTGCGGGGAGAGGACCTGCTCGCCGCCGGGGTCGGGAGGAGGGGGAGGAGGGGACGGGGGGGAGGAGTGCCAGTCGGGGCTGGACGAGGACAGGGTCCCGCCCACCGTGGAGTACTGCCCGCCGGGTGACCTGGTGAGTCTGTTCTCTGTAAAGACAAAAAATAGACGAAATCTTTGGAAGAACTACAGCTGCTTTCACTTTGACTTGATTCTGCTCTTGAGACTTTGTTTCTCCCCAGCCAAGTTTCCGAATTTGACAATTCTCACCACGTAGGACAAAGACTGCTTTGAGCGTGCCTCCTGCGGTACAAACACTTTTGTGCCATAATTTGACTTCCCCTTCTTTTTCCTCCAGTGGGTTGGCTCCGCTAACGGCTCCGCCGTGGTGACCTGGGACGAGCCCATCTTCGCCGACAACCGCCGGGTGGAGCGGGTGGTCAACGCGGGCGGGCTCAAGCCGGGAAGGGCGCTGCAGTGGGGCACCTACGACGTCGCCTACGTGGCCTACGACCAGGCCGGAAACACCGCGCAGTGCGCGTTCAAGATCTACGTCCTGAGTGAGTCTTGCTTCTCCTGCACATGCTAGATTTCAAGAAGAAAAAGAAGAAAGTCGAATATTCGGCTGATTTTCGCTTTTTTTTCTTTTCCTGCCAGACTCCTTCTGCCCCCCGCTGGACCCCCCGCAGGGCGGCTCCCAGCAGTGCGAGGACTGGGGCCCTGGCGGCCGCTTCAAGGTGTGCAGGATCCGCTGCGACGAGGGGCTCAGGTTCTCGCAGGCCGTCCCGCAGTTCTACACCTGCGGGGCCGAGGGCTTCTGGAGGCCGAACCACGCCGT
>JAAUXU010092182.1_pt1 | contig 13568 bp, 26 predicted proteins | sample 7278151 | NCBI WGS metagenome assembly JAAUXU01 (sample SAMN14350113, study PRJNA611818) | marine sediment metagenome | isolation source: surface marine sediment (1.8m) | place: French Polynesia: Moorea | collected 2018-08 | reverse complement strand
ATAATTTTCGCATTTTTCTCCATAGGCCAACGGCGCCAACGCCTGGCTCATCTTCCCCAAGAACGGGAGCACGAACGGCGGGGTGGTTCAGGGCGGCGGGGAGGGCGAGTTCAACCGCGGCGGCATCGACGGAAGGGGCAGCGTCAGGAGCTTCACCGCCAGGCCAGTCAACCTGGCAGGTGAGCTAGAAAAGGAAATTGTTGAGGGATATCGATGTCGGAATCTGAAGACGGCATAGATACTCGTAGGTTTGAGTGCTTTAAGTGGGGGGGCACAGTACATAAGAGTCACAAAAAGTTCGTACGCTACTAAATAAGAATTGTGTGGGACCCCCCCCCATCCCCTACCCCCTTCGCTCATCTATGGAAGGCGGCTTTCCTGTTTTGTTGTGCCCGTTTTCTTCGAAACGCTTGGGAAGAAAAGAGGCTCTGATGACGTGACTGAGCATTGAGAACATCAAAGTCACTCTCTTTTTAACTGGAGCAAAGCTTTGCATGCCCACAATAGTCCAAAGGATCGGGCTTTTGCTGCTGTGGATCTGGCAATTAAATATTCAAGAAGAGTAGGTTGGGGAGGGCCTCTCTTTTGTGAAGACAGGAAAAAAGGGGGAGGATCGGTCGTTCGCCCTAGCCTGTCAGGTCATATTTCACACAAAATGCAAGGGGAACCTCTTTTCCACCAAAAAGCATGTGCTACGTTTTTACCAAATAAGTATCCGCATAATAATAAATGCTGATTTTTTTTCCCAGGGAGCATCGGGAGCATGCTTAAGCAGAGCTTCACCAACATCAACCGCGCCCGCAACGGCTCCAACGAGATGGTGGAGAACTTCAGCCTGATCGAGGAGGAGTCGCCAGAGGCAAGGGAGGAGAGGGTCAGGAGGACGCATAACAAGGCCTGCTGGGCGGGCGTCGCCACGCTATTCGGGTAATTTTTTTATTAAGCAGCATTGTATCGTTGCCTTTTTGCAGGAAGCATAATAGAAAGCTTTTTGTTTTCCTTCAGCGGCCTCGTCTTGCTCGGCGTCTTCGTAGCCATCGCCGTCATTGCCACAAACAACGGTATTTTCCCTAAAACTTTATTTGTTTCCACCTTTCTTCATTCAAATGGAGTCCGCTCTCTGCAGGGAGCTCCACGGGCGCCCCCACCACCAACAACCCCTTCGTGCCCCAGCGCGTCAACAACGGCACCGGCCCGTGCAACCAGCACACCATCCTGCGCGAGCCCTGGCGCAACATCGCCGCAGGATCCTTCGTGCAGGGTCAGTACTTCTGCGATAAGCCGGCCCCTACGAGCACGGGAAACAACGTCAAGCTGGAGGAGGGGTGGTACAGGTTCATGGCGCCCGCAGGGACGTTCCTGCCCACGGCGGCGCCGGGGACGGGCCCAGGACGACAGGTGAGAATATTATCCCTTTCCCAGAATCCTTTTTGAACTTTGTCGTCGGTGCAGCATTGTGCTGCTGCTGTTAATTCTTTGCTTGTTGTTGTTGCTGTTGCTATTCCTGCTGCTCCTGGTGGTGGTACCACAATTGACGTGTCCGAGCTTCTTCTCACAATATCTCCATCATCAGGTGTGCGGCACCAACATCGTGGCCTGGCTGAACGCGCCGCACCCCAAGGTGCACGAGGGGATCGTCAACGCAGAGATCTGCTTCGAGTGGGGGAACGGGCCATGCCAGCACAAGATGCAGTCGCAGGTGAGAGACATAGGAAATTGAGAAAAAAGTATGTTCTCTCACATATTTCTTTCCAGGTCCGGACTTGCGACGCGGGCGACGGCACCACATTCTACGTCTACTACTTCCGCGTCCCTGCCTTTGGGTGCAACTACGCCTTCTGCGCCACTACGTAGTAGCAGGGAGTTTCCATCTGCAGCAGGTGCTACTCGCCAGGTGCCAGGTGCCAACCGAAGTGGTCACAAGAAGGGGAAAACGATAAAAATATGCACGCTGTTACCTGCTTTTTTCGAATCTTCAATGAGGATATTACCGTATTCTTAAGTACCTGTACGGACTCTACGAAGACGTTGCGTACAATTTCAAATATACCTATACTACGGTACATCCGAGCAGCCTCTTACTTTTATTTGATTTGCTGTTTCGAAAAAGGTCGGAAATAACGAAATGATGGCAAGGTGAGAATTGGCTGATATCCCGCTAATTACAGTATAATTCGCAATTTGAGTGGAAAAACTGCGAAAGCTGGAGTCGAAATGACACGTCTCTAAGAATGTAAAGTACGTGTACGTGTAGTAATTTTGTGGGGCTCAAGCAGATCAATAATGTTGCATAAGGGCCATACTCGTTGTAGTCATAAAAATAATGCGGCCAACACACAGTACGTACGCCATCAAACAGCCAGCTCTTCAAATTTATTGGCTTGATCATGCGCGAGGGATTTTTCACCCGATCATCGAATTTGGGGCGCCGGGAATTACAATCTGAACGTTTCTTTTCGCGCGATTGTTGCACACAAGAAATAAAATTCCCTCTCCCCTCACAGGCCACTCACCCTTCTAGGGCACGGCCTCAACAAGTGGCTTGCAAACGGGCTCTGTTCCTTTATCAGTTGCCATTTGGTTACGCCGTACCCTTGCCCTAGAAATACTCGATGTTTTTGAGGCGCCCTCTCCGTTGAAATATCACTACTTTCACCCCCGTTCCCCCTCAGTCTCTTTTTTGGGCTGGAAACTATATTTCCTTCTAAATTCGACCATGAGAGTCCTCTGCACTCTGGCCCTCGTGGCCTTGGCCCTAGTCATGGCGGCTGCGGAGGAGAGACAGAGCTACGAGGGGTAACACAATCGATGCAACATAATTGAAAAGACAATTTTCCAAACCTTTAAATATACGTTCGTACATAGCTTCCAAGTGTTCCGCACCGCCACCCTGACCAAGGATCAGGCCAACGCCATTGGCCACCTTCCTTACGACTTCTGGAAGAGGCCCAGGGCCGGGGGCAGCGCCGACGTCATGGTGCCGCCCAGGTACAGGGAGGCCCTCTCGGAGCTGCTGGGCGAGCAAGGGATCGAGTACACAGTGCAAGTGGAGGACGTGGAGGAGTGAGTCCTTCTTCATGATATTGCCTTGCATAAATAAACTAGGAATAACATCTCCACTTATTTTTCTGCAAGGTTCCTAGTGGCTGAGAAGCAGGAGAGGGCCAACCGTGTCCCTTCTTCAAACCGGCAGGTTGACTCTCTCATCTCATTTGAGGAGTATCTCCGCTACGATGACATTGTCCAGTATCTTTTCAATGTTTCTGACCTGCAAGACTGGGCAAATGTGGTGGAAATTGGAACATCCTACGAGGGCCGCACCATGTATGCACTTGAAATCACAAAGGCAGGAGATGACGCTGTGGCCAACATTTATTCTCAAGTAATTTTATTGATAAATCAATACTATACCAACCCATATACTGACCAGAATATACTGTATCTAGGCAGGAGTTCATGCAAGAGAATGGATTGCTGATGCTGTTGGCCTGTTTACCATTTACGAACTTGTGGAACGGTACTCTGAACAACCTCAGTATGTTGACAACTTCAACTTTTATATTGTCCCATCTGGCAATCCTGATGGCTATGAATACACATGGGTAAGATTTCCTGGAAGTCTTGATTGTTTTGAGATTACTAATAGAGCAAAACATTGTAGGATGTAAACCGACTGTGGAGGAAAACTCGCACTGACAACACTGATCAAGTGTGTCCCCTTGGAACTCTTCCCACTTGCAATGAGCCTGAAGATTGCTTTGGTACAGATATGAACCGCAATTGGGAGTACCACTGGGCGGAGTCTGGCGCCAGCCCAATTGCTTGCTCTGACACCTACCAGGGACCTTTCCCTTATTCTGAAATTGAGAGTGAAAACCTTAAGGAATACTATTTAAGCATCAGTCCCCTGCCAGAACTTGCTGTGTGTTTCCACAGTGCTGCACAACTGTGGCTTTACCCCTATGGCTATGCCAATGGCACCTATCCTGAAAATGTTGACGAAATGGTTTGTATTAGTAGAAAAATGCACAAATGGATCTTAGTCAAGTTTTTCTTCTAGATTACATTGGCTGATGGTGCTGTGGCAGCCCTCAATGCTTTGAATGGAGAAAACTTCGAAGTTTTGAACTCAGCTGATCTCTGTAAGTCTTATTCACCACTCACCTTCTCAAGATAGGATATTTTAAAATAATTTCTTCTGTAGATCCTGCTGCTGGAGCTGCCGATGACTACTTTGCCTCCATTGAAACTCGCTTTGTCTACACACCTGAGCTGAGGGAGGGTCCTGCCAGCGTCTTTGTCCTCCCAGAGGAGGAGATCATCCCCAGCGGAGAGGAAGTCTGGGAGGCTTGGAAGTACATGCTTGACTTCCTTATGAACGAATGATATGATGTTATTGGTTTTGGACTTAAGAACTGCAAGAAAATAAATGGAATACAGTACATTCCACATGCACAAACTGAAGGTCTGAAGGAAACCGTTCCCCTACGAAACCCCGCCCCACAAAAACATGTTTTTCTGTACCTAGGTTTGTGTCGCACAGCTAGTGATTGAACGAAAATAAGGAATGGGGAATTGACCCGGAATTCGCATGACGATGCGCGATATCCCTTCACACGAATTGAGCAACGTGACTTGTTGACTCTATATCTCTAAGTACAAGTACTTACACTGCGATTTGTTCGAAGTCATAGTTGATAACTAGATCTGAGGGGAGGGCATGATGGCTCACTCTCTCCGCCTCGTTCACCACGGGCGTGACCTATCAATTTTGGGCGAAAGTGGATCGTACCACGCCATCGGGGCGACCGCCGCCGCCACCGCCGCCGCCGCCGCCCCACCCTTCCTCGGCTTATACTACGAACGCGTCGTAATTGTACCGCCTGCCCTAGGTCGGCCTACTTGAACGTTTCACACCGCCGCCGTTGGGAGATAAGAACTAGAACGAACACAGCATTGGGGAATAATTATATACCTACGACTCCTCCCTCCCGTCTTTGCTGTTTGAATCATACATCGAGTAGAAGAGGAGACGTCCCAAGTGGAAAAAACAGGTTCTTTCTTTGCAGCAATATATTTTTTTGAGAGACAAGTCCGCTAAAATATTTAGCTATCATTTTACAGCATGTGGCAGCTGCTGTTACTCGCCGCCGTCTCCGGCCTGGCACAGGCCGAATACAGGAGCTATGAAGGGTAATTGATCGAACATTCTTTCTCAATTATTTTATGTCTTCATGTACGGTGATTCCTAATGTGTTGTTTATTGGATGTTGCTCATGCCAGGTATCAGGTATACAAAACCCAGGAGCTCTCCCAGGTCCAGCTGAACGCCATTCACAAGCTGCCCATGATTGAGTTCCTGAAGGATCCCGCGGTGGGCAGGGTCTCCAACATCATGGTGGCTCCCGAGCACCAGAGCGCCTTCAAGAAGCTGCTGGAGCACAACCACATTGACTACATTGTGGCCAATGAAAACGTGGAAGAGTAAGAAAACAATTTGTTGCTCTTTCCCAGATTTTCACCGCTGTGTTTTTAAAGGGTTGCTGAAGCAGACAGGCAGAGGCGTGCAAACTTGAAGGACAACCCAAGGTCCACAAGGCAGGCTGACTCACTTATCTCCTTTGATCGCTACTACCGATATGATGATATTGTCCAGTACATGTTCAATGTTTCTCAACTACAAGACTGGGTCAATGTTGTTGAAATTGGCACAACCTATGAGGGCCGCACCATGTATGCACTTGAAATAACCAAGGCAGGGGATGGTGCTGTGGCCAATATTTACAGCCAAGTAATTTTTCAATTATTTTTTACTGCCAACCCTGTTTGCAGACCTGAATTTCTAGGCTGGAATACATGCAAGAGAATGGATAGCCCCTGCAGTTGCCATGTATACTATCTACGAGTTAGTTGAAAACTATGATGAGAATACTGAGTACACAGACAACTTCAACTTCTACCTTGTCCCATCTGCCAATCCTGATGGCTATGAATACACCTGGGTAAAGTAAATTGGCACGATAATGGTGAACTTGCCTACTGATTCAAATTACCAACAGGATGTGGATCGTTTCTGGAGGAAAACTCGCTCCGATCAAACTGACAGTGTGTGCCCATCCCAGGTCTGTCGTCCTCAGGACTGCATGGGTGTGGATCCAAACCGAAACTGGGACTTCCAGTGGGCTGTGTCTGGGTCTTCACCCTTTGCCTGCAGTGATATCTTCCAAGGGCCTTTTGCCTTCTCTGAGGTGGAGCTGCGCAACCTTGATGAGTACTTTAGGGGTGTGAGCCCTCAGCCCGCCTTGGCTGTGTGCTTTCACAGTGCTGCTGAGAAGTGGCTGTACCCCTATGGATATGACGATGATGCAGTCCCACCAAATGTTGATGAGATGGTGAGGATCAACAAAACGTAAATTTTCTTAGTTTTGAACATATTTTTTGCATAGATTGACATGGCTGATGCTGCTGTGGATGCCCTCAATGCTCTAAATGGAGAAAACTTTGAAGTAATCCAAGCTGGAGTGTTTGGTAAGTTCAAAATATCTTTAAAACCAACCCAAGTCGTGTTTGACATACACAAGCTGGTTTTACATTTCAGGGGAGGCATCTGGTGCTTCTGATGACTACTTCACCTCCCTGGGAACCCGCTTTGTCTACACCCCTGAGCTGAGGGAGGGACCCGGTCTTGGAGTGAACGTCTTTGTACTGCCAGAGGACGAAATTGAGCCAAGCGGAGCAGAGGTCTGGGAGGCATGGAAGGCCATGCTTGACATCCTTGCCAACGAATGAACATTGATCAAGGAAACAGGAATACGAAGTGCCGGAAGCTAAATAATATCCTAGGAATATACGTAAATCGGCGAAAAAATCTGGACCAATTGACGCTGAGCGGCAAATACACGAAGACTGGAATTCAATCAAACACCCTCGTCGTCATCTTTTTTTCTCGTCTCATGAATGGTCTTTTTAGTCGATCCCACACAAACGAAAACATCGCTTTTCTCTTTTCGCCGTTTTGAAATGACTTTTCCTCGTGTTGCCTGCGATGAAGTGATGCCGGCGGCATTTTCTGCGAGGCTACGTTGCCGACCAAGGAAAAGAAAGAAATGCCCGTCCTCCTTTCCCATTTTCGTGGCTATTTTTGCAATCAAATGTGCCCACTCCGTGAGGGGAGGGGGTCTGCCCCAATGTTTGTCGGTAGAACAGTGCTTGTCAAAGTGCGGAAGTAGAGGAGGCCAAATCCCACTGCCAGGGAATCAGGAACCATTTCTGTGAAGTTTTTTTCCTTTTTTCAAAAGCTCCCCAAAGATTTTGCCAACGTAATTAAATACCTTGGGCGCCATGAAGGCTTACAGGTTACAGCGAGTCCGTACAATAACATTTAAATTTCCTTCACAAAATTGGTTCCTAGAGCCAAGCAGGCTTCCCACTGAACTTCCCTAGGTCCGACAGGGTGGAAAACAAGATCAAGAGGAGCGCACTGGACGCTGAAAAGAAACGATTGGCAAACAATCTATCATCAGAGAAAGCTGAAAGCGTAAGCGAGGACGAGACCCTGCCTCTTCTGGCCGAAGGTGATCCCCCACGATCAGAGGCGGAGGCGAAAGAAGTTCTTCTGGAATGGGTGGCAGAGCCGACTACTTTGGAATACGCCTTGGATAGCTTGGTGAGAGGGAAAATTATTGCGTTTTGCTAAAAAAAGTTTGTAAACGTGTACACAGAACAAGACGTATGCGACCGAGTTGGAGGTGACGGGCGACGAGGTCCAGATGTTCTTGGACTCGTACCAAGATTCTGCCGTGGATGGGTACGAAGGCTACGGAGCGGAGAGTGATTACCAACTGCCGGAAGAGGCAGGGGAGGGAGGAGACTTGACCTACGGTGGCGACGACGACAACAGGTGGATATGCGCGGAAATCAACAATGGTGGCATTACCTGCGATTTGAATGTTTTTACGTATCACAGGAAGAAGAAGAACGAGGCTGACGAGAAAGGAGTGAAGTACGAGAAGGACAAGGGAGAGGTGCCGGACGATCAGGTGTGGGAATAATAAAAAGAATTGCTTTCTTGTGTAGAATGGAAACGATACCCGACCAGGAGGACGCCCTGGTGTCTGGCAGCGGCTCAACGACGGAGGCTTCGTCGTCGGCCAAACTCGAGAACGTGGCCGAGGGAAGCGGGGCGGACACGGAGGAGGGGAAGGGGTAAAAACAGGGGAAAACAATTCCTGATAGCCATTGTGGCAATTTGTGGTTTTTTTGTCAGGATGGCACTGTTTCGTACCGGAAAGCTGACGGAGAAGCAGGCCAGCGACTTCATCAAGGCGGAGGCGGAGGTGGATGGGCTGGACTTTTGGGAGATGCCAGTGCCGGGAAGGTAGAAAAAATGCTGAAAACGGACGTGCGACCACATTTTTTTGACAGAGAGGTGAACATCGCAGTCCCCAAGGACAAGGTGGAGGAACTGGAGGAATTCGCAAAGAAATGCGGAGTGGAAATAAGGAAGACGGTGGAGGACCTCACAGAGTAGAAACTAGAATTTCTTTGTGAAATTTCGTTTTTCCAGCACAAAATTTATGATTTTTGTCCCTCCCAGCTTCATCAAGAGGAGCTCTGCGCTCAAGTCCATGTCCAACCGGTTCAAGCAGAGCGACCGCTACAAGTTCAACTGGGAGGACTACCACGGGTACGACCTGTTCGTAGAGTTCATGACGGCAGAGGCGCAACTGCAGGTAAAAACTATCTGTTTTCCCACATATGTGCAAAAATATTTTTTTCTGGCTTTTTGAATGCAGCACTACATTAAGACTTACAGCATCGGCAAGTCGTACGACAAGAAGGAGACGAATGTGATCGCAATCACCAAGGCGGGGAAGGGGAAGCCAAACATTTGGCTGGAAGCAGGTTACTTAATTTCCCAAACTATTTTCTAAACTGTCTTTTTTATTTAAATTAATTAGGCATTCACGCCCGCGAGTGGGTCGCCCCGGCGGTCGCAGCCTTCGTCATCCGCCAGCTGACGGAGACGAGCGAGGCCTCAAAGTACCTTGACAAGGCAAACTTCTACGTCCTCCCCGTGGCCAACCCGGACGGGTACGAGCACTCAAGGAAATCGGTATGGCTAATTTATGGTTGATTCTTTTGCGGGATTTACGTCTTGGCTTCCAGACAGACACTCGGCTTTGGCGCAAGAACAGGAGGAAGGTGCAGGGTTCCTCCTGCTACGGGGTGGACCTCAACAGGAACTTTGGACACAAATTCGGACGTAAGCGACATTTTCCCACAAACAACAACAAATATATTTCCCCCATTCTTCAGTGACTGGCATCTCCCACGACCCCTGCAAGGAGACATACCTTGGAGGCTCCGCCTTCTCCGAGCCCGAGACGAACAACATCAAGCGCTTCTTCGAGTCCCTGCGGCCTGTTCCGCTGCTGGCCATGTCGGTCCACTCCGCACTCAACGCGATGATGTACGGGAGGTCGTACTCAAAGAAGGTCTTTGTGGAGAACAAGGCGGAGACGGTGGGAGGACAATTGTTTTGAAATATTTTCAGCAAGAATGTGGGAAACCTTGCAGGTCTCTGCGTGTGAGGCCATGATAGACGCACTCAACAAGGTCAACAAGCAAAACTTCACCTGCATGCACTCTCCAGATCTATGTAAGATGAGCCTTTTGTAGCATTTGGCAACAAGGTTTTAAGCACTCTATTTTGAACAGATCCTACTGGCGGAGACGCCAGCGACTGGTATTACGAACAGGTGAGGAGAACGCCAACGAAAAATATTTTATTTTAGAATGGAAATTGTGGATGCAATCGAACCTCTAAGGGTTCCCGCTTCGTATACACGATCGAACTGCGCGACAACGGCTGGAGCTTCCTCCTCCCGCCCAAGCAGATCCTGCCCAGCGGAGAGGAGTTTTGGGCTGGCTTCAAAGTGATTATCTTAAAGTATTTTTGTGGGAAACGTTCTGGCTGCAGCTGGCTATTGAAGGTTTTGCTGGACAAAATTCTGGCAGATGGGGGCAAGTCCCTGAAGGAGAGCAAGAAGGCAGGGAATTCGGGAGGAGAGAGCGGAAGTGGGAAAGGGAGCGGAGGAGGAGGAGGAGGTAAGATGGGCGCTGGAGGGATGGCCCAGGTGGAGGCAGGAATAGCAGGAAGAAGCGACTGGGGAGGAGTGGGGGGAGACAACAAGGCCAAAGCTCCCGAAAAAGAACCAGTAAGAATGTGCTTGTTGCACCATTGAGCTTTCTTTATCTTCATCCAAATATATAGAGGGAAGCCCAATCCGATCGTGTGGTGGAAGAGGAGTATGAACACGGCAGTGGCGGAGAGGCCAGTCCGGAAGAGGAGGAAGAAGAGGAGGAGGAAGAAGATGAAGGCGACGAGGATTCCGAGGACAGAGCCTTGAATGATGACTCAGCCGAGGAAATGGAGGAGCAGGATTCCGAGGAGGAGGAAAGGGAAGAAAGTGAGGAGGAGGAAGAAAAGAAAGAGGACGAGGAGATGCATGGCTTGGCGGACAAAGACGAGGACAAAAAAGAGGAGGACGAGAGAGAAGAGGAGGAGAGGGAAGTGGACGAGGTGGCCAAGCTGATGGAGGAAGAGGAGGAGGATGTCAAGAACTTGAAGCGGTAAAACTGCTCTTTCAACCATTTCTATACGTGTAGCGGCTGTAGCCATTCCCTTTCTGGTCCTAACAGACAGAGGCTTTACCGGACGGAACCGCTGGCCACAGAAGAGCAGGCATGACTTCAAATTTTGGCACCATACACTTTTTTCCAATTCTGATCATTCTTTTCCAGGTGTCTGCCCTGAACGCCCTGCGCATGGAAAACCCTCTCGACTTTGACTTCTGGTCGTTCCCCTCCCTGGGGCGCCCTTCCAGGATCATGGTGGAGAGGGGCAGCGGCGAGCGAGACCTGCTCAGGCAACTCAGGGGCATTAGGGTCAACGCCACAAGGGTCACAAGGAATGTGCACAGGTGAAAAAAATCAGGAAGAAAAGCCAGCGAAATGAAGCGAGAGATGTTTAAAGAAAGTGCACATGAACCGGTCAAATTGATTCTCCATTAAAATGTCTGAGTAACAAAGGCTGGTGTCCCGTGTGAACCCCGCCCGCGAGCGTCGCCTCTTCCTGCGCTCTGGCGGGCGCCGCGACCGGATGGACTGGAGGCACTACCACGGATACGGCGCCATCGTCGAGTTCATGCGGGGACTCGCCAGGAGGGACAGGTGAGTGCATGGTGGACGGAATGATAAAACCCTAGTGATTTACGTCACTTTCCCGCGAATCGCCAGAGAGGTATACATCGATTGCCGATTGACAATCTGTGTTCATTTGATTTGCGACGCGAACGGCGGAGGATTTAGATTTTCCTGAGGGATTTTTCCGTGTGCCAAAGTGGTTACAATTTTTATAACTGTCGTCTACCTGACGTATCAATTGAACGAGGCTGTATCGTCGGTACGCGGAATTCCGAGAATTCCGGCTATTTTGCATCACCAATTTTACTCGGTGTATTTCTAGTTGGACGTGTAACTAGAATACGTTGGTAGCATTCCCACCAATGAGTAGACATGCTGGAAACATTTGAATGTGATTTTTTGCTCATCGTACAATATATTGTTAAGAGTACCGAGTACTATATGTGCACATACATTTGCTAATAGTTGCTAATGTCCACATCATATGTCCATTCATGTCGCATGACATGTAACATACTGAATGTCCATAATTGGGCGCACTTTTTTGTAATTTCCCGACATATCCGGTCAGTGGACACGTGGAGGCCATTCAATCGACTTCTAAATCGAAAGTGGTACTTTCTATACGTACTCGTTGGATAGTGATTTTGTGTGTCTATTACAACCTTTGATTGGATACATGATTAGATATGTAATCATCGGGGAAAATGAGAGATAAATTTGACGGGGAAAGTTATGATTCACATCGGCTCATTGAAACCCAATTACTTACGAATTTGTAATCGAAACGATGCGCTTTTGATCGTTTCTGCCGTAAAAAGACCTCCAATTTCGACATTACTGATTATACAGTACGTCTGCTGCGCATATCCTAAAAAAGGTTACATATGTCTGAACAAAACGTACAGTCAGACTTCGGCAGAATCGTCGATTCCAAAAGCTGTAGCACGCCACCCAAGGGAGCGAGAAGAGGTGATGATGAATTTCAAGCAAATCATCTTCGTCTGTGTGCTGACTGCCAAAAGCTTATGCGCCTCTGCGGCGGGCGATAAATCCATCGACACTGCCTTCGCCCGCCTCGTCTCCCACCTGCTCGGCTCCCTCGACGGCGACGGCAGCAGCGTCACCGTCTTGTCAGACGCAGCGGGGCTGGAAGTCATGCGGGGAGACGTCCTGGGAGACAAGTCTGTGGCAGTGGTACAAAAAATAGAAATTGAGCCACATTAAATTATGGACTAAAATTTAATATCTTGAGGTAATTATTTGCCTCCTTCTGTTTTCAGCAAGAACTAGATGCTTCGCCCATGTCTGGCAGACCTAGTTCCGATTCCTCTCGGAGGAGCAACGCCTTCCTCTTCCTGCTTCCCGACTTCCGGGCAGGAATGGAGGCTCTTGTCATGGACAGGGCCAGGGGACTGTTTGACATCAGGGCATCTTACATCTTCGTATTCTCCAAGTCGCGAAAACCAACATGTTCATATACGTCCAAGGTAACCTCTTTATTTCCTGTTCCAGAAGTGAAAATAATTTCGCCACCGTGCTGAGCCGCCAAACGAAGCTGGGGAAAGTTAGAAAAATATTGTTCATCTGGCCGACGAACGTAGCCGTTAAAAACACGACGGAGAAAGAGGAATTTGGCGACAAAGTTCAGTTCCAGTTCCAATCTCCGCCCATGCCTGTGGACAGAGAACTAAATCCAAGTCCCAGGTAATGTAGCTGGGGGAAGAAAAGAAGGCTAAACTAAACTTCACTTATTTTTGATTTCCTCGATCCTCAGATTGTTTTCCGTCTGGCCCTCCTCCTCCTCTTCCGAGTCTCCCATCGGCCGTCTATTTCCTCCATTGAGCACAGATCTGAACGGGAGGTCCCTCAGGGTGACCACGTTCCCGTACCCACCGGTTGTGGACAATGAAATCATGGTTCGGAAACTTTTTTGCTAAATAGTAGTGTGTCAAATTGGAGTTTTTCAACAGGAAGACGGCACCTTGATGGCCACGGGCTTTGAGGGATCGCTGATGAACACCTTGTCCAGGTCGCTCAACTTTGTTCCCAACTATCAGAGAGAAACAGACGGAAATTACTTTGGTCTCTTTAACAAGGACAAAAACTCTTTCAATGGGCTTCTGGGTGACCTTCAGGTACTAGAAATAATGTTGTGGACTAGGATATATTTTAGTATAGACTCTGTTCTTGTTTTTCAGTATGCTCGAACTGACATTGGTATGGCAAACCTCTGGATCAGAGCAGATACTTTTGCTTACTTTGAGTTCAGCACTCCGTACAACTATGATGGGCTCTGCTTTGGGATTCCTATGCCCAAGGATAAAACAGATTACCTTTCTTTACTTAGGCCAATGTCT
>JAAUXU010079328.1_pt1 | contig 13568 bp, 12 predicted proteins | sample 7278151 | NCBI WGS metagenome assembly JAAUXU01 (sample SAMN14350113, study PRJNA611818) | marine sediment metagenome | isolation source: surface marine sediment (1.8m) | place: French Polynesia: Moorea | collected 2018-08 | reverse complement strand
TCAATGGCCTTTCTGACGGCTTCAATTTTTTCATCAAACCTCTTCGGCTTCTCCCTGAACCTCTTGGCAGCTTTGGCTGTCCCGCGAGCGACCACACGGTAGACGGTTGATTGATCGCAGCCCAAATCCCTTGAAATTTCGATTGGTGTTTTTCCCCGTGCGTGGAGCTCCAAAATTGCGATGTGAAGTGCTTCAATGGTTTATGGTATCACGGCTCGAAATTTCCTTCAATTGTTTTCAAATTTCACAAGGAACAGCTCAACTATATGTCGTCATCAGCAGAATAGCCAATTAGAATTGAGAATTAATTTCATAACCAAAGCACGCTAAATTCAAAAGTGTTGCATTTTACATGCGGCGGCCTGTATGCCACTAATCTCGCAGCTCCATCATGAACAAAATAGGCAATTATTACACAAGCAGTGCAGCAACAAAACTCGTCAAGGCCTCCACCCTGCATGTATCCTGTATCCTCAATGGTGTCAGCAAAATGATCAGCAAGACACGTATGAGATTCATGCCCACCAACAGCATGTGTGACGGACGTCCAACATTTTGGAGGAGGACGCTGCCACACTGGAAGAAGAAGTCATCCGCTCTGCTGTAAGAAGTGCCTTTAAGCGGTGTAACTGAAGGAGGTGTAGCTGCCATACTCCACACCGTCTGCGTGCTTCACGCTGCTGTTGGCCCGGTTGTGTATGGACAGTGTCATATCGTAGAGAAACGAGAAGAAGAGGACCGACTTCAGGAAAGTTGGGCAGCATCTTTTCACCTGCCCTTGACAAGTCCCACACTACAGTGCTTGGCGTAAGTAATGTCACTTGGTACACATCGATGTCATATGCTTTGTGAGTTACTTGTAAGGTTGAATTTTGCCGTGGAATGTGCGATAGAGAGTGTCAGACATGAGATCCTCCAGTTTCGTCAAGTTTTGAAAGTTTATTGTGACACTAGAGCACTTGAAGTGAGATGAGTTGACAAGAGGGCAGAGCCAGTCATGGCTGAATTTTGCCTTTGTTAACCACTGAATGCAAGTGAAAGTGACTGAAATTTTCACAGGGCCTCCCACCCCCCCGGCCCCCGACAATTGGCGGGCTTGGGCCCCCGAGTCCCCCCTTGGGGGCTCCCTACGTCATGAGAACACCATGCTAGACAGGGCCTTGAAAGGTTGAGAGATTCTGCACGTACAGCAGCAGAATTGGCAGGCGACAAATGCGTACATGTTTAATGTGGTGTGAGCAGCAGCGGCAGCAGAAGAAGTGCACTCTGTCTACCAGTGTCGCCTGTCACTGCTGCTGCTGCTGCTTCCACAAAGCATCTGTTGCTTGTTGTTTGCCTGCGATCATGCTCTTGTGCTTGAACGAGGTGACTTTGGCCTGTACCGTGTCCAAGGACGGGTCAGAGGGTGTCACCTCTGGCATGTGGCACTGGAGGGTGGGTGACCACATCTACAGAAAGTTTCAGCCACTTTCATCATAGAAAAGTGGCCCAAAGTATCAAAATTTGGTTGTTATTCTGGCTGCTATGAGTAGCATAGATATAGTACTACGAACGAGAGATATTGCAGATCGAGCAGCTAACGTTTTCAACTGAGGAAGAAAGTAAACTCATCTGACTGTATCATTTATCATAATTATTTATTGGATCATGCAATAGAAAAGTTACTCAACATCTTCAGCCTCAACTTGGGACCTGAACTTTCGGGGAAAAAACAAATTTATCTACAACACTCTGTACATACAGTCAAGTCACATGCTTAGTATGCTTCTTTATTATGCTATCATTCGTAGAGTTCATTTATGAACTTGGGATCATGCTACGATTCGTAGCTTCCACTTTAGGGATGCTTGTACAATAGTATGTTCACATACTTAATTGATGCAAATCATATGTTCTTACAAGGAGTAGAACCATCAGAAGTTGGCTGTACAATCGTGTAGAGACTACAGACAGAAAAACAGGGACCATTGTTTTTTCTTCAGCAAAAGCCATGAAGGGTAGGATGTCAGAAGGAAGACGTCAAGCAAAACAACACATACGTACTTCTCGATAATTATGAGCTGATAGTACTAGTAGCACTAAGAGTACAGCTGTGTAAAAGGGAAAAATGGGGGAAGAACAAGTTAATATTTTCTCTGACTAGATGCCTCATCCAAATTATGCTATTTCTGATCTACAAAACAAAAATAGAGCAATAGCATGTGGTGCTGATACAAAAAGAGGAAAGGTTTACAAAATCCTGCAGCGTCAGCCATGTATGCAGTACATAAATAAAGCGGAAAAGCTAGCCAGTTTTCCTATTTTGATAGAAAACAGATGTTGAGAAGGCTGCTATGTAACAAATTCTTGACAGTGAAATCACATAGGCTGGTTAAAGAAAAGAAACGATATTACCATTTTCTCCATGTGGAAAAATATCACTCCTTCGCTCAATACTTCTGCCATCTTTGGTGGTGTTGTAGGTGTTGTTGCTGGTCTTGGTGGTGGCGCATTCGGGATTGCAGGGAGAATGCTGCTACAAGTAGTTGGTGGAGAAATGGATCCAGAGATTTTTTTGTCAATATCACACACAAAGCAAAGGCAACGTCGCAGTAGTATAATTAGATGGAGAGGTCCTCCCACTCCTCGATGCCGTGCTCAGTGATCCGGATCTCGATCCCCGGCGGAAGATTCGACAGGGAGCTCTCGAAACCTCTCGTCAGTGGATTTCCCTCCAGGTTGAGGAGGGCCAACTTGGGTGATTCCGTGATCATGGTGATGTCGACTTCTAAACGGAAACAAAGGACACATTATTGACATTGGGCAGTGACATTTGCTACCGTCATCTTAGCGTTCCGCACCTGCGATGAAGTTCTTCTTAGCGTTGATCTCGCTGATCTTCTGTGCAGTGAAGAGGCAGTTTGGCAGCGAGATGAAGGAGTTGTGGGAGATGTCGACGCTTTCCAGCTGGGTCAGCTCAGTCAGCTCCTCTGGCAGCGTGGACATACGATTGTGAGACAGATTCAGACCTACGTGCAAAGGACATCAGGTTGTACTGGGTGCGCAGGAATCAGCTTCCTCTCTCGACGTCCGCTACTTCCCCTGCATTTGTATTGATGAAATGTGTACTGCTGCGCAAATATCAACTTGAGTAGCAGTACAAGAGCACCTTATTTCTTAAGTTGCTTCACTTCAAAACATAATTTCATGGGTCATTCTTTTAAAAAAGTGGTTTTTTTGAAAGATCGGGCGAAACTGATCGAAGAATTGCAATCGGTGCAGGCATGAGAACAAGGAAAGTCAAGCAGAATCAGCATAAAGTGGAGATTCGAAACCACACTCACGTGCAGTTCTTTGATTGACTTGTTTAAAAAAGCATAGTTTAAATGTCAGTGCACTGCGTCATTTTTGGCGTCTCAACCCCTCATTTGAGAGCTACGTAGGCCTAGAAGTTGTGCAGAGCAACTGCTTCCCTTTTTTTCTTGCAACATCTCACTCTCATACGTTGATTTTGATTTGTTTTTGTTTTTTGCTTGCTGCGCTATGGTGAGTGTATGACCAAAAGAGAGAGAGCCTTTTCACCCAAGTTTCAGTCATGGTCTTGATAAAATTAGCTTTCCATAGGTACCAATATCGTTTTTCATGATGCTCCAACAGCATTTGCCGTAGAAATCTCCTTCTGCCGCCCCCCGGTGCGACTGCAGGTCGGACTGTTCGTTCTGAGTTAGTCACGCAGCAACGGATTTCCCCATCCTGCTGCCAAGAAAGCTCAGTCGTAAATGTCAAGATGCTTTCCAGGAAGCAAAAAGGCGGCGGAAAGTAGGACAAAGCATAACTTTCACCAACAAGTACGCGACGGAAGAATGCGCGCAATTTAGTACGGGTTGCGATGTTGAACTCTCGTCAGAGGCCTGCATTGGCGCTGAATTTGCAGCTGGTGAAGTCGCAGTTAGCTTAGCAAAATGTGTCTTTACGTCCCCTCGGCCAGACAAAAAGAAGTTGACATTTTTGCATACTTACGCTTTATGAACGAGAACTTGGCTGGCAACTTTGGCGGTATTTTGGTGATGACGTTGGAAGAGAGGTTGCAAGCGATGAGCGGCGTGTTCCTCATCAGGTAGTACACGGCGTCTGGAACCTGCATCAGCTGGCAGTTGGAGAGGTCTGCAAAACATAAGATACAGGGGAATTAAAATAGTCACGATCCCCACTTGTGACGAATGTAATACTGCAGAAAGACAAATTCAGCTGGGATGAACAACGAGTGAACTTTTGGGCTCATATCCAGAATCTCTGACTGGGATTGAACAACTGTCGTTTCTTTCCATGCACCCGTCGGGATCTGGCGAAATAACCCCAACCTCGCACGTGAAGACTGGCCAACGGGCTAAAACGTTACCCTCATTTTTATAAGGTGTTAGAGCAACGAAACTTGATCCGCGTCCGTCTGTTTGTTTCCTTTTGGGGCTCAAAAATAATCCCAGGTAGGATTTTCAACTTACCACTACGGTGCAGTTAACGCTGCAGTCAGAATTAATCTTTGAACCTGATATTGCGTATCTACTAGCGAATTGCGCCTTAATAATTTGTGCGTTACACGAACAGTGAGGAAGTACAAAAATCTGCATCGAGTGGTGCGCACTCATGACGAGGTGACGCCCAATTGTGATCCAGACGAGCCCTCCCTTTGGGGCAATCTGTCGTATAACTCACATTATGGTAGGCCAATCATTGCTGAGTATTTTGCTCCTATTTTGCACAAGCATACGTCTATCCCTCCAAGTATCTAGGACGCAGCAAAGAGAAGTCTGACTAACACCTGTGACTGTAACCAAGGTAGCTGCTGTGTGTTTCAGTAGTATTTGCTTAAAAGTGAAGCGATTTTCCCTCCCCCAACACAGAGAGGAAAGAGGAGATTATGAAATCCATTATGAATTGAATATGAATCCACTGTGAATTCCAGTTCTGGTGCAAGCAGCGCAGAAAGTTTTCACCCGCTCTAGTCAAACCGCGCACACGCAATCAGGTATACGTAAGGAGGACGAGAAGGACGAGGAGGACGAGGAGGAGGAGGCGTACACGAAACTTTCATCCAAGTTTCTCTTTCTTTCACCAAGCTGCTGCCGCTGCTGCTGCAGCTGCTGCTGCCTCAATAGGTTAGTGGGACTTCGTACCTATGTAGAGGACAAATTCTTCTTTGTTAAGCTTCCCTTGACGAATGCAAACTCGTGTGTGATTCTAAAGTCGGTGCCAAAGTTGTCTCATTACTTAATGGGTTGCAGTGCACAGCAACTTTGGTCTAGTTTGACGTCAACGCTGTCTGACTCACCAAGGACCCCTCCATTGTTGTTGGCCTCTTCACATTTCTCCACCACTTTCTGGACTGAGTGGGCCATGGAGAGCGAGAAGGGCGAAAGCGGGCGCAGCAGCCACCGAAGGCGCGCCCTCGACTGCCACGGCTGCGACGGCGGTGGCGGCGGCGGCTGACAGTTACAGCAAGTAGGAGAAAGAGGAAGGGACCTCGGGAAAATGCGGACTCGCACACATGGACGTGGGCACGCACGCGCGCGCTCGCTCTCGCTGCCGCTGCTGTACGTGTGTGTGTGTGTGATACAGGGGAAACTAACACGAGACGCACTCAGTAGGACAGACAGGGTATGCTTTGCTGCTGCTGTAGGAAAACTCATCCTCTTGCCCTCCAAGAGGTGACTGAGCTCGTCGCCTTTGATACAGCACACAAGAGTAGGCTTGATTCCTATACGTAAAGAAAATGCAGACTTGAATGCAAGCGTCTGTTGCGTAAAAGGACGAACTCCACTGCTGCAGGAACTTGTGTAAGATCACCAATGCATGAATTGGGAGCGCAAAAGAAGTCATGAGGCAATTCAACTTTGCAACGGGTTCATTTTGTGCGTACAAGTAGCAGCAAAAGTGAAACAATTCAGAGGCTGAGTGGAGATAAGGGAGCCGTGCACGTTGTCAACTTTTCCTGCACTGAAGGCGTCAAATCAGAGATAAGACACACGCTATTCGACAGCACTAGACTGAGATTTTTCGATGCTTCTTCTGGAGTAAAGAGTTCGATCCATTTCTACATTCGTCAGCTGACGTAGATCTTGAGTCGGTGCCAAAAAAAGTCCGAAAAACTCTCCATTTGGTGGCGCGCCGGGGTTTATTCATCTATTGCTCACACACCCGGTACAGGGTGGCCGGTAAATTTGTAACAATTGGTCTCATTCGGACAAGACCTTTGAGCAAAAGATTCAGTATTTATCATACAGAAGCCTCGTAATCGGATTCAGAGGATGTAACTGACTCCAAGCTTTGCCCGTGTGTGACGTCCACGGCCGAGTCATGTTAATTTTTCATTCAAGTGGAGCACGTAGCAGAAGTTTTAGGTCGCCCTGTAACAACAGCACACGTAAGCGACTTTTACCTCCGGCTGCCACACTTTGAAAACCCAAAGAACTCTGCTGTGTCACAGAATGTCTCAGCTACCCTGTAGATGGTAGTACGTACGTGACTATTTTGTGAGAGCGGAGCACGAGTCCTTCCACTAGGGACATTTTTGTTGAAAGGTTGAATCGAACATGCAACAGAAGTTGTCAGCCACCCTGTACACGTTGTGTGATGACCAGGGTCGCTACAGCTTTCGCTGGCGTGAGCTTCTATAGACTTTGTCCGGCTGATTACGCCCGAACGCGTCTGGCGCGCTGAAGAGCAGCACCGTGTTGTTCGTCCTGTCCTCCCTGCCGGCCCGGATGGATGCCGACAGGAGATAACAAGCGCAGACTACGCGGAAGTTGTGTGAGTAAAAATGTGCCCGACAGCACGTGGCACATTGTTTCTCATTCTCTCTCCTCTCTCCAGGTAGGTTGCTCGTATGCTGCTAATCAAGGTGAAATCGGCGGATAAACAGCTCTGTTATGCGCTAATGATCGTGCGGAAACAGCTGTGGTAGCGACGCGTGACTTCTTTTTTAGCAGAACTATCTGCATGACACCGCGACCACGTTCATACTCTCATTGAGGTCGAACTTGGAATAGAAAGCGGAGACATGTCTGAGTTGCTGCAGAGCGAGTGGAAACTGAACCCTACGTCCAGCTTTGACCAACTCTCATTTAAGAGCCACGTTGTGCGGATCTATCAAGAAAAAGTTGAAAAGTTATTTCTGTTTTGACGCTGCGAAGGCTAAAAATAGAGATAAGCCCAAAAGAAAAATGTTTGGAATAGAGGCGGGGGTGTTCAAACGGCTTGCGCACATTTGTAGCGACGAGAGGAGAAGATTTACGAAGTCTCTGTAAATGTCACCTCTTAGCACGCGCGCAGACTCGAAGCATTCGTGCAACGTTGTGGGCGAGAGAGCCATGAGTAACGTCTGCGTATGAATTTTAAACATAGCCTTTGCCTCGCACGGTAGCACCTCCAAGTGCGTGTTAGGCGTGCCGGGTGGATTAAGGCAACTCTCAATGTTCGCCTACAAAACTAGTCGCTAATCTCCTCGGTGAAGCCGCCACATGCCAGATTGCATATGTTCAATGGTCAGGCACTGACCTAGTCTGTTATTCTCCTTGGCGTCGTCGACTCTGTGCACCACCCTGATGACTCCCTTGCCTAAGATCTTGATGCAGCTGGCGGCCCTGAGCGCTTGAATGCGCGCGGCTGCCTCGGCCGCGGGGTTGTCCACGTCAGGAAGGTCCTGGGCGCCACCGACGCCACCGCCGTTGCTGAAGGCCCCGCCGCCAAAAACCATTTCGTCTACTTCGTCGCTTGTGATTGGAAGACTGTCCAAAGACACTTTGAAAAGCAGGGACGTCTGTTTTAACTAATACTCTTGGAGACTTACGCCGTCGCCCTGTAGAAAACCCTCTGCGCCTCCGGAGAGAACACTGAGCTGAGGATGTTCAAGAAGTCCTCCAAGCTCAGCGGCAACTGTTTCATCTGGGGAGAGGCAACGTTGAAAGTCACTCCAGGTCCACTTCCAAAGTGACCTTTCTTCTGGAAAGGCCAACAAGCTTGAAAACTGAGGTTGTGCGCGCGCTAACACCTGAGCTTTATAGCTTGGGCTTCCCCTTGCGCATGCGCACAGCAAAGAGAAAGCACCTGGACAAAGAGGAATGAGGTTTTTCCCCAACCCCAAAGAAATTCAAGCGATAGATATTGCGTAGTTTTGGTCAGACTGTGAGTCGCTCGCATTATTCTCAAGTCCCCATCTACATTCCGCTATGAAGAGACTATCCCAAATATTTAAAAAGTCTTCTTGCCACATATTGAGAAAGACGAGGTTTAAGCGAGTGTTCATGAGAACTTGTAGATTCTAACAGTGCGAGACACCATTGTGGGGCAAAATGGCTGTAATTTTCCAGATGTTCAAAATTGTCAAGTGAAAACGCCAGAAATTGGGGGGTCACCCCCCAACCCCCCCTGTGGGGCCCCCCTTGGTTGCAAAAACACCATTTTTCGAGGGGGCCTGAAAGCCTGAGAGACCTGATGCCACTTTTTTTTCACAACATATAAAAAACGGCAACAAAGAGATCAAAGACATTGATTGTCAAAGACCAACCTCATCACATGGTGAAATAAGGCCATCACTTGGGCCTTTGCTGCAACCTGGACACAGCTGACATGGTCCATGTCTTTGACATCACTCAGGGCCAGGGCCAGCGTCTCATGAGGCAATGGTTCAACACAGGTGACATTGCACTGGCACCTAAGCCAGGCTGGCCCCACATCAAGGTGTGGGTAAATGCGACACACACCTTCCAAGAAAAGTTGGCCAGAAATCCCATTCGGACTGTTGCAGACCTCAGCAGAGAAGGACATATCTTCGGAAGGACTGGAGCACAGGTCCTTCAGGACCTGGGTCTCCACTCAAGAGCATGCCAGTGACAGCAAAAGCTGAAGCCTGGAGACAAGCGGAAGCAGCTTGACCAGGCAAGCAGCTGCTGAAATGACTTCATGATGGTGTCAGACCTCGAATCTTCCTTGATGAGGCATGGTTTGAGCTCAGTCCCTATTTGAATTCAACAAAGGATAGGCTGATTGAGGCAACTGCAGGTGATGCCAGTGACACTGGCATCAACAGTTGCTGGCACACTCTGGGACTCATGATCTTGGGAGTCTTCACATCTGATGGGAGGTCCTGGCTCCACATTTTCCAGCAAGGTCAGACATTGATTGCCAGGACATTCATTGCAGCAATGCGCTGCTTCTTCCCTTGGCTGGGAGGAATCATTGACCCCAACAGCCTCCTTATTGTGGATGGTGCATCTGCTCACACTGCCAATGCAACACAAGCCATCATGTCTTGGCACATGGGTGGGGTTGGGGGAGCACTGCTGGTCAATGAAGACTAGCCTGCACACTCCCCTGATCTCAACCCCCTTGATTTCATGGTATGGGATCCACTTTGCTGTGTCGTGTGTGGTTCCACTGGAGTGCTGAACCTGCGCACACCAGAGCAGACGATCTGGGCACAGTGGCAGGAGCTCTTCACTCCGGACAAGATCTGCAAGTGTTGCTCTTTCTTCTGCGGATGACTGCAGAGGGTTGACAACAAGGGCAGCTACATTGACGGCTGCCGCTACAACCACTGAGCTGCTTTATCTGTCTGTTCATTACAGCATTCGTTGTTCTTGTTGCATTTTGTTCTGTTCCTTGTTTTTTCCCACATTTAGCATGAGTGCAGTTGTCACCCACCCAGAGCTGTCAGGGCAGAATCTCGCAACCCTTCAGACCGCTTTGCAACGTGGTTTTTTGTGACCTACAGGGGCCCCACAGGGAGGTTCAGGGGGTCAACCCCCGAAAAATGGGAGACATGGGACCCCCCCTGAAAATTGCAGCAAATTTGATCAAGAAAAAGTGGTCAAAAATTTCAAAAATAAATGCGATCTGGCACGGGGGTCTAGTCAACTAATTGCACTTAAAGCACTCTACTGTCACAATGAGTCCTCAGAACTTGACGAAACTACAGCATCTCATGAGTGACTATCTCGCCTACACATTGAACATCGCAGTGGCAGGTGGCTATTCACACCCGAGTACGTGAGGAGGGCCTGCCAATTCTTTCATTCTCGCCTGGAAAGGGTCATTGAGGAGCATGGTGGCTACATTGAGGGCCACCGTCACAACCACTGAGGCTACAAATCTGCCCAAGAAAAATGCACGGACCTGTGCCACCACGCAGTCTTCACAGAAGCTACCTGCCATGCATTTGTCCCTTGCCGTCAGCTTCTGCCTCCTCTGCCAGCCCATGACATGGCAGCCTCAAAACAGTGAACTCTTGTCCTCAAACTTATGGGTCACTGTCTGAAGAACTCCATGTGAAAATTCCCCTCAAAAATGTACATTACGGCCTACACGCATTACTTACGAGGAGGTCTGTATAAAGCTAGTTCAAAAAGGTACTTTTTCGGTCAGTCGATCGTTCTCAACTACTCTATGTTACCCTTAGTTCAGCTCAAAAGCAGACAGAAAGTAGAGCAGAGACCGACAGTTTAACCACAAATATGACTTTTCGGCTACTGAAGACATTTCAATTCTGTTGTTTGTTCTGTGATCTGCAACCCAAACTGCAGCGATAAGCGTACGTGTCACACACCCAAAGGTGCGTGAAAAATATGTCCCATTTTGCCCGAGGTCGGTTCTTTGTGTGGGAGGGTCTTAAAAAATGTGGCCCAAATTTGTTTTTTCTTTTCCAAGCTTACTGTACGTTGACGTTGGATATGGAGACAAAAGTCTCACCACTTCCTTCAAAGATAACGCAGCAGTGAAAAGGTGGATGTTTGCATTTCAAGGAGATCTCCTCATTCACGATGACTTTGTTCCCTCTTTCACGCGAGAAGGAGTAAATGCCAACAATGAGTCAGAGAGGACGAGCAAAAACGTTCACGGGAATTCCAATTTCTTTACATAAAAAGGTTTTTCTTATCTTCGTACATGTATATCACTCACTACAGGGTGGCCAGTAAGTTCTGTTGTAGTTTATTTTTACAAGGTGTCCTCACTGACATTACTCCGAGTGACTGTAAACGTCTTGCATGGAAAGACGGGGGGGGGGGGGCATGAGCAACTACGGGGTGGTGAAGAACTTGTATCACTGAATTTGAGGCTATTGCCAGACGACAGCATTGAATATTTTCTTAAGAAGCAATTTCAAAGGAGACCGCTTGGACTTGTAACAGGTGTCCACCCTGTATGTCTAACTTTTTTGTGGAGAGGGGGGACGGACGTGAAAGACGCACTTGGTTCTCGAAACCTTTCCCTAAAATGACCTCTCTGTTTCTTGCCTTTGTCTTGCTTGGCTTGGATCCAGTGAGTGCTGTGATGACCACCTTCCCAGCTGCGTCTGACATGTCTTCCACGCGGATGTTCGACGTGTATGCACCGTGAGACACGTTTGAGGACACTGAGCGGCGTCAGGTGGAAGGCCAAGAACATCCGGCTTGTCGTCGGCATCCTCTTGAGGCGCTTCATGGCATCAATAAGTGGACTACGGCGTGTACAGCTCTACAATGCACAGCACGCAGTGGCAACAAAAATGTGTCTCCTCTGCTATCGTCACTTTTCATCATGGTTTTCACCTTCATTCACCTTTATTAGGTTGATGAAACAGTCGAACCCACGTAATCGTGCAACTGGTGTCTGCGTGCAATGTTGCCCAAGTGCGCTTGGATCCAAAGACAATTCAACGATAGACTTACTTTTTAGCCAGGTTTGCGCAAATGTAATGGAATCTGTTATTGTTCCACCCCGTTGTTGATGCCAAACAAGAGGAAGTGCCAAAATTCAACCCACTGACGCCAACTCGCACAAGTGAGAAAGTTGTGTAACGGCGCGTGTAAACTTTCCGGTTTAGTCCAGTGCTTCCCTACATCGGCATTTGTACAGGGTGGACAAATAGGTTTTGCATCTCATGATGAAACTGCCAACAATGTAGATCTCTTGGGCGCACCTTGTAGGTGTTGTAACATGAAGTGACATCGCAAGTCCTCCAAGATCGTCCGACCCTCCGAGGACGTGGGTCTTTTGCAAGAAGTCATTACGACTACAAAGTTTCAGATGTGAGCAAGAAATGAATTCAAGGACAGTCGATCTCTCATTTAGTCAACCTGATCGGTAAGGAGTAGAAAATGGATTGAATCCAAATTGTCCCCAAAAAGCCTAAAACCGGGATTTCGAGGTAACAGCAATGTTGGGCATCACATTTGTTATGCTACTCCATGATTTTGGCTTCTTTATCAACACTCAGCATTTTGTGACAGATTGATGAAATTAGAGGTTCGACATAAGTTTTTTTCTTCGTTAACGTGCCGAGGGTTAAATTGAAGCTCGACTGTACTGCGTTCTTTTCTAGACCTGCTCTCACTTCACTTTGAAGAGTGCGTGGCAAAAAAACAAGGAAAGTGAAGAGCTCTCATTCTCCCGAGATTCATGTGTCGCTAGCGTAACCAAAGCTACTTTTATGCACTTACTAATGCTCAAAGGTTTTTGTCCTCTAAAAATTAGGACTTTTAAGCCTTCAGCTCTCGTGGGAGGTTAGTAGTAGGCTTCAGGACTGAATCTACCCACTGGGTGGGTGTGACGAAATTAATGGGACCCATTGTTTTGGGTACTCGTGCACTCATGGGACTTCTCGATGTGTCTGCATTACAGTGGTCGCAGCATTAATCAGTAAAGGGCGGGCGTGACTTGGCAGAAGGAAAGTGCTCATGCCCTGTATGTGTATAAAGGGTGGGTCAAGACCCTTTTTTGGAAGTAACACACGTTGTGGCTGACATTTAATCCAAAAAGAGCGCACAAATTTGTCAAAGACCAGTGTCGGCTGACGTTTTGGAATGCTGCGATGTTACTTTTACGCGGGGCCGTGCCAACTGCCAATGTTGGAGACTCTCCTAACACAAAAGAATTGCATGTGCGGCCTTTCTTTGGCCTTGTTGCAAACAGCGACAGCTAACGTGTGTGAGTTCTTCAACTTTTATTATTAACTTCTATTGATTGTGCACTTTTCCAAAAGATTCTTGTGCTGCCATTCGGACCTTGTCGAGATCATGTTGGCCAGAGAATCAACAAACAATGACAGACAGTAAGTATGAAGTTCGAAGTACTGCGTTCTGAGCCACTCTTTGCATGACGAGCCATTTTTGTTCAGCTTCATACATGTGTTCAACATGTCTGACCGAGGCAGGTCCACTCGGAGAGTTTTCCGCAGTTGATACGCACACACTTTTTCAAAACCCCTTCAACGCCTGCTGGGTCTGTGACGGGCTGAGAGGCTCACACTGGTCTCACCTGGGGAGTCATGATAATGATAAATGCGCAAAGTTGACTGTGTGTGTTCTGTTTTGACATACGGTATGCATATGTTCTTTAATGAGCATAACCCATACTGACTGAGAAGTCAATATGGGATATGGGAGACAGTACATGAAGTCCCAGCGCTTTGTATACAGTCCTTGGCGTAAGTAATGTCGCTTGGAACATATCGATGTCATATGCTGAGTGGGATAATTGTGAGGTTGAGTTTTGCCATGGAATGTGCGATAGGGAGTGTCACACATGATATCCTGCAGTTTTGTCAAGTTTTGAGC
>JAAUXU010066790.1_pt1 | contig 13569 bp, 24 predicted proteins | sample 7278151 | NCBI WGS metagenome assembly JAAUXU01 (sample SAMN14350113, study PRJNA611818) | marine sediment metagenome | isolation source: surface marine sediment (1.8m) | place: French Polynesia: Moorea | collected 2018-08 | reverse complement strand
GTAACCTTGTTCGTGTTTTTTGGGGGGTTGGGGTGCCCATTTTGGGTTTGACGGGGCCGCCATCGCCTCCGCCTTTTTTTTTGGTAAGGGCCAACTGGTTAATTTTCAATAAATAAAAATTTTTTTCTCCCCCCCCCCCCCCCCCAAGAACAGATTGACGAAGGTCAAGAGGTAGCGGTGATCAATCAACCCGGCATCACCACCTGCGCATATCTTAAAGGCGTCGTTTCCGTTCCACGGGGTGTCAACGTAGCAGTCGGAGATCGTCATCTGCATGGAGATCTCCAGGCACTCACACGTTCACTCACGCACGAGGTGCATCCAGTGCACCGTGGAAGACAGAAGAAGATCTAAGCCTCAAGAGACCACTTTAAACCTCTTACCTTTGCGACAGCCAGAGATGTATACGTATGCATGCATCTCTCATTCTTTCCCCCACCAACTTTGTTGCTTTCGTACTTTCTAAGACGCAGATAACTTTCAAGCAAAAACTTTCTCTCCGGAGAACTTGCAGTGAGAGAGCACAATTAGCGCCTTTTCCTTGTCACTCACCCCTTCCTCCTCCTCCTCCAGACTTCTTCATTTCAGGCCCAGGAAACGGAACCAGAAGTGCGGGAACTCGATCTGGCCGCCGTCGCCGCCGCCGCTTCCGGAAGAGGAAGCATCATTGTCGCACAAGAGCTTAGACAGAGAGATTTTTCTCCTCCGACCATGGATTTTTCCCCTCCTGATGCGTCTCTTTCACTGCTTCATCGCCAACTCAGAGAGAAGACGCAGAGGAGACGAGCGGATTTTCGCCGGCCACGACGACGGCGGCGACGACGGCGGCGACGACGGCGGCGGAGGACGAGAAACAAAAGAAAATGGTGCTGAGAAGGGGATTATGCCAAAGGTGTGAACGACTAAACAGAGCCTCTGTGAAAGCAGGATCATGCGCGCCCTCCTATGTAGCAGTCGTAGTACTGATGCGAGAGAGCGCGGGCACTTCCTGCGTCCTCGCCTTGGCCCAGAAGCCCATGCTGTCCTCCTCCAGCCCAGAGACGGTCGTGTGGCGCACGTCCATGGTCACAGTTCATTTCTCAGTCTTGCATCGTACGTACAGGTCTACTAATGGCTACAGACTACGGAGTTGTCTTTTATTTTTTTAAAGTTTTTGTTTTCAAGTCCAGACGTCCTGCAGGTACCGCCTCTGCATGATCAAGTCCGCCACCTTGGCGCGCGCCTCGCTCGCGGGACAGCCTGGAAATGTTCGGAAAGGCGTATGAGACAAGCACAGTGAAAGCAGCATTGAGGACGGGCCTCTCGCTGCTGCCCGCCTGGCCGCACTTATTATTCACGAGAGCTACTGGGGACTTTATCTTGCGTCCTCGGAAAAGCTTTCCTACCCCGCTTAATCTGGCCCGATATGGTCTGTGCATGGACCGAGTACATTAGCAGGTACACCACAGTACATAAACACGCCGGCTCTGGGACAAATTGTGTACTATACCTTCCACTTGGGCGATAACGTCAGCGACTGCGTCATTGACTCCCTTCGCCATGTTTCTCGCATCTCCACACACGTACAAGATGCCGCCCTTTTCCAACAACCAGTCCACAAACTCCGCCTTGTTGGACCTGATGGCGTCCTGCACATAGCGCAGCTCAGAGCCAGGATCTCGAGAAAACACCGTGCTCAGGCGAGACAGGACTCCGTCCGAGAGGAACTCCGTGAACTCGTCCCTGAAACAAGTGCAGCGGTCGCAGTACTGTACCATAAACCAAGTGGGAGGCAACGCTCACGGCCCACTCTCACCTGAACAGGTAGTCCGCTTCCTGGTGTCTGCAGCCGAAGAAGAGCCACGACCAGGACGAGTCGCCTTCACTGGAGTCTCCGTCTTTTCTCCTCTTCTGGATGAGATCTTTGCGCCTCTGCAGGAATCCTCTGAGCGGCGCAACCCCCGTGCCTGGCCCGACCATGATTATAGGCTGGCTGAGGTCCGGAGGGTGGCGAAAATCTTTCTTCTTCCGCCCGAACACGTGTACCTGGAGAGGGTAGGCTGCGCTCAAAAACTTCGTCCAGACCATGACATTGTTCACGCTTGCCTTCTTGCTCGCCTCGCTACTGTTGACCATGTCCTGCAGCCAGCCCGTACACACGCCTCTCCGCGGAAACATCCTGCCCTGGGCCTGCGGAATCTGGATGACGTTGAACACAATGTCCAACTTCCTGCAGTCTCCTTGCTGGTTCGAAGCGATGCTGTAGGGTCGAGCCTGCAGCCTGGGCAACTGCTCGATGAGACGCTCCACAGGCGGTTGACAGCTGGGGAAGGCTAGCAAGAAGTCCAGGATGGAGAGGCCACCGCCGCGGACCAAGCTGAGGTACAGAGTGGAGGCGCCTGAAGAGCATAGCCAGCGCAGGCGGGACAGTTGGTCGGCATCGGACGTATGCTCGGCCAGGCACAGCAGCAAGGGCTTCTTGGGCACGCTTCGGATATCCAGATGCCACGTAAACAGCTCCCGCAGAGTCCCTGTCTTAGGGACGAAGTCGGGTATCTTGGGATTTCTCTTGCTAGTGCCTTCCTTCACGTGGAGAGCGTAAGGGAGGTCGCAAACGTCCGCCAGGTTCAGCCGTTCCAACAGGACGTCAACCTCCTCTTTAGGATTTGGGCAGATCAGTCCTAAGGAATCTCCGGGCTCACACTCCAATGTCGATTCCTGCAAGTGCAGAAACACGGACATCAAGCACATACTTACGGTGTTCTCTACTCCAACCCCGACACTGTACCCAGTGGGTGTATTAAGATCATTGACTGTACCTACACACATAGGAGGAACATCGCATCTTTCATTTACTAGGAGCGTGCGGTGGAAAAGCGCTTTGCCGCACGACAGCAGCTGGAGCGGGAGGTAAAGTGACAAGAGCGTGCGTAAAGTTACTTTACTACACGTCTGAGAGGCAGGTAGGACTCAGAATTGCAGAATTAAATGCTTTGAGTGTTGAGAAATTGTGGAGACAGACAAAGCTATGACAACTGGTCCAGCTGTGACAACGATAAAACAGGATTGTAATTGTGACGTTAAACTACAAACGTAACTTTTCTTTGAAAAAGTACAACACTCGCGATTGTGGATTTCAAAGCTCTCATCCTGGACAATCCTTAGCCCCACCTGTGCCCCAGATCCATTCTCCTCCAACTCAATCCCCCTCGGGCTTAAAAATCCAATATCGTTCGTAAAGTTTCATCATGAAAAAATCGTATGAATTTAAGTACGAATGAATGTTTTTTCTGTACATAGAGAGGTACACTTTATGTACAGTATGACACAAAAAGACTGAATAAAAAGACTGAAAGAAAATAGATCACGTATGAAGAGCATTATGAATTCTCCTCTAGCCTTGATTCAACATTTGACGTTCTACATGAGCTGGCAAGAACCTTTCTGGCCGGAGAAGACGAAGTCATGCTCGACTAACGTGATGGCTGCAACAAGCCAGAGACGCGCCAAGTTAAGGAGGGCAGTCGGTTTGTGTCATACTGCACATGTGTTCTATCATCGATCCAGTTCAACGTCATCACCTTCAAGTCCAAAGTAAACTTGTACGTCTTCTTGACTCTGGGGTCGCCGGCCAGGACCACGGCGTCGACGACGTCGGCCGCAAGGATGTTTGTGTCTGCTTGTGGAAAGGGTGAAAACCTTTTGACAGGGCAAAAGGTCGTGTCCACTTCTTTCTCCTGAAAAGATGCGAACATGATGTACACACGCTGGAAAGCGCCTTCAACTCACCCCTGGAGTGTACAGGATGTCGAGGAAAGCTGCTGGGCATGCGGGCGTTGAAACATCTCCTGGCGGAGGAGCAATCAAGTCGGATAAACTTTCGCTCTCTAAGCGGATGCCCTTGACTCGGGATATCAGCTCGTCCACGTCCAGGACTTCTGCGCCATCCCTGGTGGGAGTTGGAGGGGTAGCAGCTGCTGGTGCAGCCATGATGACCTGGGATGCTCTTTTTTCACGTTTTTCCGAGCTTGCTGACAACACCTCAGCCAAGGAGGGCCACAAACTCTCCAACCAAGGCTCCACAGTCAGTTCTAGTCTGAAATGAAGAGAACATGACAAGAATATGCTCGCGTGCCAGTCTGTGCTGCACCAGGGTCGTCTAACTGGCAACGAGACTGACCCCACTCCGTCGTCAGCCCAGCCAGCCTCGTGAAATTCTTTTCCCCCCACTTGGAGGAGGCTAGAGCGCAGGTTCTTGGGGCCGTTACAGAAGCGAGTGTAATTGGAGTCGCCCAAGCCCAAGATGGTGAAATTCAGCCTACTGAGGTCGCAGTTCGTTCTCGCTCTCTTCTGAAGGGTTCTCCAAAGGTTTTCTGCTTTCTCCGGCTGCTCGCCATCTCCAGTGGTCGAGCTCACCATCACCACGCAGTACTCGGACTCCAACCTGAACTGGTAATGAGTCTTGTCAGGAGCAGCTACTGTCAATGAACCCATTCACATGGTCTTCCAGTACTTGCTTCTCCACTTGGGACATGCAGTGCACGTCTGCGTGTAGTCCCCTCCTGTCCGCCTCTTCGGCTATCAACTCCGCTATTGATTCGGCCTTGCCCGTCACGGACCCGTGCAGCAGCAAGAACCGGGGCATTGACACCATCTAAAAGACAAGGAACTGCCAAATCTCAAGCATTTGCTTTCACTCGCTCACTATTTCATTCAAGACGCCAGCCTCTGGATGATGGACCAGCGCTTTCCAGGGGGGGTACCGAAATACTCTCTCTGGCGCTCCGAGTACCTCTCTTCGACTGCGATGACATCTCTGAAAGACCAGTCTTGCCACTGCTCGTTGTACAGTCTCAACGCCTTGACTATCGTCTCCTGCGAGAGGGACGGCAGCACTGGCGGCGGCTGCTCCATCTGGGCAGACCCTCCCCACACTAGCACTGCTCTGATGGCGAACCACCCTCCAAACTTCTCGTGCAAGCACACCGGAAACGTTTTCTTCTTTTTCTTGTCTAAGCGGTCAGTATTGTCACTGCCGTTCACGTCTGTCTCTTGCAGGTATCTCACGGCCCCTGCGACGTGCGCCGCTGTCTGCACCAGCACTCGAGGCCGCCGGTTGGGCTGCAAGTCGAAGTCGTGCATCACCGTGAGCGGCAAGAAATTACTGAACACATCCGATTTCCTCAGCTGGGCAAACGTTTCCCTCATGCACGTGTCCAAAGGATCTTGGAGACCGAGGTCATCGCCGCCGCCGTCGGCACCGCCGACGGCCTGAAACAGCTTCTTCTCCCTCTTGAGAAAAGGGACGAAGCACTTCTCGAACATGCTGGGCTGGCTGACGACCACGAAGGCCAAGGTGTCAGCCGGGAAGTCGAGAGCGAACTTGTGACTGACTTTGGCGTTGTACCAGCCCACGAGGAAAGGGTGGACCTCGAACCCGAGGGGCTCAAGAAAGACGCGCAGCCGCTCGCTTAAAACTTTCACGTCGACGGCCATCGCTGAAAAAAGAGATACTTCAGTCAAAACGGTGCTGAAACATGTATTTATACAAAGGAATCACTCTGTTGTCGCTATTATAATAAGTACCCTTAAAGCTAGGCTAAAACACGTCGGAAACCATCCTTGCATTCATTAAAACCTAGAACTGTCGATGACAATAATACAACTTGTACAGTACATGGAGCAGATGATCACGCGTTAGTCATCCTTGTCGATGACGGACGTATTCGAGAGCAGCTTGATAACGTCCTCCAGCCTGGGACTCTCCTGCAGCTTGTCGTTGAGTCTCTTGCGGCTGAACATGTCGTCGAGCACGTTCCACAGGCAATTTCCCTTCGGAAAGTCGTTGTCCACGAGGTTGACCAGATAGTAGGTTGTCCTGATGTTCTCCAAGACTCTCCTCGACTCAGAGTCCGGGTCGTACAGCTTAGCCCACTGCTCGTACCAGAGGGCGAACGCCTCCTCGCGCCAGGCGTCGAAGCTAACGGGATCCACAACCGTCGGCTGCTTGATTTCGGCTCCGGGGAACACCCCCCACGTCACTGCCACGGGAAGCAACTGTTTGATGTTGGTGCAGTTGAAGGAGGCGTCGTGGTTGAGCACCTGAAAGTTGACTCCCGGGTACCTGCCGAGCACTTGCAGTAACGCTACGACATTGTCCTCAGAGGTGAAGAACTCCAGGTAGGCCTTCTGGAAGACGTAGCCGCCGGGATGTCCCCAGCCCACTTTGGGATCGGTACTTGGGGCGCAGTTGACCGAGGGCTGCGAGTTGATGGTAATGACGCCGCGGCGGTTGACGGCTGCCAGCTGTCCCGCGATCAACTCAGTCTCTGGGTCTAACCTGTCCTCGTTGAAAATAGTCCTTGTCACCCTCACTCCATTCGCATCGGGTTCTCCTGTTACGTAACGTGTAAACACGTCCCATACGTCCTCCTCGCAAGAGAGTTTCTCACCCCACATCTTCAGCAGCTGCTCTCGGGGGTGTTTGTAGGCCAGGTAGAACAAGTGGTAGTCCTTGAGCTCCCCGAACGCTGGCGAGGCGCTATTGCCCCATCGTCCGTTGGGAAACTCGTCCCAGTGGCGAGTGCGATAGATGTAGGTCTTGCTGCGCTTGTTCCAGAATATTGGACGCACCTCCTCCTCGCAGCGCTTGGGGTCAGCAGTCAGCTTGAAGGGCAGCGGCTTGGTGGGCGCCTCCACCCAAAGTCCCAGCCGCTTCAGGATGGAGGTGGTGGCGACTTCGCGATTAAGCGTGTACATGTGCACACCGGGAGCGTATCCACTTGCGAAGAGGTCGCGGATCATGGCGACGGCCTGGTGGATGCCATAATTTCGAATGGCATCGTCGTTGCCTTTGAGTGGCGTCACCACCTTGGTGATCTCCTCGGGCACCTCCAACTTCGACAGCTTGACAATGTGGCGCAACGAGTCGTACGACTGTATGGGCATGACGCCCGGGATGATGGGACAGGTTATTCCGACTGCGCGGCAGTCGTCCACAAAGCGTTTGAATGTGGATGCTTTAAAAAAGAGTTGCGTAATGATAAAGTTTGCACCGGCGTCGACTTTGGTCTTGAGATTCAAGAGGTCGTCCTCGTAGGACGGGGCCTCGGGGTGGCCCCTGGGGTACCCGGCCACGACGACGGTGAAGTTGTCGGCAAATTCAGATCGTATCAAACGGACCATGTCGGAGGCAAAGTTGAGCCCCTTGAGACGCCACTCCTCGTCGGGAGGGACGTCGCCGCGCAAGGCCAAAATGTTCCGGATGCCCAATCCCTTGGCCTTTTGCAGGTAAGTCGTGGCCTCATCAGGCGAGGATCCGACGCAGGTCATATGAAGCAAAGTCTCTAGTCCCAAGTAATTGAGAGCAGAGTGTGCAATCATCATGGATGAGGTCTCGGATTCCCCGGCCGGGTTCCCTGCCGGGTGCCAAGTGATGTCGACAAAGAGAGGCCGCCCGGACGCCATCCGCTCCAGACGGGCCATCAGATTGATGGCGCCGCTCGTGGTACGCGGAGGAAAAAACTCCAGCGAGAAGAACTTGTCTCTGGAGGCCACGCGGGCCTCCAGCTTTTCGGCGAGGGTCGACGCAAACGACGAGTACAAGAGGGGCGACGACGACCGCGGAGTCGTAGGAGTCGCACTCTCGGCATGGTCGCCGTCGCCGATCGATACGTCGAAGGGGCAATAGGCGGGTGACGGATCGTTCACCGGCACGGTGGAATCGTGGCCATTCATCATAGCCTGGAGCTGACGTCGCTGGCTATCACCCTCCACATGGGCAGGACACATGACTACGGCGCTGTCCTCCCTTAAATCGCTACCAAGGTTGTGTCTCACGAGGCTGTTGTCGGGGGAAGGGATGGGGCGAAGACTGGAGCCGACCGGGGGGTCGCGATGAGCTTTATGTCCGGACGAGCCGGACATCGACGGGTTCAGGCGTGCACGTAAGTCCATGGTGAACAAAGGGAAAACGGGTTCCTTGAGCGCACGCGACGTTTGCTGGGTCCTACCTCGACGCTGACTCCACGGCCGGCGAAGACAGCCGATTGGACGACGGCGGACCGGAGGGAGATGCCGAACTCCACGTGATGGGGATTTTCCTTCTCCCTCGTCTCTGATGGAACGACTTGATTTCCCGGATATTTTTTTCCGTACAGTGTATTTTCTTTCTGATCGTCAGCTGACCCAACTCGTCAAGTTGTCCCACGAAAGGAAGGAACAACACGAGCTTAAGCTTGGGCGGGAGAAAGAAGAAAGGAACAACAAAGTCGGCTCAGCCAAGCCGGGAATTTGGACTCGCTTCGGTTGAAAGCGAAAACGTCCATCGTCATGTCCGCGGGCACCATCAGTGCCTCGTCCAGCTCCGACGCCACGGCCAACAAGGTGAGGGTCCCCGGACCCCAGAGTAAAAGCGACGACAGACTAACTTTTGAGCTCTTTCCTGCAGACTCGCCGCGCCCTGACGGCGTTGGACAACAAGCTGCAGCCGGTACAAAGCTTCAAGGTGTACGAGGACAGCAAGGCCGCCGGCTCTAAGAAGGAGGGCCAAAAACCCAAGAAGTTGACAAAGGCGACTTCCCGACACACGGTGGCCAGCCAATGCGAAGCCGTGGGAGTAGCTATCGCGACCCAGACCGACGAGAGCTTCCTCGAGATGTCTCGAGTCATATACGGTAGTAGCGATAACATTGGGGTAGAAGGCGGTGCAGTTTGACATGGCGGCGTTCTTGCTTTCAGAGGACTCCCACTCGAAGTACGAGAGCCTGCTGGAGCGCACTAAAGCGCTCGAGGTGGAAAATTCCGAGTTGACGCTCAAGTTCTCCGAGGCCTGGTCGGACCGTCAGGAGGCAATCACAGAGAAAGACAAGTTGCAAGAGGAATTCAGAGAGGTGAAGACGACGCTCGACTTGTGCAAAGAAGTGTTGACCGACCTGCAAGAGGAGAACGAGATTCTGGAGCAGAGGGTGAAGGACCTAGAGAGCCCTGACACCCAGACATGAGACAAGTATTCAAGATATAGCGGATTTTTCATACGAGAAATAAAGTGTACGCGTGCCAAACATTCACCTCGTAAGTCGGTTCGGGATCAACTAAAGTGGCCGCAAAGCTCACCGTCGTCTCCGTGGACACCACACGTACGAGTGCACGAGCGTGCAGGCCGAAAGATGACGAGGGCTCGTCCGAAACAGCAGCCGCGCAACCGGTATGCACCTCCCCGTCCTGCTCAGGATCGTAGAGCAATGGGGAGTGTTTGTCCGCCTCACATTGCGAGCAACTCACAACATGTTCCCGTACTCGGCGACCTTCTTAAGCCTCAGTATTACTGGGTGGACCGTCCGTGAGTCATCACTAGCTCAGCATCGATGGTCCACACCAGGATAAGACTGAGCAGTAGGGGTTTTTTTTTTACCCTGCCTCGTGACCACCAAGTTCCTTGGACAAGTCCCGCGCTCCTGTGGTAGGGGGCGAAGGACATCACTCGCACCCCAACCTCTTGACTTGCTCCGCACTGGACTTTGGACCCGCGCTCCACGTCCGCATGTAATGCACTCCGTGTGCGAAGCCAGTCTGGCGTGTGAAGAGAAAACAAGTTGCCTGGCGCCAGTAGTAAACACATGTAAACTTATGGCAACATTTAAGTGCAACTTGGAACTCCCGCAAAGTGGGTTATTTTACGCCACTTTGATCCAGGATGATTTTATTCCCGTTAGGTTCCATCACATTACACAAGCAGTCTGACGTCTTCCCCGCTACTCTGCTTCTTGACAAGGTCACTGAGATTGACTGTTCTGTCGCCGACGCTCTTAAAAGCTGACTCTAACGTTATAACGATAGACTCATTGACCACGTCCCACCCAACCAACAATAGTCCTTGTTGCGTTCATGCAGGACAGCCCGCATCTGTCCCTGATGCTGTACTATAGTAGTGTATCACAGAATGACTGTATTTCGTCACAGAAGACACTTGTCTGCATTGTTTACATCTATGAGTGCAATTGCCCGCGTCAACATCTAGTCCATGGGATGTACCCTGGTGAGTCCGGATCCCCTGTCCGTGTATAACCAGTCCCACACGGTCTGTTCTCTGCCCTTCATCTTCTGTCGATCTGCGTCGAAGCCGATCTCGATCTCCATGAGCATCCGCTTACGGAGACTTTTGACAACGATGCAGAGGTATAGATGGAGTGGTGTCAGAAGACCGAAGAGGGTCACGCTCAAGATCGCCAACGTGAACCAGAACCCGTTGGACTGGATCTGATGTTGGCATAGGTCGTGACTTTCTAACGTTACATAGGGATGCAGTAGGCAGATACTTACCTCCTCTAGCGTCTTTTGTATTGGTCTGAAGTCTGACGACGCGTTTGATTCCGCAAAATGTATGCCCACGGCGATGACGACGACGATGGCCAGGCGGAGCAAGATGCTGGCGACGTACACCCATAGCCACATGGTCAGATACGCCGGCTGACATGACTGTTTTAAGCGACGGCATGAGAAAGTGTGAAGAGAGTTCTACTTCGACGATGCACCTTGATCCCGAACATGAGGACAGCATTGGCTACCACCACGACTACGCTCCACGGGGTGAAGTAGGCTGCTGCCGGCGCCACCTCTGAGAGCAGCATGGGCAGCGGCACCACCATGACGTGTATGATGATCTCCACAATGGCCCAGGCGAAGGCGCCGTCGGCCAAGTCCTTGCAGCAGCAGCATGTGCGCACGATGCAGCAGCGACACATCTCTCCGCCGCTCTCCTCCTTGATGACTGAGCAAGACGTTTCAATTTTTAATAGTCCCCGAGTTGTTAGTGGCCTTGGTTACTTAGAACACGGCTTTCTCATTCTTGGGCCTGACAGAAGAGACCTTCTTCTTGAGGTGGAACAGTCAGATCAGTGACAATGAGGAAAGGAGGTGAACAACCCAGCATAGATCAACTGCAATACAAGTGCCAAAGATCTATGGATTCTAAATACATACTAGTATTATATACCATAAGCAGGAGGTGCAGCTGTTTTGATGGACCATTCGACTCCAGACTATAGCTTTGCTTGCAAGTATATATGAAAAGACGTTTTGAAGTGAGAAAACATGTACACGACTGCGTTGAGGGCGCCGACATCGTGCAGTGCGCAGCTTGTCCAGGCGATCTCGACGACCTCCTCTAGCTCAATCACTCCTGGTAGCTCAGAGCGAAGTTCCGCAACTTGTGCTCGACGTATCAGCGGCGAACGGGCCAGCGCTCGCAGTTCAGGAGAGAGCTTTTGCCGTCGTCTGCGGGGTGCGCGCGGCTTCTATTGGTGCGTCGGGCCGCCACTCTCGGTCCGTGGAGTTGCTTCTGCCACCGCTCTCTGCATGAGCTCATGAGACCAGACAATGCACCTATCATGGTTTAGTTGGAGGAGAGAGAGCGAACGCCGTCGAAGAATCATCGGCCACGATGTTGGCAAGGAACTTTCACGTGCTCCTTGCTCCTCTGATGCTTCACGGCTGCTGCGTACGCGTTGTTCACACAGATTTGCAAGTCGGACATCATCATGCTCTCTTTTGCAGGCTGACGGCGCTGAGAACACCTACGCCACGAGGAGCGGCAGTAAGTACCTCGAGTAGAGCAATTCTTCAGTGACGACGTCTCCTTCTCAGATCACCACAGCAATAGCGGGATCAAGCATCTCCCGTGGACCCAGGTGGGTACTGCAGCACGCACTGTACTGACTTTTGACCAGTGACGACGTTCATGGCCTTGCAGATTTTGGCTCCCTGGTTCGGTTTTCCTCAGGGCAGCGCCAAGCGCGCGCATTGGCCGCTCCGCGTCCGAGCCCACGGACCCCTGCGCGACTACGAGGTGGGCGAGTCGTTCCAGCGAGCCTCCAGGTGGTGCGTGGACGAGAAGCCGGAGCCGTTCTCCTGGGATAACATGCTCTGCGTCTTCACCATCGATTTCGGCATCAGGTGATGAAGAGTCCTCATCCAGACTCTCTTGACAATGAATCCACCTTCTCCTCCTTCCTCACAGCGCTATGATCGCGGCAAAGTCGCTACAGGAGACTGCGATGTGCGCGGCGTTGGGTGAGGAGAGCTTTTACCGGTGCAGTGAGTCAAAGATCTCATGATATTTTCTCATTGACGCAGGTCAGTTGGGCGACGGTGGCGATCTGTGGTGTCTGCTGTGGCTGCTGCTCCGCTTCTTCCTCCCCCCGGGCGTTTTCCCGTCCATCCTCCGGCCGCAGCTTCACTACTCGGAGCAGACGATCCTGTAGCAGCGAATCTGACAGTCCAGAAATACAGAGCCACTGTAGACGCCTCCCAGCAGACGTTGTCCTTGCTCTCTTACTGTGCGGTGCAGTTGGCACAGACTTAGGACACGTACAACGTAGTGCCTCCTCTCGCTCTGTGTAGCATAGCGTCATGGTCTATACGTTCTCCTCCTCGCTGGTCGGGACCAATGTCTTCTTCGTCGTCACCGACATTTGCTGCCACCCCTCCTCGGGTCAAGATCAAAGGTCCGCGACCTCGAGCGCCAAGGTGCAAGGGATGGTGACGTTCAGCAAGAGTTTGAACGAGGGCTACAACCCTTTCTCTTTGTTCAGCATGGCAACGGACCTGTTGGGAGCAACTCGTGTTGCTTGCAGAGGTGACCGTTCAACGACTTCATGTGCAGGAAGATGCGCACCGTGGCAGCCATGTGCATGATGCCATTCTCCCAGGTACAACTTCTGCACCGTGGACCGCAGGTGTATCCATTATTAGTGAAATCGGCTCATGACAATGGACAACGCTGTTGTGTATTGTATACGGAGAGGGAAGGTACATATATGCACTGTAAGATATGCAATTTGCAGTCGTCACTACAGCTCGCGGGCTTGCTAATCTCGCTGTGGTTACACTCTAAATGTACTCAAGTTCTAATGCTGTACAACAATTGTATTATCGTCCTCGCCTCAGTGGATGAAGTCGGCGATGCAGTAATTGCAGAAGCCTTCGCCCATGACCTGGCGGAAAAGCAAGATTGTTTCAGTGTGCTAATCATATATAAGACTCTCTTAAGGGTCATACCTGCTGCAAGCACTTGTGAGTGACGGTGCTCTTTGTCCGTCTGCAGACGGCGTCCGCGGCCATGATGGCGGGCGTGCAGGCGGTGCAACGCATCTGCCGGCAGTTCTCGGCCTGTAGCGGGTACCAGACAGGACCGCAAACTGCCTGCCAAACTTCAGGAGAAAGATTCTGCCAAATGAAAAAAAAAATGCAATTAGCAAACCGTAATCTAATCGTGAGTTAGACAATTGTCCTCTAACCTCCTCCAAAGTGTCGCCCACGTTCTGGAGAACGTTATTAAACAGATCGACAAGCCCTTCAATTAAATTCTCAGCTTGTTCAGCGAAGGACTCTTCTTCTTCTTCCATCTCTTCTTCTTCTTCTTCTTCTTCTTCTTCTTCCTCTTCTTCTTCTTCTTCTTCTTCTTCTTCTTCTTCTTCTTCTTCTTCTTCTTCTTCTTCTTCTTCTTCTTCTTCTTCTTCTTCTTCTTCCTCTTCTTCTTCTTCTTCCTCTTCTTCTTCTTCTTCTTCTTCCTCTTCTTCTTCTTCTTCTTCT
>JAAUXU010042604.1_pt1 | contig 13570 bp, 17 predicted proteins | sample 7278151 | NCBI WGS metagenome assembly JAAUXU01 (sample SAMN14350113, study PRJNA611818) | marine sediment metagenome | isolation source: surface marine sediment (1.8m) | place: French Polynesia: Moorea | collected 2018-08 | reverse complement strand
TTTAGAGCCTCCATTTGGGAATTTCCACTTGAGACGCTTTGATTTCCCTTATTTTAGAGCCTCCATTTGGGAATTTCCACTTGAGACGCTTTGATTTCCCTTATTTTAGAGTGTCCATTTGGGAATTTCCACTTGAGACGCTTTGATTTCCCTTATTTTAGAGTCTCCACTTTGCATTGACGTAAAAGCCTTATTTTGAAATGTCGACTCTGAAAGCCTGGATTTCCGGTATTTTAGCATCTCCGCTTCGAAGCCTGCATCTGCTCTTTTTTGCCTCCCCCCCCAAGTTCACACCCCATTTCTGGCCTCCCCAAATACATATGTCAACTGTCAACACATGTGGGGGAAAAGGGGGAGGAAGAGACACTGATTCAATAGCAGGCCTATTTTTTTCCCGGCTTCTTCTTCTCTGCCGAATAATTTTGCAGTTAGAGCTTTGCCGAAAGCAGCTGAATGCAAAACAGAGGCTTTTTTTGGCCTCCTCATGATTTACGTTTCTCGTTGAATAAATTACGGGTCTTGAGGAACGACTGAAGGAGTTTTGGGCCAGAGGTTTTGGGCAGACTTTGGACAAAAACGGTGACAAAAAGAGCTGCTTCTTCTTGCTCAACAACATTGACTGAACAAACGAGGGCAAGAAGAGTCTGCGGTTTCCCGCAAAAAAGCGTTGCCAAATAAATCAACAAAACGTTTTCTTCCGCAAACTTTTTGGCACCCACAAAAAAGACAAAGTTGCGGCTGACAAAGAGGAAACTGACGTCAGCATTGAAAGCGCGATTGTGACAAGTGCAAAAGCCGCTCTTTTGTCCGGCAGAGTTCATTTTGGAGGCCTCTTTTGTCTGGCCGAGCAGAGACATCGTTCGCTAACGTCCAGCATAAAATACTCATTTCGTACGCAATCAGTTGTTTGCGTCACTTTTCGGCACGCAAATTTATGCGTCACATTCGCACGCAGCCAGGAAGAGCGCGCAGAACTTGTTGCGCTTTGTCTAGTCGAGCGGCTGCTTGTCGGTGTCGGGCGGCCTACGAGGAGGACGGCGGCGGCGACGACGACGGCGACGACGACGACGAGGACGACGGCAGCGGCAGCAGCAGGCGTCACAACGACACCAGCAGCCGCCGCCACAACGACGACGACAAAAGCAGCAGCAACGACGACAACAACAACAGCAGCAGCAGCAGCAGCAGCTTGATCTCGACGACCTTGCAGTTCCCTAGATGGGACACAAAGGTTTTGGGCCCACTCGGCCAGCGCAGCAGACAGGATCAAGCCAGACAAAGATGAGGCAAATAAAACAGGAATAAAGAGGCGAAATCGAAGCGATTTTTTTGCATCACATCTGGAAGCCGTGAAAAACGCGCTTGGAGCAGGGAGAGGAAGCAAAAAAGGCGGAAAAATGCAGCTGTTTTTACATCAGATCTGGCACTTTTAGGTGAGGAAGAGGCCGAAATTCAACTGTTGTCATCACATCTGACAACTTTAGGTGGGGCCAGGATGAAATGAGACTCTTCGGACATCAACTCGGCCAGTTGGAGGTCACAACGGTCGGAGGAGGCCCAAAAAATCGGACTGCTGATCAGAACTCGACCAAATTTCACTTTTGCCACCTAAAATTCCACGGTCATCCCTGAGTGCCAGGGAGGGGCAGAGAGAAACGATTGTTCCCCCTCCGCCTGGAGCCCACCCACCAACCCCCTCCCCTCGGGGGCGCCCGCGAGTTCACCCAGCCCAGTATCCAGCCAGTCAATCTCGAAGTTTGCGTGAGGGACGACTCAGCCGGGCACAATTTCCCTCACTCATTGCTTGTGGTGCAGGGGACGTCGTCAGCGAGGCCGCCCGCGAGGCCGCCCGCGAGGCCGCCCGCGAGGCCGCCCGCGAGGCCGCCCGCGAGGCCGCCCCTCCCGTCCTCTGTATTGCGACCTCCAGCCCAGATCTGAGCAGTCGATTGAAGCAAAGATAAATTGGAGAGCCTTTTTTGAACAGGAGAACCGTTCTCCTCCGTCCAATTACAGCTCCGGAGGTCGTGTGAGCCCCCAAAAACGTGCAGCGGAGGACGTGTGAGGCCCAGAGCGTCTTCTCGGCCAAGGCAGGACTCATTTGGGGTGATGACGGGCTCCAAATGTGGGTCATTTTGCCACTGCAAATGGGTCATTCACTTTTGGGTCGGGAGGGTTGATTGAAAATGAGCGGTCTCAGCTGTCGGATTGCGAAATGAGCAGCTTTTGGGGCAGCTCAAGAGTTCAACGCCTGACGCAACGGCGAAATTTGCGAAATTTGCACGCGCGCGGCTGCTTCTTCGTGCTCAAGATGCGCACGAAAAGTCGTGCGAGCAGTAAATAAAGTGCTGGCGAGGTCGTGAGAGCGGTAAAGAAGAAGCAGACTCATATAGAACTGTTGGCTCGAGCTCGACCAGACAAAGATTCAGTCAAAGCGACTTAAAAAATGCACTGCTCACACACTTAAGGCGCGCTTGCACAATGACAAAAATGCTTCACGTTATCTATTTTTTTGTTGTCCCCCCCCCAAACTTACAGCGTGAGTCACAAAAAAGTGACGCCCTCCACAAACTGCACCTGACTCACGAGAGCCGCAACTGGGCAGAGGTCGCAAACACCAACGTCGTCATCGAGGTCGCCTTCGGCGCTCCAGGACTTTGGGATCATTTCTCAAGCTGACAACTTCACATTTCTCATTTTTGTCGTCAACATTTCTTTCCCACCTCATTATTTTTTTCTGTCAAGTCTCAGTGATTGTCAATTTTGTGATGTTTTCTGAATTCTCTCATTTTTTTCTCCCTTCTTCCCCCAAGTCTAAGTGGAGTAAAAGAAAAAAAAATCCTTTGTGAGTTGTCGAAAACACTTTTTGAAGCCACCCTGTACAGAGGAAATTCGGCAGCAAAGCGACACGAGACAAAAGCCACCCTGTAGCAGACGTGTTTAGAGCCACCCTGTAAGTCAGCAGAGGGTTAAGCAGAGACACTGTCTGTGAGAGCCACCCTGTAACCACAGCTGGGGCAGCAAGAGACGCGTACCTTCTTGGCCAGCCACCCTGTGCCGACAGAGCGACAGGCAAACCTCCTGGTGACGTCGGACATCTCGTCCACCACGACCATGACGAGGGCGGGGACGACGAGAACTTGATCCCCGCTCAAAGTTGCTTCTGGGGGTGAAAGCGGCTCAAACGTCTACACTTTTTGTCTGGTTTTTTTTTGTTTTTGTTTTTGAGGCACAGATTGAAAAATCGTGGCCTGTTGTTGTTTCAGGGTGTGGATGCTCAATCAGTCACTCACTCGGTCCGGAATCATTCGTCTTGGGACGGGTGGACCCGGTGGCTCTCACCCCGGGTCTGCACCCCGGGTCTGCACCCCGGGTCTGCACCCCGGGACCGCGCGCGCGCACGCTTGGGCGGCCCCGGGGTTCGCTTAAGGCGATGGTCGATAGTCGAAATTGCCTTGGTCAGACAAATCAAAAGGAAACATCTGCTCTGTCTCCGTCAAAGGGTGAAAACAGGGGCAGATGAGGGGAGGGGGGGGGGGCTCTTCACAAAGGCGTCTGCCAGAAATCGGATTATGGACGCCAGCTGGCGAGTCATACGTGACCACGGGGAGGAGGGGATTGATACCCCTGGGTGGTGAAAGTCGGGCATTGGTTCTTGACGAATGCCAAACTTTGCGTGGGCGACTTGGGGATTTCTGGCACGATGCCAAAAACCCAAGATGGTGCCAAAACTTGGTCATGTTTTCAGGGTGAAAAAATCATTCATCATCGCAGGCAGGAACGGAGAGATTTTGGCTACTTTTCCAGGAATCTGGAGATTCCTCACCAAGGCTGAGATATCTTTCTTCTTGTCTCAGCCATTCTGGCCATGACTTAGCTCAGCTCAGCTCGGCTTGGCTCGGGCTTAGCTCGGCTTAGCTCGGCTTAGCTCGGCTTAGCTCGGCTTAGCTCAGCTTAGCTCAGCTTAGATCGACTTAGCTGACACTGCATCAAGGTCATTCGGCCGCTGTTGTCGCGGGCAACAAAGGACTCCTCAGCAGGATCAATCAGGTCGGGCAAGTTCAAACATGTCTCTTCCTGTCGTCTCCTGATTGTTCTTAAGTCTTCTTGGCTCCAAGTGAAATCAGACGACGAAAAATCGAATGACTTTTGAGAACTGATTCTCTTCATCCCAAAATATATTGAAAATTTATTTCTCCGACGGCACGAGCGTTGCTGCTGCACAGCAATGACCTGAATGACCAACCGTGTTTGGTCTTGGATCTCAAGCCACATCAATCTTTACTATCGCATAAAATAGTGGGGAATTCTTATCTGTAGAGCTTAAGGTCGGGTCAGCCCGGCCGAATCCGGCTGGAGGGTGGCGAAGACCTTGGCCCGCCCACGCCCCGAGCTGCCACCAGCTGGTGGTGGCAGCCGCCGTCCAGGCAGAAGTGGGTGTGCCGAGCCACGGCACGCCCAGATGTGCCGAGTTGGACTTTGCTGACTCCTCCTCCACCAGACCTGACTTTGGCGACGCCAAGACGGAAAAAAGATCCTCTCCGACCAGCCTTGTTTCACTCAGCCAGACAAATCTGAACAAGGTCTGTGGATTCCCGCCAAGTTGGGGGAATTCCCCGGCCCCAACTGGAATTTCCCGGCCCCAACTGGAATTTCCCGGCCCCAACTGGAATTCCCCGGCCCCAACTGGCAACCTGGATCTTGCCAAGGACACGACGTTGACGTTGGCCAAGTTGTGCAGGGAGAACAACTCGGCGGGTCTGACCGAGCGAGTGCGCACTGTTGATACGCGGTCTTCGCCTTAAAAGGAGAGAGATTTTTGTGCCACCGAGTTCGCGCGGGCCAAGGGAGGTCGTGCGAGCCTCCAAGAACCGGCTGCAGGCGCGCGGACGCGCACATTTGCGGCTCACACTGCAAAATCCATCTCGTTCAGGTGTGGGGAGAAAAATCTCATCAACTTTTCTCTCTCTCTCTCTCTCGCCGGCCTCAAGATGTTAATGAGGGCGCACTTGACGGGCAGAAAAGGCAGAAATCTGCCAAAGTAAAGCAGCCTTTTGTGTGGCGTGGGCGAGATCTTGGACTTGTGAGCGGCCCCAAACGCGTCTTTTTGGCGCCTCACACGACCTCCCCGGGTGGGACGGCTGAAGACCAGATTTCTGCCAGGGCAAGCGCGCCTTTTCCGGCCAGCTGAGCTGCCCATTAAGCGAAATTGCACAGGCTGAGGGAGCGTTTACACGGGACCAAAGCCAGAGGAGGGAGGCGCGGGCAGATTTGGCCATTGACACCGCGCCTTCAGCAGCGTCTTTTTCTTTTTCTCTTCCTTCTGGGAAGTCTCAAGCGTTTAAAAGTGCAACAAGCGTCCAAATTGAATGAGAGACTCCACTTCTTCGACAACCGACACCTTCACCTTTGCAGGGGCTGGAATTTTAGGAAGTTTCTCCCTGCCAAAAAAGTCCAGACTCAGCTGATTTTCTTTTCACCTACGAAATCTGCGTGCGAAACTCTAGATGTGGTCATTTCCAGGCTTCGGGTTTCAAAGATACGACTTGAAAAACTTCTTACCTGTTCTGACTGAGCTGGCTCAGCCTCTTCTCCGTGTCCCTCAGCTGCTTGTCCGAGCTCCGCAGCTGGCACCGCTTCAGCTCCAGCTCCTCCTGGGTCTCGTTCAGCTCGCTCCGGGCCAGGGACAGCTGAGTCCGGGCGTCGTCCAAGTCCAGCCTGAAAGCAAAGGCGCTGAAGTTGGATTCCTGCTTCACCCAGCAACTTTCTGGAGCTGTGTTATTCGAACGCCGTAGAAAACATCTCATTTAGCGCTTATGCACGTGGACGCCGGCGTCGCCTTGGACGGCAGCTCTACAGCCTTGACCAAGTTCAGGGTCTGGACTTGTTGAAAAACATCTCCAGGAAGTGTTGCCACATTGGCAGCTCCACAAGTAGACAAATTGCAGTCGGTGGCTCTGGCCCCAACAAAGAGTTGTCATTCGGCACTCTCAAGTCTCTTTTTGCTCGCCCTAACCCCAACAACGCACCCCGGTTCATTCTCCCTAAATAAGTGTCATAGTGCCTAAAAAAAAAAAAAAAAAAAAGACTGTCGTCATTTTGCACCCTCAGGCCTCGATATTTTAGTTGTCCCACCTGACATTTATAGACCCTCAGCCTGGCATTGATTAGCCCAGTGTGCAAAGAAATGGGCGCGCGTGAGCGTTTCTGTGTAGCACAGCTCGTGTATCCTCTTCACTGCTAATTGTGAAGGCACGATTTCCCACAAAAAAGTGGTGAGCAGCAAAATATTGTCTCCGGCGCGATTATTTTTTCTTGTCAAACAGCGTGCGTCATACCAATTTGGTGGAGTGAAGTCCCGGCATTGGCTGGCACCCACTGGCATTGACTCGCATTGACTCGCACTTGACCGGTTCTCTCCGGGTCCGTAAATCAAAGCCCCCACTGAAAATTTAATTGCACGCGTCTAGCAGAAATAGCATTCCCGAATTTTTTGCCTCAGCTGATGCTATCGTCTGGCCCGCACCATTCCTATTCATGAGGAGCGCTTAAGGTCGGGTCAGCCCCGCCAAAAGTGGTCCCCAGACAGAGAGAAGCGCGAGTCAGACGGGTGCCTTTGGACAGTGCGAGCGGGCCTTAAGAGTGATAGATCGACGTCTGGACAGTGCCAGAGCCCCATAAGTGATCAAAGTCGACTCTTGGACGGTGTGAGCAGGCCTTAAGAGTGATAGATGGAGCTATGGACAGTGCGAGCGGGCCTTAAATCGCCCTTTGGACAGTGCGAGCGGGCCTTAAATCGCTCTTTGGACAGTGCGAGCGGGCCTTAAATCGCTCTTTGGACAGTGCGAGCGGGCCTTAAGAGAAGAGTGATGGTTTGACCCCGTGAATGGACCCCCAAAATGGGCTCGAGTCAAATCGATCAAGATCGACGCTTTGACACTCTTTCTTCTTTGAGGCACGCACGCTCGGCACCACTTGTCATTTGCGGCACGTACGATCCCAAGGCGGAAATGCCAGCCTCTGGCTCAGACTCAAGCTGCGTAACCGTCTCAATCGCAGCAGGAATCCTCCACCGGGGCCACGGACGCCTCCTCCTTGGCCAGGGGCGAACGCGTGACTGAGGGACCGATTGCACGGGCGGATTTGGCGCGGAGACAGAGAACACTTTCAGGCACTTTCCAGCCTCGGACCCACGCCAGAGGTCAACTTTCAGCCACTTCTGACGCGTCCGAACAAGCAACTTGGAGTGACTTTCCAGCCTTGGACGCTCCAGAACCGGCGACTTAGAGTGACTTTTCAGCCTCTGAGCTCTAAGACTATCGATCTAGAGTCATCTTTAAGGCTGTGTTACACCAAAGCAATACAGGCTCAGTGACTTTCCAGCCTCTGGCGCGTCAAAACAAGCAACGTTGAGTGTCTTTCCAGCCTCTGACACACCAAAACTATCAATTTATAGTGACTTTTCAGCCTCTGAAGCCCCGAAATAATCAATTCTCAGAGATGCTCCAGCCCTCGAAGCTCAGGAATGATCAGCTCAAGTCAATTTATCGTTATTCTCCCCCCTTCCCTTGTACATGCAGCATCGTATCTCTGGTTCTCCCTCCACTAACTCGTACCTCATTCGGTTGAGCTCCTGCTGCGCTCGCTCCAGCGCTGATTTGGCGTCGCCGCTGCTCATCTTGGTGGCCGTGGCCTTCAGCTCGGCCTCCGTGGCCTCGATCTCGGTCTCGGTGGCCTCCAGTGCGGTCTCGGTCTGCTCCAGCAGCTCCTGCTCCATGTGCTGGACGTTGTTGGAGCCGGAATGCGTCGAACCGTGATTGTTGTTGCAGTGGTTGCTGCTGAACGTTGTTGGGTATCTGTCAACAATAAGACAATGGAGCTGAAGACTCTTTTACACTGGCGCAAGTCAACATCAGCCCCGAGGAGCCTCCGGTGACTTCCCGACGGATCAGAGACATCTGTCAATACCACACCTGGTCTGGCTCATGGCCTTGAGCTCCCTGACTAGATTCTCCAGTTGTCGCTCGCTCTCGTTCATCTTGGCCCTGAACTGGTTCGGCGGCATCGCGGACAACGGGAGAGAAACCTCAGCCTTAGACATTTTCCTCAGCAGCACCTGGAAATGGAGGAGAAATTCGCTGCAAAATCCATTTGATCTTGTTTATTTGGATGCTCAAAGTTTTCGCGCGCTCGTTTTGTTCATCAGTGGCCAGCGCGCACGCGTTCCCGCGTGGCCGTGCGCAAGTGCGCGCGAGTGCACGCGCGCTCGGCAGTCAAGATGTATTTCGTGCGGTTCTTGATGAAGTTTGGTCACGCCGTCGAAAGTGGCAACGCTGACGCACCATGAACCGTGTAATGCTCACCTGCAAGGCCAGGTTCTGCGCGTCCGACAGCTGCAGCGACGACCTGAGGTCCTCGACCACCTCCTTGAGAGAGTAGATCTCCCTCTGTTGGTTATGGACGCGGCGCTCCAAATGACCGAACTTCCTCTTCGGCTGGTCCAAGAAGATGCTGCTGGCAGGCGAGTCGCGCCAAGTCTCGGCGCAGTTCTCCTCCAGCCGACCGAAGGTGGGATCTCGGAGAGGAGGCGGTGGTGATGGCGGCGGCGGCGGCGGCGGTCGCCGCCGCCGCCGCCGCGAGAGGCGCTCGAAGAGGCGGTAGCGGCGCGTGAGGCGGCGGATGCGCCGCATCAGCCGCTTGGCGCGTGTCTCGCTTTCGCCGAAGGCCGCCTGAAAGCGGCCGCCAGCTGCCAAACCGTTGGCCGCAGTCGAGAAGCCGCCGCCGCCGCCGCCGTTATGGCCGTTATGGCCGTTGCCGTCGGGCACACTCTCGATGAGCTCATTTTTTACGGGCAAGACGGTGCTCGCAACGTTGGGTGGGAAGCCCTCGTTCTTCGCCCACTGCTCCAACAAACTCTTCTTGAACTCGTCAATGTTGAGCCGCCGCCGCCGCCGCTTCTTCTGCGGCCACAACTCCCAGAACGGCCGCTCGCCGAGCGTGAAAAGAAAATTGGGCGGCTGCTCCAGCGGCGCCTTCTTCTGGCCGCGGCTGAACTTGACTTCCCCCAACTTGTCAATCCGCAGCGGCGAGTGCGGCGAGTGCGGCCGGTACGAGCTGAGCCACTCGAGACCGCTGTTCCTATAGGAGGGGGGCGGCGAGTGCGAGATGTGGAGGACCTCGCACAGCGTGTCGAAGTCAGCCCGGGCGATGGAACCGCAGTTGTCGTAGTCGAGCTGGTGAAACACCTCGCTGATGTACTCGTCCAGACAGACTCGATTGCCGCCCGTCGTCCCGCCGAAGTAGTCGCTCAAAGCCTCCTTGAGCAGTCTCCCGACCTCGCCGCTGCTACCCCTGCGGTGACGCCGGAGGACGACATCTTGCTGCTGTTGTCTGACGGTTGTCACCAGCGGGATGACGCTGCCGTTGCCGCCGCTGACGTCCTTGGGGCTGCTCTGATGGCTGCTGGACGACTTGACCTCGGCCGTAGACTTCGTCCTGCCGCTGCCGGCGGTGGGGGCGGGACTGGCAGTGATGGGTGAGGCCGAGGAAGTGGCCAGGTCCTCCTTGGACTCGTCGATCTCGATGGTCACTCCAATCACGTCCTTCGACTTGTTGAAGGCCCTGGCCGCGAGGCTGCTGCAACTGCTGCTGGCGGCGGCAGCGGCGGCGGCGGCCGCCGCCGCCCCGTTAACCCCCGGCGGCGGCCGCGCGGCGGCCATTTTGTGACGCATCGGCCGCTTTCATCGCCGCCGGCGGCGACGACCGACAAGAAGAGGAAAGACCTGAAGAGGAAGAAAAAGGGTTGAGCCACATTTATCTTCATCGTGTGTGGCAAATTCGTCTTATTATGGGCATCTCCATTAGAAGACTCGCGTGCACAATGAAATTGTCATTTCTTTCCGACAAAAAGAGTGAGAAAAAGCGCAGAAAGTGAACGTTAAACGCCCCCTAAGGAGCTGCTGGTCTTGCAGAGCATCTTAAGATCGAGCATCTTGATGGAGTTGGAACGAACACACGCGGGTGGGCTGTTATGGCTCGCTCGACGAGGGGTAAGAATGAGCAACGCTCGCGTCACGCAGAGAGGGGGGGTGGAGGGAGGCGACGATCTTGACACCCACACGTGCGACAGCGTCAGCGTCAGCGGCTCCGGCTGTGTCTCCCTGGCGGTGTCCATCGTCACTGCTGCCCCCAACGCCGGCGAGGCCCCCACCCAGATCAAACCCCCGCCCTCAAGCATGAACAACGACGGCTTTATCCGGTAGAACAAACCCCCCCTTGACTGCACCGCCTCCCCTGACAACAACGACGAGGAGAAAAGCGTCGGTCAATGGAAAAAATATGTGTCTGGAATCCGATTTGGTGGATTTTTGTCCAGCCAAAGGTGCATTTATGGGTCTCGCGCAGGTCGGCGGCCGCGCCCGACCGAACCCGACCCCTTTTCCAGTCAGGGGGGGCGAACGAGAGGGAAAAAATGGGGCAAGAAGAACCGGTGCTGGTAACGGTCCTCAAAAGCAGCTGGAGCTCCGGGGCTTTGCAGTTGCTCAACCCTTGGGCAGATTAGGGAGCGGATGCACAATGCAATTGACACAATGGCCTCGACGGCTGTCACGCTGCAACACGCGGCCGCACCTGCTCACCCACGCAGGTCCGCCAGTGTCACGCTGCCTTAAGCAACTTCTGGTCTTCACACCACTCCTTCAGCTGCAGCAACGCAGTCGTTGCGCAAGCCGGGGATTTATGTATTAAGAGCGCGCTATAAGCTGCAGGAATACATTTTTGTGCGGTGTGAGCAGCGCTTAAGCTTGTATTTATGCATTGAGAGTGCGCCTTAAGCTGCAGGAATACATTTTGCTGTAGTAGAGCAGTGCTTAAGTTTGTATTTATGCACTGAGAGTGCGCCTTAAGCTGCAGGAATACATTTTGCTGTAGTAGAGCAGTGCTTAAGCCTGTTTTTGCCCCCACTTGGTGGTCCCTCATTAAGCTCTCAGGCGGCAGCAACACTTTAATCTGCGCTTTCGTCAGCTTGAATTTCACAGATTATGCAGCGAGATCGTCGAGTCCGGATTTGTCCTGTCTTGAAAGGGCCTCTGGAGCTGCAGCGGGTTGGTGATGTCGTTCAGGTTGAGTCGAGTCAGACGAAGCTTGACAGCTCAACACATTCGGGCCCGGAAGTCAGCACTGGTGGCTCGGGATGCTGACCTTTTTGGCTCTGGCAATGTTTGTCGAGTGTGTCCAGAATTGACTGCTTTAGCTCGGCTGCTACAATCCCTATGGTGGGGACTAAGGAAGTGTTGGCTTTTGCTCGGTCGAGAGCTGAAACTTTGCTTTGTCGGCTTCAGCGCTGATAATGAGGGAATTCTACTGGGGCGAAGACTCGAAATGCCAACTGTGAGTGGCTCCACCTTGACATGACGTCGCTTTGGACTTTGTACAGCTGGGCAAAGACCTCTTGAGTTGAGTCGTGTGGAGCAAAATCAGTCCTGAGCCTGAGTCAAGTGTGACTCACTTAAGCGGACTCAAGTTGAGAGTAATGCAGAGGACGCAAACTGGGCTTGTTGACAATTGGGAAATCGCGAAATTCCCGCAAAAATCCCCCACAGGTGGGGGAATCGAGTGAAGTGTTGTTCAGTCCTAGACTCGGGTCGACTCGCGAATGCCGACAGATTAGTCTGATGGAGCGAGAGGAGGTGAAATCTTGATTGCTGGAGATGAATTTCCACATTCACGCCTTCCAGAGGCTTTGAGGGGGGGGGGGTGAAACAAATGGGCAGCACATTTGGGTAAGCATGAGCAGCTGAAATTCCTAAACGGATCCTAAGAGGATCTTCAAGTGTTTGTGAGGGGGTGCGACAGGAAAAATACCAAGAGGTGTGAAGTTGACAGCAGGGGTGACTTCGTCAAGAGGGGGTGAACACGGTGGAATGCCCAACTCTCGTCTGCCCACCGGCTGTAGTCACCCTGTACGACCTGAAGCCCCGGCTGGAGTCACCCTGTACAACTTGAAATAAAGTGTGATAGAAGTGCTACATTTGTGAGGAAAAAAAGACCGATAAAAGTCTGACTTATCATCCTCAGCTAAATCCACACTGATATTGATGCATCTTAAGACGCGCTTTGTGGAGCAAAAAAGCCAAAAATGTTCGTGCCTTCACCGGGAGAAATTTGCTCGGTCATTCAAGTTAAGGACCTTTAGAGTGATCTTTTCCCCATGGCCTTGCTGACATCGTCAGGGTTCTTCTTCATATGATTACTCTTTAAGTCCTTCTTAGTGAATTGAGCGCTTGGAACGGTCCCAAATCGAAAGAGGCTTGTTACGTCTACAGTGTGAGTCAAAAAAGAAGCTGTCTGAGCGCTGCTTTTGCTGACTCACGCTGTACTGGGATCCTTTCTGCTTTAATGACGATCGTCAATCTCCATTGCACAAGAGTTTTTCTTCTTCTTCCACCAGTTGTACGCACACGACCTCGCAAACAAATGCAGGTGTCGTGAGAGCCAGCAAAAAGAAAAAAAAGGCTGCCGACTTCTTTGTGACTCGCACTGTTCCAATGAGCAACGCCCAAATAAGTTCAGCTGCCCATTCTGGCAGAGAGACTCTCAAGGGCTCGGACTACGCTGGTCAGGTGGGGGAATTCCCCTACACCCAAAAATGTTGACTCACCTGGAAGGACTCTTCTTCTTCCTCTTCCTTGCTGGTCATGGTGGGGAAAAACAGTCAATAATCGCATGCAAATTCCGCCCCAAAAGTTGTTTGCACTCAGTTTCTCACTCTATTTAGGAAAATATTTGTGAGCACAACACAAACACGCACGCGTTCTTGTCCGGCTGCTCTCGGTGTCAGCACTGACTGAACAGACGTCGACCGACGGCTGCCTGAAGACCGCGCACACGCAGCTGCCGTCGAGCGCGCGGGCGTGCGCGCCAGCCAGCGCGCCGCCGGCGGGCGAGGGCGCGCGGACCAAGGTGGAGGAGGAGGCGAAACGTTCTGCAGCAACGATCGAGCACTTTTTGACATTTATTCCACAGGCAGGCAGGAGACAGAGTTGTCAAAGGACAACGACCCAAAATGTTTTTGGGGCGCCCAAAACATCACGTTGGCACGCGCCGGATGAAGAAGAGGGGCGAGGGGATGGGCAACAATGCTGGCAGATGTTGCCAAACAACGAAATGTGAGCTGCTCTTCCTCTCAGGCAGCACCAGAGCTTTCACGCCTCCTCCCAAAGGGTTTGTGTCAATATTTACCCGCTTCAGAGTCCGGATGCTACCAGGTGTTCACGGTGGGCGAGCACAGAGAGCACTTGCACGCCAGGGCCACGATCTCGGGTGACGAGAAATCGGGCACGTCGTCGTCGGTGTTGGAGGAAACGCTCACGTCGTCCCACGTTTTGGGGGAGTCGCTCATGCCGTCCCAGGTGTTGGAAGAATCGCTCAAGTCGTCCCCGGTGTCGGAGGAGTGGCTCATGCCGTCCCACGTGTCGGAGGAGTGGCTCATGCCGTCCCCGGTGTCGGAGGAGTGGCTCATGCCGTCCCACGTGTCGGAGGAGTGGCTCATGCCGTCCCACGTGTCGGAGGAGTG
>JAAUXU010050445.1_pt1 | contig 13572 bp, 11 predicted proteins | sample 7278151 | NCBI WGS metagenome assembly JAAUXU01 (sample SAMN14350113, study PRJNA611818) | marine sediment metagenome | isolation source: surface marine sediment (1.8m) | place: French Polynesia: Moorea | collected 2018-08 | reverse complement strand
CTGGTGACTCATGGACAGTTGGCAGTAGTGGTTCGATTACCTGGGTGAACGGTACAAATGCTCATCCTTTGGTCGGGTCCCTCGGTTGGTGCGAGGTTCCCGCCACAACTGGTGCGGGTCCGACTCCTCGTGTTAGTATGGGTCAACTCTGCCTACCTGATCATTGTGCTTATTCCTCTGATTGTGGTGTTGCTGCTGTGGTTGACGCCTCCGCTTGTCGACTACGTCGTCGCACCTCTCGAACCGGAAGCTGTTGCTCCGGTACACCTCATTCCCACTCCCTCCACTCCCGCCTGTCCCGTTTCCGCCCCGACCTCTTCTCTTCAGGTTGACTTTGAGGTCTGCCAGAGATGAGCCTCGGGTCACGCTGATCCTGGGCACTGCGGCCTTCAACAGCCCAAGTCCTTTCTGAGGCTCTTCTTCTTCCTTTTCCTCCTCACAGTCTTCAGCATCTTCCTCTTTAATATCTTCTGGCAGGTGTGGCCGGGACTTGCTCTTGGCAAAGTTCTTGGCGAAGAAGGCCAGGTTGAGGTCGTCCAAGTCCTCGCAGGAGAGCAGGCGGGGCTGGTTGTGGCTGCTGCCGCGACCTGGATTCTCGCTGCCGTACCAGTACTCAGGGCTACCACTGCTCTTGTAGTACCAGGCCGGCCGGTGCAAGTGCAGCGCGCCAATATCGGACGTGAGCAGGGAGTCCTCCAAGAACTTCTCCGGGCGCCTGCGGAGCGCCTTCATCCGGCGCAACACGTCCATGGTCAAAGTAGGGAAAGCGTCAACGTTGCGTCATTTCTGCGTCACCAGAAAGGAGCACCTGTGCGGAGTCCCTTTTTGCGTACCTAGACTATTCTTCCACGTGTGTGTTTTGCCGTCACAGCCACAAAGAAATAGTCCAATTTTTCGTAGCTCGCTTTTTCTTGAGAAAAAAAAGAAAAAACACTCACAAAAATATATATACAAGTTCGACTTTTCACGCAATTTGCCTCTAGGCAACGAATTGACTTTATTTTCTTCTCACGACGACACTTCAGGGTGTAGAAACCGAACTTTCTTTGCCAGAAGCAGCAAAGTTTATGTGACGAAGTTGATCCAATCACTCTTTGACACCAGGAGGGGGGAAGAGAGGGAAGACCCCTACGGTGCCTTCATAGTCGTTCTTTGCCTGAGATGCGCGTGGAAAAGCCTTCTCTGGGTCAACACGAAGTGCTGGTTGCCGGAGCTCTCGACGCCGCACGGTCCAGAGTCCAACTGAGGCGTGGACGCGAGCGCGCAAATTATGTGCAGCGCGCGAGCGCACGTGCGTGCGTGCGTGCGTGCGCGCGAGAGCGAGCGAGCGAGCGCGGATCGTGTGTTACGAGGGAGGTGGCGGCAAATGAAACGAACTACATATCTGCTTTATACATGTGTGTCATTTGATATGTTTCGTCTGTACGGACATTGAAGTCATTTTGAGAATAATAAGTATTTCACCTGTTAACACCTAGTGCTTTTAAAGGGACATTTTTAAGAAATAACTTTTACTTCTTTAGGAGTGAGGGAGCAACAGATGTGTGCATGGTTGGAGAACTGGGGTTCATTTGGCGTGTTTAAGCCAAAGGTTGATTTGACTGTGATAGTAGTAACGGCACTTTTAATAGCGTAACAGGCATCACAGCAACGTTGTCTGCAACTACGACGACGACGACCTCGTCAGCATGAAGTCGGCATGCTGGACTCAGCAGCGCGCTGAGGACGGCAGGCAAGGGGAAAGCAAGCGTGTGGGTGGCTTTCCAACAATCGATTTCGAGCTGAAAATCATCTCACTGCATGGTCTTTCCCAAAAAATTAGATAAATCATCTTTGGTTACACCATGGGACTGGAGGAAGACTTTGCTGAGGCAGCCGCCAACGTCAAGAAGTTGACCAAGACGCCGTCCGATGACGAGCTAAGGTGGAGAAAAATACTGAAGAGAGGAATTGATATCAGCCAGAGTTCTGTGGTCTACACTACGTGGGTATGAGTAAAAAGCTACGTTGTTTTTATTTTTATTTTCAGAGAGATCTACGGTCTGTATAAGCAGGCCACGGTGGGCGACGTCAACATCAGCGAGCCCTCGGTAGTCGACATCAGGGCCAAGGTGAAGTGGGGCGCCTGGCATGCACTCAAGGGCATGGAACGGAGTGAGGCCAAGAAACAATACGTCAAGTACGCGTCCAAGCTCATGCAGAAGTATGGGGCCAACTGAACAAAGTCTTCACCAACTCTTGCACTGTAAGCTACGTCACAGGGTGGCCTAGGCATGTATGCAAATGTTGTCTTCAGCTTTTAAAATGCGTTGCAAAACTCTCCTAAGGCAACCCTGTGTGAAGTGCTATGATTATTGAGGTTGAGAGATTGTTCTTTTGATCTTGCGCACCTGACACAGCGTCAAGGAAGGCAGTGATATTTATCTGAATAAAGATGATGAAGCACAGTTGGTGAGAACAGATGAGAAGGCTTCATATGAACTGGCAACTTGTAATTTACCCTCCGATTCCTTCAACCGGGAGTGACGCAAGTGTATGTGTCCGTGCATAAACTCGTGGTTGTTGCTCAAGATTGGGCATGTCCTACTTAGCCTACAAATGTAAGGGGACATGGCTTACCTGTCATTTCACTCAATATCTGCCCCACTTACAGTAAAGACTCGCACGAGGCGCCGCCGGAAGGCCAAGTACACCTTCCTGATGTATTCGCTGGTCATGTCGCGCCACTACAGCCTTCATGCCGTCGATGCCCTCATGGTGTATTAAGCAGGCCCTCCTCTCGACTTGCAGCTATGCAGAGAAATCAGGGGGATTTAAATCGGGGGATGACGGCAGTCAGAATATCTTTGGTCAGAAGTTTTTTGGCCAGTAGTTCCTCGGCCAGAAGTTCCACAGCCAGAAGTTCCTCGGTCAGAAGTTCCTTGGCCAGAAGTTTTTTGGCCAGAAGTGCAAGTTGTTGGCCAGTCACTTCTAAATGGACTTGGAGAGCAGAGACATCATCCTTCTGGTGCACGTAAATGTTGTCCCCCTCACACACACACATTATGGCTTTTCTTTCATGGCCAAGTTCGAGCCAACAAGTTTGGGTCTCGGATGGGTCAAATCAACAATCTTTCAAATTTCGAAAAACAGACCTCCGAGACTAACAGGCATTATGTAGTTCATAATAATTCTTTGGCTACTTGAATAGTTTGTACCAAATGGGATATGATTTTCTATATGCCTCTTGGAATATGAATTATTCACCGTCAAATAGTTTAGTGAACTTGACGTCTCTCTCATCACTTAAATTTTTGGTATTTGGACACTAGCAGGTGTACTCGACACAGCTCAGGTTCAAATTACAAGAATCCGGATGTTCCCTTGCGTAACAGGAGAGAAACTTTTTGAACTTGGATGATCCAGAAGCTCCTGAGTGGCCTCGCCCTGTACTGATGGCAGTGGGCCGGCTGTCCACGGGTCGGGCTAAGCAGTTTGGCTAGCTGAGTTTGCCTGGCTCTGAGCTCAGTCCAACTCACTGCCCACTCTTCCCACCATCCCCTTCCAGGCCCTGCCAAATCTGCCCTCCGTCCCAACTGTCAGCCGAAGGGCCATAAAGATTAAATGCTTCTAATAAAAAAATAACAATTAAATCCTATTAATTTTCTTCCAGGACCCTCTCTGGGTCATAGACAAGCATCACAGCAAGTTGAAATTGAGCTGGGCTAGTCATTGTCACGTCAACGTTCGGCAAGGAAACACTTCTTCCTTTTACTAACGCAGAGAAATAGAAGATCGGTTGTCTAGGGTGTTGGGGGTCAATTTCACGGGTACCTTAGATCAGTGGCAATTTGAAACTTTAGTGTGAAATGAGCCCCTTGTGTGCAAAATCTTTAGTCATCTTTTGTCTGAAAACGTTGGTAGTTTATTGTGTACACTCACATTGCATTACTAAGTCAACTGTCAATGAAACTTGTCCTAGAAAAAAGGGATAACTGATAAACACCTGCCCCAGACCAGGAGACAAGTACCGTTTTAAGAATGACATGGAAAAATAGTGAAAAGAGTTCCTAACCATAAATTGAGCCAGCAAGGGCTACCTAAAGCACCCTTTTCCCAGAACGACTGACTGCTCCTTTCTTATGCGTCAAGATGCATCAAACTATTGCACACCAGAGGAAATTCAAAAATCAACCCTTTGCCCTATGAGTAATATGCAATGATGTATACGTACTTGTAAGTAAACTTTATTGCTTCGTTTCAAATTACATTCTCACAAGTAACTTTTTTGCGTCTTTCTCTCTACGCTATCAGGCGCGATCTCGCTAATTTAAGTCGATGTGAATATCACAGTTCCACTTTCTGTATGGATGTCTATTAAAAGATGTTGTAGCTAAGTCGATGTATACAGCGTGGCCAAGAACTTTTACTACCCAGGTCTCCTTTGACAAGACCTCTTAACATAATGTTCAAAAAAAAGGTTAGGTTAGGTAGGTCCATACATATACGAAAAAGAACCACATTCCAATGAAAGGCCTCGCACAATTTGGTGGCCTCCAGCTCCATCAGCACTGAGGACTTCAGGGCCTTCAAGACTTTGCATGCATAATGTCACATAGTTGTCCAAAAAATGCAGATGAATGTTTTTGGCCATTATTTGAAGCTTTTTTTTTAGTTTTGACTTTTTCCCCCTACCTACAATACTAGTGAATGCTGAGAATTATTTGAAAAAGCCGTCGCAGTTTCTTAAAACTGAGGTGGTTTGATCAGGTTTTGCAAAGGTTTCTTTTTTCTCTCCTCTTCTTCTGTATCTTGTTCTCTCAAGAATGGTTTGAAACCCATCTAAAGTGTAGCACAAAGAGTACACAAACATACAATGCATATAAAGCACTTTTTTTAGTTTTTTTAAAAAAGATTTTTTTAAGGTTTGGCCATTTTATAAACAGGTTTTCGGACAATTCCAGTAATGTATGTGACAATGAGTTATTAAGATCGAATATCATTTGAATGTAGTTTTGGAATTTGGAATAATGATTTTAGTTAAAAAGTCCTGTCGAATAAAGCCAGTCAAACAAAAATTGAACTCGTACCAGAACTTCTTGGCCACTCTGTAGGTGTAAAAATGCATGTGGTAGAGTGAGACACATATGTATGTGATCTTCCATGCAAACTTTAGTTGCCTCCTGAGGCTTGTGAAGCCTTGGTTTCTCTTTTTTGAACTTTTTAGGCGTCATCATTAGCACCGCCACCTTCAGGGTGTCCCTTGAGGTTGACAAAGGTCTTAGGGTCCATTTCATCTTCGTCTCCGTCCTCAAGTGCTTCGTTCTCGGCATTGTCTCTGTCAAATGTGTTGATGACCACATCCACATTAGTCTTGCTGACCTTGCGATAGAGATCGGCGAGCTTGGCGTTATTCTTCTCCTTGCTGGGAGAAAGCTTGTCAGCGTCGTCGTAGAAGAGGTTGGGATCTTTATTAACTGGAGGAAGGATCTCGGCCGCCTCTTCACTGCAGCCACGCACGTCACTGCAGCAGGCGAGATCTTCTTCCTCGTCGGCGTCGTCGTCCTCGTCCCCCAGCTTGAATCGATCTAAGTTGACATTCTTCTCGGCTCTAAAGCTGCTGCCTCTGGCCGAGGAGGTGTTGTTGCTGACAGCCTGGTTGTTGGCAATCACCGTGGACCTCGGTCTGGCCCCGTTCATTATGTCCACGGAATCATTGGTCACGATGATCATCTCGTGCTTGTTGATGGGAGGAATCCGACCTCCAGAGACAGAATTCTCGATGTACCTCACAGATCTGTTCTCCAGATCCTTCTGCATGCGGCGCATCCGCCGACGATAGTATAACACCGCCAGCACCGTGGCCACCAGGGCCAAGAGCAGTAGAATTGCCACTAAGGTCGCCACGCCCGCGGTACTAGCGCCGCTGGTCTCCTGGTTGGCAGACAGCGGAGAAAAGTCGATTATCTGGGTGCCGCCCTCGCAGTCGAAGCCGTCCTTGCAGACACAACCGTGCTCTGTGTCGCAGCGGTACAGGTCGGACGGGCAGCTGCAAGTCCCCTGGGCCATGGGTTCCTAAAAGGAACAAGTTTCTTTTTATGAAAAAAGCCCCCGTTTAAATTTTACTTTCGTTCACGTTCAATACTTTTCATGTATGCTACTATGCGTCGACTTCTGGTACGTACAGTACGAACGTAACATCTCACAAATGCTACTGCCATATAATAACCCATTTTAGGTCAGCAAGAAGGGTCCCAGACGACACTTCAGGAGCTTCAAAATGCAATGATGGAATTGACACAGTCAGTAAATCTTCGTGTCATGCCCGTGAATTAATAAAGAAATGTAGTATCACCTATAAATCATGCAGTAAGAACGGATGTGGTGGACGCCCCAGAAGAGAATATAAAATTGACATCGCTGGAAGAAATGCCCTTTAGTTCCTATCCTGTGACTTGAATTCATGCATGCAGTTTAGTAGGACGCTTTACGACAGTATTAATGAAACACCCTGTATGCCCTGTCTCCACACCCACTGCGTAGCCTCCTTGGATGAACTCATCAATCTACCAACTGTTGCTTCCTGCTTTAGGCATTTTTCACTGTTCATTCCTCAGAGGATCTGAGCTTCGTATGCACTTCTCCACACTTGACGTCTGTCGGTCTCTCCCACCTTATGACAGATGCCGTCCAGGTAACCAAAGGGACAGAGCATCTCGCACTTCCTGCCGTAGTAGTTGGACTTGCAGAAGCAATTCCCGTTCTCGTGGTAGCAGAGAGCCGTGCCGGGAGCCTCGCAGGTGCAGTTTCCGGAGCAGTCCTGGCCGAAGGTGCCCTCGGGACAAGGCATGCACTCTCCCGTCACATGGTGGCAGGTGTGACCTATGGACAGGACCGAGTATAGCTTAGATTTGATTCACGTCGGGTGCTTTCCCGCACCCACGTTCTGGTTCATACCGAGCTTTTGACACTTGCACTTCTTGAGACAGTCCTGGCCGTAATGGTTCTGGTCGCACCTGGTCTGGCATCTCAGCCCCTCCCAGCCAGGCAGACACAGGCAGCGGCCGGTGTGAGGTTCGCACCGGCCCTCATTGGAGCAGGGACACGGCTTGGAACAGTCTGGATGAAGTAAAATATTAATAAATAGGTAAATAGATCGACACCCAACAAGATCAGCTGTCTTCACCTAGTCCCCAATTTCCGCCCGGGCACCCGACTTCACTGCAGTCCTCTCCGCTGAAGCCCGGGTCGCATTGGCAAACCTCGGGTTCCACGCAAGTGCCGCGGAGACACTTCTGGCTGCACACCGGCTCACAGTGATCGTCAACCTACACAAAAGTTTAAAAAATTAGAAAATACAATAGGAAAAAACGGATCAGGTTTTTCTTTCAAAGTGACAAAAGCATCATGTTTTTGACAGCCACACGCGATTTACTTTACATGTTTCCCTTTTTTACCCCAGCAACCTGTCTTCCACTATTTGGACTGAGCGGTGTTGATAAGTGACTGATAACATGAAAACACCATTGCGGACTTTCTCACATTTCTAAAAAATGTCTTCTCCGGCTATATTAGGACAACCTCCGACATCACTTACTTGTTCGTATCCTTTGCAGCAGCTGTGGTGGTTCACCAGCCTCGTTATGTTGCGCTCTCTGTACCTGTGTGACATGATAAGATCAAATAAGTCGTGGATTCGTTGTTATCAACAAATTGAAACTACTCACAAAACTACTCATTCGGACAAATGACCCTAACAATAAGTGTTTGATGTGGGTAAACCATTGATAAATGTCGACATTTCAGTGTCGGGGGTCAACGCTGTAGAGTATACAGTGGAACACGCTTGGGTGGATCATTCAATCGGGTCGACAGAAGTGAATGGAACCAAGATAGAACCTCTGAATGAGAAGAACCTTCCCCATAAGTCAAAGATTGTCCACTTTTCCGGCATGAGTTCTTCTGTATATGAAGAACCAACTCCTCTGGTCCAAAGTTGATTCTCACGGAGGGTTCTCACTAAATGTGTCATTAAGCACAACTAGATGAAATGATTTTTTAGTATAACGCAGGAGAGATACTTCTTTTTTAACTGGGCCATCCTCTGCGTTTCAATTGTGCTGCTTTTCGATTTTGGCAGGTTCGATTTCGCCAGAAGAATTGCACAATTGCACAGTGACATCTCCAAACAAGACAAGAGCAATGCGGTCTGCACGTTCTGCTACAACCGTGTCTAGAGCAGCATGAAAATCCCTTCCTTCCCCTCTTACCTGGTGCTAAGCTTCGTCTCCCACCGTGCGCACCTAGGCGGGATGTTGGCGCACCACTCGTAGCGCTTGACCTCGTGGCTCTCCATGTAGGTCTCGTTGACCACGCGGGTCTCCGGCCTCTGCTCGATGCACACGTTGTCCCCGCTCAGTTCGACGAAGGTGCTGCTGCTGCTCCCGCTGCCGCTACTGCTGCTGCTGCTGCTGCTGCCACTGGCGACGCCCAGTAGCACGAGCACCATCCACAAGGCCGACATGACGGAGCTCCTCTAGTTCTCCTCCTTCTTCCTCATCACCCCCGCGTCTGCCAATTTAGCTTTGTTAGCACCACATCCTCACTCAGTCACTCTGGAGTTTCGTGCGCTGTGTCTTCTCTCTCTGTCCTAACCTCTAGGCTGAGCCCGAGCACAGGCTGAGGTGGGGGGAAGAGAGAGTCGAGAGGGTGTTTGTGCGCAGGCAGCTGGCGCTCTCCTACTGACAGCAGCTGGCCTGGGTGCGCTAGTACAGTAGGACATAGTACTGCGTACAAAGACGAAGTCACTGCTGCTCGACAGTTTGAACGTAGTCTTGAGCTGCTCTTGCTGCTGCTGCTGCTGCTCTGGAAGGAGACTCCAAAAAAGCCTTGATCCTGGATGGAGACCTCTGGCGTGTGACGAGGGCGTTTGTCCTGGAAAATTTTCAAGGAATTCTGAGGGGGCTGCATTGTTGCAATAGCAGTTGCCAATACTATGCATATATTTGCATAACACGTGCATTTGTGCAAAACACTTTCCACTGAAGCGGTCGTACGTCCAGGGTGCTTCGCATGTTCATGGTGCTTTAGGGAAACCTTGCCGTCCCTCGTCAGGGCTAAGACTAAAGCTTAGGTCAACTTAGCTTCTCTTGTGCTATTCCATCCACTTCCAGCTGCATTAGACTGGACATTACATTCTATAAAGTTCCGAGTTATGGAATCACATACAAGAGTGCAAGTGCCGCTTTTTTTTCATTGACCTGATTGACAAAGTTCAACAAATTAAATTTAGTTTGACCGCGATGACGGCCTTCAATCGCTGTTGAACAATCTCTACTGTGTCTGGTATCACAACCTTAACACTGTTATCACAGTTGTTCGTTTACATAAGCAAATCTGCCAGTAAAACTCAAATGTATACACCTATGTACGTGTTTGAAGAACACCTGACGCACCCTGCACTTGTTTCGCCCATTCCTCGAAATAGAAAGTTTGTCGTTTTGGGCAACAATTTAGCAAAGCCGCAGGTATTTTGCACTGATGAATGAAGGCTGCGCAGAAAAAGCACGAGAAATGCACCTCGCGTGCAAGATTCCTTCTTTTCTCTACGCGATGCGTCATCATTACCTAAAAATGAAGTGGAAAACCTTACTTGGAAATTACTGAGGCTTGGGCATTTGGCCTTTCTTTCGGCCTTCACTCTTACCCAAGACGCAACGGACAAAAAGGTCGAGTCCTCCGTGTAAATAAACCCTGACATATTCATTTCTCCGCTGGATTTCAACGAGCTCTCACTATAGTTTGTTGTATTGCGCAGCGTTGATCTCGCCGCAATTCTTGATCAGAACAGGGTGTTTGATCCGCAGGACGGCAGTGAGGCCTCTGTCCCACCGGCGCAAAGCGATGATTCAGCACTGTCTGGCACAGGACTTGGCCAACGTGAGCAAGTAGTTCAAATTTCCCAGACTTTGGAAAAACAAAGCAACACTTTTAAGTAAATGTAAGTGTTGCAGAGATAGATCGTGCTCCAAAACGTCAGGCTTGCGGCTCGGGCGCAGCTCGATTCCGTCCATCGCATACGCATGCACATGCGGTCTGGCGAAGAAATTTCAGGAGTCGACTGTGAAATGTGGATTGCAAGGTTATGATGTTAAGTGCTCGGTTGATTACTTCGCTCAATTAAAGAGCCAGTATGAACAACTTTGGGGCACCTCGACCTCCCCACATATGCTAGTATCTATTAGAATGTACCGTTTTTCAGGTCATTGCAAAGTTTCAACCTGCCTCACTCAGTAGAGGATTAGACTTTATGTATCTTTCACTCAGTACAATTAGCTTTTTTACGTGCTCCAACCAGAAACATCTTCCAGCATGAAGACTGAACAGCATGCAAGGGTCTCTCACTGCAATGGGCGCTTGTCTGATCAGCTTCATTTGGAAATCCCATTTTTTCGAAGTTGGTACGCTGGACTCAAGAGTGGAAAGTTACATTTCTGCTGTCCCCATAAGAAAAGTTGACTTTATTTAGTAACCTCCTACCCAAGATATTAGTTTGCCATGCCACAAGGGGCGATCAAGCGTAAGCAAAAGTACTCCTGGCATTCATGAACTTGGATGACAACCTCCAGCTGTGATTCTTTTGTAACTAACCTTTTAGCCTTTCCAAAAAACTTCTATTTGCTTACGCTACGTCCACTGATTTTTAGCACAGGGTAAACCGCATGGACTTCAAGAAGATATATTGTTGACTCACATGAAGGAGAGGTTGAGGGCACAGGTGACATGAAATCTTGGTTAAGGAGACCATTCAAGCTTGTTGGCGATGCTATCGAGCAGGATCAGAGAATCTTCATTCCTGATTAGCCTGAGGCATTCAGTTTGAGGTGTGAAATTTTCTTGCACTTTTTTTTTTAGTGATAATGGCACTATTTCGGGGACAATTATTTGGGACGGGTGGCACCCATTCGAAATATCTGGCACATTTTTGAGAATAGTGGAGCCTTTTCGTGACAACTGGCACCTGCATGAGACAATTGGCACCTGCGTGAGACAACTGGTACATATTTGAGACAACTGGTACATATCTGAGACAACTGGTACATATCTGAGATAACTGGTACATATCTGAGACAACTGGCACCATTTGGAAACAAGTGGCAACACTTTCAATCAACTGGCACCTATTGAAGACAACTGGCACCTACTTAAGACAACTGGCGCCTATTTTAGAACACGTACGAATTTATATATTCAATCCATGCACATCACAGTCAGGCCAAGATAGTATCACTTAATGAAATAAAAAGTCGGTGGTGAAGTCACCAAAAATTAAACTTTAAGGTACAATTAATGAATTAATGCCCTACGTGCAAGTGATGGCCTGCCATGATGTTCCTTAGATCTTTGCATCTGGTGGAGCTGTGCAGTGTGGTAGTCACAAGCCAATCCTCAGAATGTGCTTGCAGATGTGATCTTTAAGGGAGATTCAGCAGGTACATGTGGCATTGTGCCAATTGCCTTTGGGAATGTGAACCTCATGGAAGGCCAACCTGTCTGCTGAGTAGGTGCTCCAGTCAGCTCAGTCTAAACTGTCAAAGTGTTACTGCCATTTTATTGTCTATGCAACTTGGAGGAGAAGCGTTGGATGCTTGTGCCACAGAAGAGGAACTCTCATCTCCTATGAAGTCCTGAACTTGTTCTAGAACTGTATCTTATTAAGGTGGAGGGGTCTCTCACAGGACATTCGGTACTTATGGTTTGGTTGCCTGGTGTGAACGATCAGTAGACTTGAAGAACGTACAAGTCGTTTGGAAAGGTTGAAAGATCAGTGACAAAAAGCTCACAGCTAGATTTTGTCATATACCCGGTGCGCGAAAATAGCATCTATACTTTTTTAGGAAACTTCCTAGGGACATGATGTTGTATCGGTTAATGTTAAACACAAGGATGCTCAATGAATATTGCGCAATGGATACCTGCCCTGCGTTGTTAAATAAAAGCACCTCCCTCACTGGCCAGCATGGCCTCCACGCACCCTCCCGAAGGCAACATGGGTGGGCTTTGCATGGACCTGGAACATTCCTATGGTCATGGAGTTCTACTGTTTGATGACTGTGGCCATCAGGTAGTTCTCGTTTAGGTAACTGCGTTCGCATTTGGTAGGTAAATCGATTTTTTGATGATTTTTTTCACTGAGTCATTGGGTGAGCTGAAATTTTTCCCGGTGAATGCAGTTTCACATGACAATTTACTGAGGATACTTTCAGACATGACTTTGAAGGTTGTATGGGCCACGTTACGCGAAAAGCCATTTTGGCCCGTTCATTTTTGATGTGCACTGTGTTCTATGCTGTGTGTACTTGCATGGACTGTATGGGAGTTGGGAAAAAGTTGCTTGGTTATGTGAATGCGTGCAGGTGAAAATGCGAGATTGATTGTATGAAATGACCCACCTTTCCCAAAAAAAGCATTTTCAATGAAAGTGAACTTGATATGTAGTATGTGTATGCACTGAAGTACCGAGCAGCTCCCGCCATTGCTGATAATCGTAACTAAAAATGATGTTAGTTAAAGAGATGCAGCGAAGTCTTCTAAACAAAACTCACTTTACTTTTTCGGTTAGTCACATAACTTCTTTTGAAGCTAAACCCATTTTTTCCTCCGCATAATAATTTCCAGTATGTAATAGCACAGTACAGTTCACATAAAAAAGTACGGGCAAAATGCATTGTCTGCATGATACGACCCCAAAGCCTTCAAAATCTGGACTCAAATCATCAGTAGTCCATTTGTCACATAAAACTGCCTTCACCTACAAAATTTCAGCTCACCAGAGTGACTCACTCAGTCACAAAAATATCTTTAAAAAAGCATCTACCTATCAAATGACAACGCAGTGTTTCTCCACACACTGAAGTCCAAGGAATTCAGGTTGAGAAAATTGTGAGGCCCAACATCCTTGGACACCTATTTGTTCTTGACGTAAGTCTGCACGATCTTGCTGGTGAAGCAGCCATCCTGGGTCCAGACGTATAAATCAAAGTTGCAGATGCTGTTGAAGGTTTGGTTGGTCTTGTTCTTCAGGATGCTGAGGTGCTCCCCTTATGCCTGTGATAATTATTCAAGCCGTTGTTCTCCATCCGACCCCCTCCATCCCGCTCCCAACGACATGGCTTTCCAGGGGAACTTAAACTGGTCCACTTACTGAATCTCAGGTGGAGCAGCACTGTTGGCACTGAGCCAGCAGTGCTGGCTCAGTGCTCATGCTGTTACTCATGTTGATTTGCTTGTCCACAATGAAGTCCTTATTATCACTGAACACCAATACTCTTTCCTCAAGGTCTGGTTTCAAGAAGGTAATGATTTTTGTTCCATGTTCAACTCTTTTCTGGCAAAGTTGAGGGGTCAACAACTGAATGTGTCTCTTGGTGTGGCTCTTCAGGTCCAGGTCCAGCTCCCTCACGGAGGTCTCAGGCATCCCGCTTTACCTGTCTGGCTTCCTGACCGACATCTCTCGGTTGGCCTTGATTGGTCTTTGTACCTGACTGATCTTGGTCTCTGTACCTGACTGATCTTGGTCTCTGTACCTGACTG
>JAAUXU010165301.1_pt1 | contig 13579 bp, 14 predicted proteins | sample 7278151 | NCBI WGS metagenome assembly JAAUXU01 (sample SAMN14350113, study PRJNA611818) | marine sediment metagenome | isolation source: surface marine sediment (1.8m) | place: French Polynesia: Moorea | collected 2018-08 | reverse complement strand
TACCATCGCATTTAAGAGCCGCCCTTAAAAGAGATCCGCCCTTGAATAAGAACTGCACGTCCAAGGCATAATTTGGAAATAAGAGCCGCCCTTGAATAAGAGCCGCAGATCAGTTATTAGCAGAACTATTACTAGTCTAGACACTATTACAGTGTCTGCTTCCTCATGCCCATGACCTTACACATGTACACATAGCAATATGCTACAGTCACCAAACCCAATGGCAAAGTATGACTAGTCACTGACTATTGACAACTAAATAAATGTGCAGATAGACATGTTCACCCATTCCCCAGTGCAACAGAATTTACCAGCAACATCCCACCTGGTACCAAATGGTTCATTAAACTTGATGCCAAGAATGGATATTTCCAACTTCTCATGGATGAAGCAAGTATGGTCTTCAGATGTGTGATAAAGATCCCCAAGCAACTGAACAGGATCACCAGGAGCGTCAATAGCTGAGCCAGTGCGCAGGAACACCATCGATGGTACCTCCTGATGGACCAGGCAGCCCAGTTCAAGACATGGATCGACCAACAACTGTTATCAGAGCACGGAATAAGACGTCTGACCATACTCCAACTTATCGCCAGCATCATAGGCGAGGAGGTCACGTGGATCCAAGAGAAGATTGGCCACTACTATTCCAACAGCAAGTGGATAGGCCGCCAGGGTTCACCACAGTATCGGATCGTCACCTACCAGAGCATCATGACAAGGTTACTACATGCTTTGGATGACCGAATCCCAGCTCCCATCCGAGACGCACACACATCGATTGTAGACATGTTTGCATCTACCAGTGTTACAGCCACATCAATGTTAGATGACTCAGACAACCCATCAGACACCGTACAGGCTTCCCCGGTAACAGATAATGGTACCCAAACAGCCCCAATGACAAGTACCAAGACAAGGTCACAACGTGGATTAATGTGTCGAGAGACAACACGCACCACCAAGTCAGGAGAAAAGGCCAGTACCCAGGAGGAGGCCGACGAGAGCCCCTCAACAAGTGTACAACATCACCATCCAGGTCCCAGATGATCAGCGACAGCCGTTGAAAGAGGACACCACAGCGATGACGATAACAACACCCCATTAGGAGCCGCTAAGAGACATCGACCGCAAGAGCCTCTGAAGAACGAGAAGGCCCCCATCACGACGGACGAGTCCAGCGACGACGACACCTCATGGAAGAGGAAGAAGAGAAGACAGCAGAGGACAGAAGCAAGGAAGAAGATTGTGATAGAATTATATTGAAAGTAAAACGTTGTGTAGATGAAACCCCAAATCTGATCAACTGTGACGACAACCCCCATGGACCCTGAGCAATCGTAAGAATATGAAGGAACAAAGAATTAGGTAGGTTAGCTGCGAAGGAAGCAGAAAGGAGAGTAGGAGATAGAGATCAAGATAGATCCCCGCTCCACAACAACACACACACCACCAAGAGAACAAGCCATAGTAATGAAACCAGAAAGAGCAATAGTAAACGTAAACGTAGTGACCCCCGCAAAGTAAAGAAGCACAAGATAGCCTGCATGTCGACCACCGCACCCTGGTGAACACCCAAACCAAAACATAGAACAATATGGGAGCCCGCAGAGGAGTCGGAAGCCTCAGAGGAGGACAACGACCACTAAGCCAACAGGAAGATGATGTCCAACGGGTGGAAGGAAGACCTGAATCATCAAATGGAATAGAAGAGAATCAAGTAAAAAGAAAGAGAGAAAGAAAACACAAGACAATCAGATATGACATGAGAAGATGAAGCGACCCCACTCCAACCATCTGGTCATTGAATCCTGTCCAATTCCAACCATCAGAACATCGATACCCACAAAGTACCAGTACTTATCAGTACTATGATCATCTACAGACATCAAGAAGATCAGTAATCCTGCGACACTTCCATCAGTATCCACATGACATCCAACTGAGGATTGAGTGGACCAATAAGGAAGTTTAGAGAGGAAGATCACCCAACCTCGATTACCCATGAGATGCCTCCAGTGGATTATTGGAAGCAATGATCACCAGATATCACTAGTATCAACATCAACAAGCCAGAGGGCACTAGTGTGGATGGATCCCCACTAGGCTGGAGACCAGCGGCCGCATAGGTCGATTGGCAATGCAGAACCAGCTTGAGAGCACACCCCAAATATTTAGGCATAGCAGTGCATTGGTTACTTGGACCGAAGGCGCACCCGAGAATTGTATCAGCAGCAATATAAAAAGGCCTGTAAGGCCCCAAATTCAGTCAGTTTTTAGTAATTTCTCAAAGAGCTCACTAGAGCTCCCTATAGTTTTAGTGATCCCTCCAGTGTTAAAAAGAGCTTCCCCTTGGTCATAGACCACAGATTGGTTTAGTTTTCTAGCTCCCTCTCTTGTAAGAAGTTAAGGAAGACCCCAACTCAGTTCCCTGTAACCCTTGGCGAGTCTCTATGAGCTCTGAGAGAGTTACTAGTGACTCCCCAGTTGTAGACCATCACAATTGGGTAACTGCAACAGTGCAGTATAGTTGTACCCTCACAGTAAGAATTGAATCGTGTATGTGAAGATATCCTGTGACAACTGTATTGTGTTGTGAAGATGAGTGATCTGGGCAGACGGATCAATTGATCTTGAATCAGGTAGGGACTCCCTTCTAAACACCTCACAGCTCTTGTATTCATTGTATAAGTCCCCTGTGAGTTGTGTGATACAGATTTATAGGTTTTGTATGTATCTTTGTAGTTCTCCATATAAATCCTGCATAGTGAATTAAAACCAGCTTCTGGACCAGGGGTCCAATTGCATTCTCTACCTCGGATGTGCCAACTGAGCAGCATAGGTCTAGCACTGGTAGGATCTATACAACCCTGTAACTAGGATGATCTGGAGTCTGGCAGTGAGGTGAGATACACTATAACTGTCTGTCCACCAGACTCTGGAATCAGATCTCTCTGGAGGAGACGATAGGATGGTCTATCCTCTCGGAGTTGTACTGATTTGCTGAGAAGTGATCTACAAGGAGTAGCACTTCACCCCTTCTTCTTCCGTGGAAGGAAGACCCTTAGTGTTGGTAAAACTTAGGTCAAACCATGTATGAGACTGACTTAGTATTACTTGTAGTCCAGCAAGTAGGAGTTAATCGGATTAGCGATAGGAGCATTAGGATGTCAATGTAAGGCAAAATACCGAGATGACCAGGGTCAAGACCTTTCAGAGGAATAGTGCTAGAAATACATAGGAGCACTAGCACCAAGTGGACATAACACTAGATACAGTCTAGTCTAGGTCGGTTGAGTTGAGGCAGCAACTCAGCCAAAAGTGGTCTAAAGGATGCCAGTTCTGAGTGAAACTTGTAACTGGTCCCATTGCAGGTAGGACTAGAGTTGGTCTAACAGGGGAGATCATACTGCTCTGCCCCTACTACAATAAGGACCAACTCCTGGTGACACGCATCATAATGCACCAGGAACCAACATCCATAATGGAGGAAAGGGGTGCTATGCAAACTCTGGATGAAGAATTCATGTGCCAATACCCATTATTCAGCTGATGACACAAGTACTTCAGGGCAGAACAACCACAGGGCATGAAAGAAATAGCATGGTTTGCCCAATTAAATCACATGGGAAATGAGGCCAGCTTAGGAAATCAACTCAGAGTTGACCAACTCAAAGTTTTCTGCTTCATGACTAGTGTCAAAGACCCAGACTTACAATACAAGTTCCTTCGCTTAAAAGAGCCCACCGCAGATGTCATGCAGCTGGCCTTTGATCTAGAGTCAACACTGTCAAATTAAAGCTATGTCTTTATAATCAGCTATAGCAGCTATCTCCAAAGCTAAGCAAAAGAAACACATGCTGACAAGCAACAAGACAATATCACACAAGGACTTGCAAGGGAAATGCTTCTGTTGTGGTAATGCCACCCACAAGGCTAAGGAATGCCCCAGAAAAAACTTGAATTGCCACATCGCACCTGTATGCCTCAGTAAGGGAAACCAAAAGCAGCACATTCAACAGCACCAGAGGAGGAGTTCCAAAAAGGGGTCTGCATCTGCCCCTGCTTCTCAATCTGCTTTCCCAAATCCAATGTGTGATGCCACAGCAGCTCAGATATGCTCCATCCCCTCATGTAACATTCCCACACTGTGCAGTCATGTGACTGTAAAGCCAGTAGCTAAGGGAACCCCCTTTTCCCATGCAGCACTTCAGGAGCCATACCATTCCAGTCAACCCTATCATATCTCCAGCTACAAACAGATGGAGACAGCTATCCACTCTACAGAAGAAGAAGGCCTGGAGATGGTGGTTTCACCAAAACATCAAGGCTGCGAGGTGGACAGGTTGTTGTCATAGACAGCCAGTGTATTGTGCCACACTCCCCACTCCTCTCAAATACATTTGATGCCCACATCAATGCTGAGTTCTGTCAGTCTGTCAAATCCAAGGAATATGTTTGCAAGAATGTTAACAAGGGATCAGACATGGCCACATACAGGTCAAGGACAACACCACAAATGAAATTGCCAACTACCAGACAGGTAGATATGTCTCCACTGCTGAGTCCTTCTGGAGGATCTACAGCTACCCCCTGCATAAGCACCACCCCACTGTGGTGCAGCTCCAAGTTCATTTGGAAAATGGACAGTGCATCTACTTCACTGATGACACACCATTGGCAGTATTGGAGCAGCCACCTCAGACAACACTTACTGCCTTCTTCAAGCTGCACCAGGCAGATCCTTTTGCAAGAACACTTCTACACCACCAAGTCCCTGCATACTACACCTGGGCCAACAGCAAATAGTGCAGGAGAAAGCAAGGACAAGATTCACCAAACTTTCCTGGCATAAAGAAGTGTGATGCATTGGGAAGGGTATACACAGTGCATCCCAATGACCAAGAGTGTTTCTACCTCAGGATGCTCCTGCATGAGGTCAGGGGCCCCATATCCTACCAGGACCTCAAGACGGTGAATGACCTCCTCTGTCCCACGTTCAGGAGTGGATGCCAACAAAGAGGACTGCTTGAGAGTGATCACCAGTGGCACAAGATGATCCAAGATACCATTCTGACATCTGCCCAGATTTGCAGGTTATTTGCAATGGTTCTCTCCATCTGTCACCCTGCAGATCCAGGACACCTCTGGGACTCACACAAAGATAGAATGGCTGACAACTACCTTCCCCAATACCGCTGTCAAATGAAGAACATGACTCTGCCTTACCACAACCAGAAATACAACAGGGCACTGGTTGACATGGAGAATGACACATACAACATGGCTTGCCAAACACAGGACACCTATGGTCTCCCATCACCAGACAGGTCAGTGCAACAACAACTGCAGACAGAGATTATTCATGAGACAACCTACAACAATGAACAATTGGAAAAGTTTGTGAAGGACAATGAGGAGAAGCTTCTTCCAGAGCAACATATGGCATACCACAACATCCTATGCCGAGTTCATGACAGGCTGGGAGGCTTTGTCTTCCTTGATGCACCTGGAGGAACAGGGAAAACATTTCTTCTGAACTTGATCCTTGCCAAAGTGCATTGACACCAGAAGATTGCAATAGCAGTGGCCTCATCAGGGATTGCAGCAACACTGCTTGAGGGAGGAAGAACAGCACATGCCACCTTTAAGCTGCCTCTTGATCTCACCCACAATGAGTCACCAACTTGCAACATCAGCAAAGTCAGCAGTACTGGTCAGCTACTCCAGAAGTGTGACCTCATCATATGGGATGAGTGCACCATGTCACACAAATGTGCCTTTGGGGCTCTTGACCGCTCACTACAGGACATTCGGCAAAGCAAATGCCTCTTTGGAAATGTTGTCATGGTTATTGCAGGAGACTTCAGACAGACACTCCCTGTTGTCCAGCGAGGAACAAGAGCAGACCAAGTCACAGCCTCCCTAAAGGCATCACCCCTGTGGACATCAGTCATCAGGCTCCAGCTCACCACAAACATGAGAGCCAGGATATTTGGAGACAAAGATGCGGGCCAGTTTGCAGAAAGATTACCTCAACTTGGAGAGGGAAGGGTTGGGACTGATGAAGAAGGCCTCATTACCCTTGCACCCATTGCAAACATTGCCAGCAACAGGATGGAGTTGAGGGACAAGGTCTTTCCTCAAATGGCGGCCAACTACAACAATCTGAACTGGCTGTGTGAGAGGGCCATTCTGGCTCCCTCAAATGCAGATGTCCAAGGCATCAATGACCAACGTCTCACATTCATCCCTGGAGAAGCAAAGGTGTACAAGTCTGTTGACACTGTCACAGATCCTTCTCAGGCTGTCAACTACCCCACAGAGTTTCTAAATGCACTGTCTCCTTCTGGCCTGCCTCCTCACATCATGTTAAAAATAGGAGCGCCTGTCATCCTTCTCCGCAACTTAGATCCTACACGGCTGTGCAATGGCACATGGCTGTGCATCAAGCAGGTGCTCAGACACATCATAGAAGCTACTATCATCACTGGATGTGCCAAAGGGCAAAATGTTTTCATCCCACGCATTCTGCTCATGCCCAGTGACACACCCTTTGATTTCCGAAGACTGCAACTTCCCCTGAAATTGTGCTTTGCCATGTCCATCAATAAGGCACACGGTCAGTCTCTCAGGGTAGCAGGGGTGGATCTCACGAACAAATGCTTCTCCCATGGCCAGCTGTATGTTGCCTGCTCAAGGGTAGGCAGTCACTCCAACCTCCACATTCAAGCACCACAAGGGAAGACTGAAAATGTGGTGTACAAAGAGACTCTGCAGAACTAATCATTGCTGGCAAGGTCTGTACAGGCCACCAGAAGTTGCAAAAATCTTTCTTGAGGCAGGGATGTGAAGGGCTTAAAAGATATCTTTTTCTTCTTTCACTTCAGGAGCAAATGCCACAACTGTGGGATGACATTGACAGATGGGTGAGTGATGCAGCTGCCATCGCTGTTTTTTGTGTTGTGGCTGTGACGTGTGGCACATTAGGGAAAAAATAGAGTTCATGATGACATCCAACAACCCTGACTCATGCACCACTTAGGAGGTCCAGATTTGCAGAAATCATCTGGAGCTGCTGCTGCCATCCAGTGTCATTCAAAGCCAAGACATTTTCCTGCTGACAAGTCCACAGCAAGAGGAGTCACTTCGCTCTGATTGTCTTCCATAGGTACCAGGTCAGTTAGTCACTCTCTTGAGGCAGGGATGTGAAGGGCAAAAGAGACCTTTCTCCTCCTTCAGTGGGCAACTTGATGGCTTGAAGAGCAAATGCCGGAACTGTGTGATGATGTTGATGCAGCTGCCATCACTGTTCTCTGCATCATAGCTGCAAACATGTCGAACATCAGGGAAATCATATGAGATCCTCACGATGAGATCCAACGGCCCAGACTCAAGCTTGGCAATGGAGGAGCTGCTGCATTTCATAGCCTTTGCATTCACAATACCAAAGAGGGACTATGAGCTTCCCTTGAAGTTCCACTTCAATGTAGCTCACGCTCTAATCTTCTTTGAAAATGACTGGAGCTACATCTTGCTGAGAAGTGTGTGAGGCAGTGCACATCCACCCAGGCATGAGGTCTGCCAGGAGCAACAGGACATCTGTCTCACAGCTGAGCAACTAAGGTGCACAACACAGCTTTTAAGAACTAACAGCATTGACCCTAACTATAGCACATATTGATTCATTCTAATGCATCTGCAGATTCATCTGTCATAACCTGGATCCATTCTGCCATGACGTGATCAAGGTTATGGTGCTGGTGGGTTGAGGCAAGACATTGACCCTCACATGGCTGTGCAGGAAACATCCTCACCTGCAGTTTCTTATCCTCATGTTCAAGAGATGTGTCAATTTTTAACTTCAGCTGTGTCACTATGCATGCCAAAATAGAATATCAGTTTCCCACTGCACCTATGCATATGGCTATATCTCCACAATTCACTATATCTCTCCTGATCCGCACCTCACCTACCCACAGCCTACACAATTGTGACTTCTCCCACCAAGAAAATTGGGTTCTCCATGTTGTCTCATCTCACTTATATATGAGACCTCTGTCTCCTTCTCTCTGTGTATGCCTGCATCTGTCTGGGAATGCAGTCTGTGTTGTCTTTACATAGTCAACCAAAAAGTGGTTTATACATTTCAGTTCTGTCTGGAACAAATCAGCTAAGAAATGTGTGTTTGGTAATAATTGCCATTTCTCTCACCCAGCAAGGCGGGTAGAGTCTGCTAGTGCCATATATCGTAACATGATATTTGCTATGCTATAGTGTACTTAAAGGGGGAGATGTTATATCATGACGAGGTCAAGCCATCTCTACACTAGGTCCACCCACCTTTAATCCCTCTTCCCTCCTTCCCCACCATACATACACCTGTATCGCACCCTTTGCTTTGATTCTGATTGTTCTAGTATCTGGTTTTATCTGGAAGCAACCTCAGGATGCTTTAAGGATGATTTGTCAATCATCCTTAAAGCATGTCGGAATAAAATAGATCAAGCAAATGTAGTAGTGCAATGAGGGACAGCATCTCCTTCTTGGAATTCCTCAGGTCCAATTGCTCTGTAGCTAGGGATCATCGGGAAATCCACTAACGGGGCTCCAAGGGACTATGCATCACCTTTTTTGAAGTGTGTTTTTCGTATCTGCACTGAAAAACTTGCGAATGGTATGTTCTCAGTTGTGTCAACAAGGTGCTGAGATGTCCTGAAACTCCAGTAAAAGTGGGATTAATGCTTTAAGGCAGTCAACTGTTGGTATCAAGCCGGAAAAAAATACTATCATGTGATTCCGTGTAAGCGTCGTGTGTCGGGTCCACGTTAATTTTAGCTTACCTTAACTTACCGAAATCTCTCCTGACACAAGAGAACTAGAGAAGTATCTTCTGCCACTAGTTTGCGAATGTTTGGCTTTTTTCGAACCCTTTTCAGCTGATGCTGAAACTGCCTTAATGCACTGCCTTGGCCGGCTGTAAAGTGTTGCCTGGACTGCCACAGTCAGCACTTTCGTGTTTTTTCTTCTCTCTGATAGCTAGTGATTAATATCTGCTGCACAGGTGTTGTATTGTGGTGAAAATGTCCAAGTCCACCCCTTGCTTGACCCTGGAAGCCCTGCCATTTTTGTCTCCGACTTGAGGCATTTTATGCCATTTTGAACTAAACTAAACGTGGACCCGGCGAACGACGCTTACACGGAATCGCCTGGTAGCAGCTTGCACTCCGAACCTTTTTATGCGTGGTATCGGTAATGGTGCTGGAAGGATGTCAAAACAAACACATGTTGTTCCACGTGCATATTGTCTGCAGTTTTCTGTATGAAAAGACAGTTTAATTTTTTTACGCTGGATCCCCTACATGGAGCTGGGTCCTGCGTCGCAGTCGTGGCTACTGATATGGAAACCGAACAGCATTGTGGTTCACACACGTCGTCCATGCATTGTCATAGCTTTCTCCTGCAGCTCGAAGAGTGGCAACATCACCGGCAACTGGGTTCTGTGCTCGTATGTGATACCGTCGAAATAACGTTACAAAGGTCAATAAACCATACGCACTGAAAAGCTCGTGGCGACTGGTGACACAAACCTATACACGGGGGAATCACATGAACGCCCAAAAATTTGTGAGAAAGAGAGGGCTCCCTTTTGAAGTGAAGTAAAATGTGGACTGGTTGTGTTGTGGTCACTTCTCTCCAGCTGCTTTTTAGTTAGAAAGTCAACAAAAGCCTGGCATTTGGGAGAAACCACGTTGACAGCAGCATCATGGAAGAGGGAACGTTCATGCATTGCATAGTCAGGCCCCCAAAAGGCTCCACACAGGCCCACTGTTGGAGACAGAAACAGCTAATGAGAAGCGCATGTAAGACTTTATTCTTAGGTAGTGGCAATCGCTTACGCTGCTCCCTGTACATTGGGTGCCACCCAGTATAGCACAGTGTACATGGCGTTAAGGAGACTGTGACGAGATGTGTGGCTGCTGTGCCAGCTGCCAGAGGTGCCTAGTAAGCTGCCTTTGTGCACACATGACAGCGGCAAGGCTTCATTAGAGAACTGGCAAGTGTTATAGATCTTGAAGTTGCTCAACAGGTGGGGAAGAGAACGAGGACAACAGCTGGCAGCCTGGGTGCTCGGTGAAGAGTCATCTCCGGGATTCCTCGACTAGACTTCACTTCAACAGGATCTTCCGCACTTTGAAGATCATGGCCAAGGCCTTTAATGGCTCCAAATTTACTCCAAGATCCCTTCCCTTTGTTAACTTTGTCAGTTTGTACTTTTCTTTATATATATTTATTGATAAATCTTCGTTGGATAAAAAGGTATAACACGAGAAACTACTGCAAGGCCCTCTCAGCCGGCAAAACCACCTTAGTACACGTACATATACTTTCTAAACACTTGAGCACATACGTACTGTACATACATGAAATGCTTTTTAAGCCTCACCCTGTAGGACACAATGTGTGTGCATCTGTATGTAGTAAATGGGGTGTACCTCAGCAGTGTTTGAAGTGACAGAAGCCTGTCATAGTACAAATATGTTTTCTTCTCCTGGCTCTTCAAAGTACCAATCAAGTAACAATGAAGAAAGAAACAAGACTTGGCTATGGGGCAGCAATCAACAGGCATTTTCAGTTGTCCCTTTGGTAACAAAGCTCAACAGTTGTTATTTTTTTCGTCAACGAAGTCATTGTGTCAGGATTGCCTAACGTGACTGCAAGAATGCTTTTTCCAAGCCAGTCTCAACACTTTCTTCTTCTCGGGTCCACACAAAGACACACAGCAACTTTGCCCCTCTTTTTTGCCCCTTCTTTTCCTTCTTCCTAGCTCATCTCTTGATCATCAGCACCACCAAATTTCCTTGGCGAGAAAGGGTTTGACAACGCACTAGTCCTTCTGTGTGGAGAGGCGTCCTCGTCATTGCTCTGAGCATCTTCCAAGCTGGTGCTGCACGACGACCCTAGCGCCGTGAAGTTGTTCATCTGCTGCGTCAGGGCCAGGGTGCCGGCGCGCTCCACGGTGATGATCACCCAGATGGTGTCGCCAAAAAAGAGGCCGTCGCGGGTGCTCAGGCGCCACTTGCTCTGGAAGATGCCTGGGGAGGATGGGGAGCGCATCTCCAGAGAGAGGTCGCGCAGCTGGAATGGCAGCAGTGGCGGGTCCACGGGCACGCGGTCCCGGCCGTCGGAGGTCATGAGTGTGCCGTCAGTGTGGACCAGCAGGCAGCCTAGGGGAAGATGACAATATGACAAGGACACGCAGTTGCTTGCCATCCGCACAAGCGCTTTAGGATTGGAACATGACGTTGGCAAGGACACTTACGAGGTGCATCACAACTATTCCCTAATATATATTTGTTAGTGAAGACACTATTGCAGGTGCATCACAACTATTCCCTAATATATATATTTCTTAGTGAAGACACTATTGCAGGTTCATCAGTCCATAACACAAGAAATGTCACGTACAGGATGTTGGCAGAGAAATTGCTTATGTATCGATCTATCTTTGGTTTCTTTTTCTGTCAGAGAGTGGATCAGCATCTTGGCCAGGTGCTATATCCTGTTCTACCGGCCGACCAAGAATTGCTGAATGGTATAAATTTTGTCTAATACTTGTCATTTATTCAACTTGATCCTAACATCTCTATAAACTTGGTTCAAGTCTCTTCTCTTACTCACTTTTTACACTAGTAACTATAATTTTGACACCGTGCGTGACTGCCAAGTACAGTACTGGAAGGAGGAGAAATCATGAGCTCAGCCAATAGGACTTTGAGAAGAATTTTTATCTTTTACCATGTACCAATAATTACGTAATTATGTAGTTCCCGATAATGGCGACAGAGAGCGTGAGCATGACGCAATCATGCTCTGATCGACCAAGAGTTCCGATCCGACCAGAGAGGACCCACTGATAAGACCGGCCTTGGCCAAGTCTTTGGCTTACCTTCAGGCCATTTGTCCCCTCCTGAATTCTGCACCTTCCACGTCTTCACGAAGACGGTGTCCGGAGGGACACTCTCGCCCTCGCCGATCGTCACGTCCTTGACGAAGGTCATGGCTGGCGGCGCGGCTCTGGCCTCGGGACCGGCCTCCAGGTCGAAGTAGGCGCAGACGGCGGCCTGGACGTTCCAGCCGTTCATCTCGAGGTAGAATTTGGCGTTCTCCACAGTCAGCGACTCTTGGCCCACCAGACGGAGCATCTGTGAGACCTGAAACATCAGGATGACGATGACGAATAAAAAAAAAGAGAAGAAAAAGAATAACACCAACCACCATGAGTTGGCCCCAGCCGCAAACGTGTTCAGACCGACCATGGGGGGAAAAAGAAAAGCCTAGATCTCTGTGCTCACCAAATCATCGTGGTCGACGGTCTGCAAGCTGTGCAGCTGCTCCAGGAGACCCGCGGACACGTCGCCGTCGTCCACATCCATGGCGGACAACTCGTGGCTGACCGCCGAGTTAGAGCCGCCGCATGAAAACCGACCGACGTCGTTTTGTTGCCTTCCTCTCCTCTCTTCTCCTCGCTTCTCGTCTCGCCTCACCTCGCCTCCTCTCCTCGTCGTCCTCGTACTCGTCGTGCTACTCAGCAGGTTTCTCTTGGCAGAGCAGCAGCTGCAGTGCAGGGTGCCATACGGCGTCTGGAGGACAAGATCTGTTTCGGGTCTCGGGCCTAAACGGAGGACCTTCTTAGCTTATCAGGGCCTAACGACTTAATGACGACAGTACTGAGCTTCAGCGAGTCAGACCAAAAGCACATTCCATCTGTCGTACACAATTATCCATTTTGAGCGCACACGAATTGGCGGATTTTCGACGCTCAGTGGCAATTTCGCTCCTTTTGCCGCTAGTAAATTTCACAGATTGCTGTCGTTGCAAGCATATATGTGGGAAATGGCGACTCTTTAAAATGAGAAAGTATTTTGTGCAAACTTGACAACTTCAGCACTGGATCAAGCAGTTCATTGATTGACTTCGACGGGATGCTTTTAATCCTCTTCAATTGAATCCCAAGCCCAAACGACGTCAAATGCGTCGTCAGATGTGCTTAAGGAGTCGAGGGTGCGTCAACCTCCCCCCCTCCCCCGGCCCGTCCGAGGCGGACGGCGGCGGCAAAAAGTCGTTGGCCGGCGGGATCAGTGCAGATCAAAAATGGAGATGACAGAGCTGCCTGACATCGGAAGCTCGAGCGCCTTCAAGTCGGCCCCTCTGTCTGAAACTCCGATTCTGCGACCTCGGAGGCGTCCTCGGAGGAAATGAGGATGCTTTCGGTGAAGCTCTGATCGCCGACGTCGGGCGACGGGTGGCGGAAACGGTGCGTTTAGGGCGCATGGACGGCGTCTGGATAGTCCTCCGTGGCAACCGTGTGCAGAAGAAGACGTCGCGCCGATAAACGTTCCTTCTTCCCTCCAATCTAGGACTCATTGAACAGGACGATCTCGGATCGGTCTGGGATTTCTTCGCACTTGTCCACTGACTGACAGCCGGGAGACCGGACTAGGGGGGGGGGGGGGGGGGGGGGGGGGGGGGGGGGGGGGGGGGGGGGGGGGGGGGGGGGGGGGGGGGGGGGGGGGGG
>JAAUXU010031487.1_pt1 | contig 13583 bp, 5 predicted proteins | sample 7278151 | NCBI WGS metagenome assembly JAAUXU01 (sample SAMN14350113, study PRJNA611818) | marine sediment metagenome | isolation source: surface marine sediment (1.8m) | place: French Polynesia: Moorea | collected 2018-08 | reverse complement strand
TACATGAGCGACCAGAGTAACTCAGCTTAGAGCGACCAGAGTAACTCAGCTCAGAGCGACCAGGGTAACTCTAAAATGACCCAGAGTAGTGACGATCGTAGCGGCGGAGCGGTGTGTGAAGAGATGTGTGAGGAGGATGTAGAGACAGCAAAGTCTGAGTTCAGACTGGGGATGCAATGTATTTTGCACATGGAGTTTATATACAGCAAAATGAGGAAGGGGAAGTGTAACTAGGGTGTGTCTTGGCCTGGGCAGGAGCAACAAGGAAACCATTACTTAGTCTAGACACTATTACAGTGTCTGCTTCCTTATGCCCATGACCTTATCCATGTACACATAGCAACATGCTACACTGAGAAAAACTGAGTCAGAACATGAGAAAGTGCTAAAGAAGCTTGAAATTTGAGAAGCTTTGAGAAGGTTAAATTCTTCAAAACTTATTTACGTCATGTTGACAGCATGAATTTAATTCAAGTATGACAACAACCGATCGGTACAAGATGTCCTTTGGTTGGCGAGAGAAAAGAAGTACACTAGTTCAAACCCCTTTTTCTTGCTCATATTTTTCTCCCCATACAAAAAGTTTGCTGATGAAAAAGTTCCTCCTGTTGCCACCATCGCTGTCAGTCCTGTAAGGCATGCCCTCCTCTCCAGGTGGCTTCCTTTTGAGCACTCTAGCATCAAGATGGGCAGCCTTGGCATTGCAGCTGTGCACTCAACATTGTGTCCCAGTATCATATCTACACGTTCCACATCAAAATTCCACCTCAACATGTTCCAGTCATGAGTATGAGGTGATGTCATGCTCGACACAATGACTTACGGCAAGGACTGTATGTACAGTGATGCTGAGAGCAAGTAAGAAAGGATTGGCTTGAAAACTTGCTTGTCCCTAGCAGCAATGTCCTCTTCTTGCTTAGGGGTCTGTTTTTACACCCTTTTCTGGAGGTGGGGGCGCACCTGCGTGCAATCACTGTGCATTAAGCTAGGTCGACAAGAGGTCAACTTTGAAAATTCACTGATGGCGGCTAGGGTTTGTTACATGGGCTCAAAGGATAAAGATGTCGTCAAATACTTTGGAAGAAAAATTGTGTTTACCTATGCTCAACTTGATTTGAAATTTATGTAGTAAGCTACTGTAGTAAATTTGCTGTGAAAGTAGATTTCAGCTCTGGTGGCTGTCAGAAGCTGCCAAACTGGGGGAAAATCACCCACCAAAATGCTGACTTGCTCCAGTTGGTCAGAAAAATATTTTACAGCAAGTCCTGAAGAAAAAAGTGACAACCTATTTTACAGCATTATGCAACTATAAATGCATTTAGGCATAGATAAAACCTTTTTTTACAAAGTCTTCATATGATATGCAGTTACAAATTTTTGGACACGAGCAGGGAATCCCAATTTTCAACCTAGTCTACTGTGCGGTTGTTGTTACTGTAGTGGAATAAGTGTGCCTGGGCACTTACAAAGGAACGATGCAATGCCAATATTAGCCAGGCCAGACTTGTACAGATGTATTGGCTTTGCTTTTATTGTTTTGCGAATGGAGTTGCATTTTTGCAATTTATGGAGCATGCCTTGTGCCATGTGTGATTGAGGGCACATCCTGTATATAGCCATATGTGAGTGCATCCTGCTTGGACAGATTGATGTTGCTTTGTTCTGCTGCATAACTCTTGTCTGATAACGAGTAACCAAGGTGATTCACGTATCTGGCACCAGTGGACAAATCACACTTGTGAAGGAGACGAGGAGTTTAAAAGGGGCAAGGGCAACCTTGAAAGATCAGAACCTGGACAGCTCTCTTGACTTTGTCACAAGCAAGACAAGGAGAAGCTCTCTTGGCCTCGAATCAACACAGACAGGAGAAAGACTACAGTGGAGACAGCACCTCCAATAAGTGCTATTCGTAATTCTAGTCAGCATAAGCACACAATATATTATTCAATCGCACTGCCCATTCGGCTACTTTCATTCGCAACCGCAGATCACGTGGACTCTAACGATAACCGAGTCAAGGCACCAGGCTGGTACCTCTACATTACTGTTACAAAACAGGAGCTTACATATCATGGTAACACAATATGCTGGGCAATGCGTGGTCACATAGCATGAAATGCCATGAATGTGCCTTGCACATGTACCTTGCCATGCACACATGACAACAAAGTCAGATGTGTAATAGAGGTACTCAGACAAGACATCCAGAAGTTTGGTCAAGTTTTGAGTGCATACTCTAAGGCTGGATCACTTTAGGTGTGCTAAAAAGGTGGGTGGGTGGGCACTGTGCCAGTCACTGCTGATTTTTTATGTTTTGACCACTTTTCCTTGTGTCCTACACACTCCCCTGACCTCAACCCTCTAGACTTCATGGCATGGGATCCACTCTGGCGTGTGTGGGTCCTGTAGGGTGAACCTGCCAGTTCTAGAGGAGAGAATCCAGGCTCAGTGGTAAGAGATGTTACCCAGAGAAGGAGTAGTGCCACTTCTTCCTCGCATGCCAGGAGTAGATCATTGCAGAGCCACTGCTGTGAAATGTCATACCCACTTCTTGTTCATCATGCCCATTTGTTGCTCTGCCTATCCCGTGCAATAGAGTTTATGCCCAAAGTGCTCTCAGTTCAGTAGTTCACAACCTCTCCCTGCGATATGGTACCTTGACTGGGCTTAGGTGTTGTTGGGCCCGGATCAACGATATGGATTCAATGGACTCAATGGATACCTCTGTCTAGAAGATGAGTCCCGCAAGGCACAACATGCAAGGACAGACTCAGAACGGAAGAAAGATAACTTCTTCCACACCTGACACGCTCACTCGGGATGAATACCAAGACAGGATAGCATTTGACAGCAGCATGCCTGGAGGCATGTTTGCTCGGCAGAAACTTGCAGGGCAGAGAGCACATGAGCTCCTTGAACACTTCACATCCACTTCATAGCCACTACATAAAACACGATTCCCCGTATGAAGTTGCGTTCAACAGCCATATGCAATTAAGCGTAGCCGGACATTTTTGAGTAATAGAATTGAAAATTCGTTCATGAAGTGCCTTGGTCACGTTTTGCTCCATCTTGGCCGTGTACTTGCCTTCAGAGAAGAGGTTTTCATCACGCACTGTTAAGTGGTGCTCAGGTAGCGACAAGATCGAGGCCAGCGCATCTGGGTATGGACGATTCTTACCTGGAGTCGCCTCCGGACGCTTTGGCTCAGGAGCTGACTTTGAGCTGAGCCGGTGTTGTCTGGTCCCGGCGCCCCGGGTCAGGAGACGAAAAGTGGAGCGTCAAGAACTCTCACGAAATCTCCTTCCGTCCTCTCCAAAACGTCTGGCCGAAGATGACGAAGCTGAGACCAAATTCATCCCTTGGGACGTAAGTTGAAAACATTCAGCCGTTGTCAAACTTCTTCCCCAACTCCTTTGATTTATGACTGCATCGAGAGAAGTCGGATGACCGTGGGGAGAGCCTGTGAACACCTCTGGAGGCTGAATCAGCAGTGGAGGAGCCACCAAAACAAACGCTTCTGACTTCTTGCTACTGACACATTTCAAATGGGCAATCTGAGACAGAAGCGATTACGACGGTGTATCCGGGGGAGAACAACGACCACTAAACGATTAGGAGGGGAGGGAATTATTGACGGATTTCTTTTGCTCAAGCAGAGGCAGCCCTGAATACATCTACACTCTCGTCAAGGTCGCAGTCGGAGGAGCTGAACGCTTCTTCTACGATTCCACTTAGCAACAGTGTAGCAGCGTTGGCGTCTGGAGAGCAACTAAACGGGTCCAATGTTGGCCAGTTGACCCAAAGCCTGGTGACTTCTGCGTTCCACTTGACTGGAATGTCAAGCTATAGCCAGGGCCGTGAAGAGAGCTGTGGCACTTTCAGAAACTTGGGAGCTGAGCCAGCTCAGGGACCACCGGCCCGGATAATGACCGTTAAAAAGGTCAATTTTTCAATTAAAGAGTGGTATGTATCAAATTGTGCGATTTGAGCATAAGAGAAAAACTTTCGCAAGTTGTGCCGCAGAGCATCTTTTTTCTCTTGGATTGGAACATTAAGTGACAAAACATATTTTTTGACTACAATCACAAGAATTTTGAACGGCCCTTTCGACTCTTAAATATAACCTTTAACAACAATTTACAATCTAACAAATAGTGGTGAATCAAATATGCACTCAGCAGGAGAAATGACACAACTTTGTCTGGCTTCCACCACTCTAGGTGCCCAGGCACTGATTTTAAGTGAGTTTATAACCTGTACTCATGATATTTTCCTAATAGAATGTGTTTGGGCCAAGTATGGCCCCAGATTTGGATTTTTGTCTTCTGGCCATGGTTGCATGTGCATAAATTGATTGTTTCAAGTGGGCCAATAACGTTCCATATTCAAGTGTGAATAACTCACTGTATAATAGTCATTTCACTAAGTCACACTGTACATACCTGTGTCTAGCACCTAAAGGCCTACAACTTTGGTGAAAAAAAGCTTTGCACAGGCCTGAGACCCCTGTGCAGCAGACGGGGACAGCTGAACCCCCCTAAAGAATGAGCATTGTTTTCCAAACACCCCCTGTGCTCATGTCTAAGTGGAACCCCATTATTTAGTGAACGTCAGCTTTTCTTCGCCAAAAAGCGGGTCCGCCTATTAACCTAACTTCCAATCTGCTGCCCTCACTCACTGGTGAGCTCGTTTGAACATCACAGCAAGCGTCGAATCGGTCTTTTCTGCTTAGGACGCTAAATATTAGCTACTTTTTATAAAAAAAAAAAACAACCACATATAGTATAACCCTGACGAGTCTGAGACTGACGAGAAACTCTCGTTCGGAAATTCGCCAATAACCCGGGTTGGTTCGCCCAACAAGCAGACATGCAGACACCAGCCGCACACACGGGGGATGTTGGAGGTGGCGTCGAGCCGGATTTTGTCGGTTCGAGCTAAGTCGAGCCAAGTCTAAATCGAGCCGAGCCAGCTCGCGAGCTACCACTACTACGAGCCATTTGATTCGACTGTCGAATCTAATGATTGAGATCACCGTGATGCTGGAAAATTGATGATGATGTGTGATGCACATCACCTAGTAGCGTTTTCTATAATTTGAGAGTTACTCACTATTTCCTTTTCAGTAAATAATAATGTAATATTCTTTATTTCACGTCCTTACGCCTCACACGTCTTTTCCCCATTGCTGTTCACTTACAACAATGATGTCAACTGCATGGGGAAAGACGTGGCCGAGTCCCTCCTGCTCATGTCGAAGATGGAGGAGGCCTCATCCCCCAGACGCGCGTTAAACATGTCGTCGACCAAGCCGAGAGGTTGGAAAGCAAAGGAAGTGAGGCAGAAACGATCTCCGTCGCTTCTCCACTTTTCTTTGACAGTTCTCGAATCTTCGTTTGTGCTTTCTTTGCTTTGTTGCCAAGTCAAATGCTCGAATCTTCCTCGTTGTGTCCGGGATCGATAGGTTTAGATTGTGCCCAGAGGAGGGTCTCTTCAAGGCCGAGTGGCTGCAGGACTTGCTGCTCCACTGATGGCTTATACAAACACTTTCACGACACTTCATTCCTGATGAATACTCAAGGACAATGAGGCACTATGAGGCCGTGACCAAGTGCCACACTCACTTGGTCACGGGCTGGGGTCATTCGGGATGGACGGGAAACGTCTTTGTTTGTGTGTTGGCTAGTGATGGCAGCGGGCCAGGACCGAAGCCCGCGGGCCAGGACCGAAGCCCGCGGGCCAGGACCGAAGCCCGCGGGCCAGGACCGAAGCCCGCGGGCCAGGACCGAAGCCCGCGAGCCCGACAGGAGTTTTTCAAAGCTCGAGCCAGTCAAAGAAGCCCGCTAATCCTTGACGGACCTTTTTCACCACGAATTCTGACGTTCGCGTCTGGCTCCCTCGTCACTCCCGAGGTTCACTTGGCCAGATGCCGAGACGAAAAGTAGAGAAGTGCTATTATTCTCTTTGTTTTCTTCCCAGACGCATTCGTGTGTGATGATTAACGTGACAGTCAAATGATGACGATCAGGACGTAGTCGTGGAACTCATCGATATGTGAAGAAGCGGAGTCGCAGTCAATCATAACCTTCTCGACGAGCCCATGGCTCCATTCAGGTGGCGTTGAACTGTCAATTGTAGCGACATCGACGACCGCCACATTGTCGTCGCCGCAGGAAATGCTCAGTGGTTCACTCTCGGCGAGAAGTGCACTTCGAGAAATTTCAGTTACGACTTTAAAGTAAACTTTTTGAGCCGACTTTTTTGTCCGGACTGGACCAAGGAGGAGGATGCAACCGTAGGACGCTTCCGAAGCGAAGCTGAGGCAGATAAAGTGCAGGCAGTGAGGCAGATAAAGAGCACTTTGTCTGCAACACTTTATCTGCCCCAGCTTCGCTTCGGCAGATAAAGTGTTGCATCCTACTCCGAGGTCTGGTCCGGACAAAAAAATGAGGTTGCTTAAAGGAGTGACTGATGACGTTTTCTGTTAAGATGTCGCTTTGCCATATAAATTTCCATTGCATTCGTCATTTTCGGAAGTCTTGCCTTCCTCTGATTAGCGGACAAAAAAGTAAAATGCGGACAAAAAAGTTCGGGAAATGCGGACAAAAAAGTCTTTTTTGTCCGCATTTTCCGAGAAAAAAGCGATATCTTAACAGAAAAAAACAAGATGATCTGATCTAATCCCTTAAAATCTAAACAAATCTAAAATTCGTGTCAACCTTCACGCTATAACGAGTTAGCAGTGATAGAGGAACAGCCAAATCTGGGAGGGAACTCTAGATTTCGTCATTTGGTTCCCGGCTGCTCTCTCGTCAGAATCGGATCCCTTAGTCCTATCCCGCCTGAAGCCTCTTCTCTATCATGGGTTTTCGCCAGGATAGATGAACTAAGGTAAGAGATGTTGCTTGATCAAAGTCTCAACCACAGTTCCTTTTGAACTGTAATTGGCTGTGGAGACTCAGACAAAGGAGCTCGAGGAAGCTACGAGCGATTACGAAATTCGAAATTTATATCACTACGAAACTTTGTAGGAAAAATGGAAAAAAGTCATTTTTTCAAGCGAGGAAACAGCATCGATCTAGACTGATTGTCTTGAATTCTTGGAGAGAGAACATGGAAGCGATCTAGACACTTGATAGTGTCTAGACCCGCGGGCATGAATTTTGGGAGGGAATCATCAGCTTCTCTATGAGCGTGACTGCGTTTCATTAATTTCCTATACTTCCATTGGCAGCTGAAATTTTCACGGAATGTTCAAAGTACTTTTTGTGTTGATTACAAGTGGTTGACGAAAAATTTCAACAAATTTATCTCAGGTGACTTTTTTAACCTTCTGCAGCAACTCCCTCTTAACTCTTACCAAACATGTCTGGGAACCACTGCTCATTGCGCTCATGGAAATTAAAAGGTGATCACAGCAGAGAAGCCAAAGTGCAGTGATGTGCTCGACTGCTGCCAAGATGGGCCCGTATGCGGTGAATGCGTCACAGGCTGTATTTGAGTGGAGCTGTTCCTTGTTTTAGGTCCTTCCCGGGTTGGACCCCGTTTGTAAGCCGAGAGGATGACTCCTTGGTCTGTACCCGCTCGGTGCATTGATATAGGTAGTCTGCGAACAACACAGTCTGTGCACTCAGTTACACTTACACTTTGTCAAGATAATATGATCGGGGTAGTTCCACTTCTGACTGTAGTGAGCTATATTCTTGTTCTGCCTTATTCCTCCACTTCTTGGCCCTTTTATACTGGATGGCAGCTGGTTCTCTTCCCCATCAGATGTGTGCCATTTTCAGGTCTTGGACCTTGGCCAATGGACTGGGTCACCCACTTGTGTGTTGTTGTACTTATGCTGTCACATCTGGCACACCGTCAATGATTCCACCCGTCACAAGCAGCTTATCTGACATGTATCTAGCATACACATATTAGTGCATATTACTGAGGTATTTTACATTTACATCTTAACACTACTAACCACTGCTTCACCGCCAGGCAATGCTTTCCTGTTCCACTATACTGCCAAGAATTCAGGCCTGTCTGGCTGATTTCAAAGACACATATACATATTAAAAATAATATCTATGATATGAATACTACACATTAGGCTAGGTCGAAAAGGGGTCAATTTCGGAAATTCACTGACAGGGTCTGGTGTTCTTTTCCTAAGGACAAATGATCAAGATGCAGTCAAATAATTTTTAAAAAGACGCGCATTTACCTATGCCCACCTTGATTCGAAATTTCTGTAGTAAACCACACACCAAAATGCTGACTTGCTCCAGTTTGTCAGAAAGATATTTTTACAGCAGGTCCTGAAAAAAAATTGCAACTGATTTTGCAATATTATGCTCCCTTAAATGCATTTGGGCATGGATAAAATTAATTTTTTTTTCATTTTCATTTGACTATCAAGTCTGTATGTGAACAATTCATCATAATGAACTGCACTTACGAATTTTGGACACCTTCGGGGAATCCCAATTTTTGACCTAGCCTTCTATATATACAGCACAAATCATACAATATATAAAGTGGAAATAATACAATAAATATAGCACATAACAGGGTGCTCAGATTTTGACAGCCCTGTGACAAAGCTGTAAACACTTTATTTTCATTCTACTACAGTGCTTCAGTTTAGCATCTAGCAAGTAACTAAGCAGGTCCACATCAAATTTGTAATGTTGACATAACATCCTTATTTCCTGTGTCGAAAATACTTTGAAGGCAGAGAGGGGACCCAAAAAGTCTTTTTTTTTCATTGCATTTGACAAGAAGGTCTTCAAGTGGTTTCTTGCAACAAATCTAGGACGCCACAGGAGATTAAAAAAATTGACCTAGCCTAATATATAGTACAAATAATACAACTTATAGTAAAAATATTGCAATGTACAGTAAAACGATACAATATATAGAACAAATAATGCAATGCAGTACATAAGCGTGAAGTAATTAATATGCAAAGGCCGTATTTAAAAAAGTAAAGGTAACAAGGATATTTCAATTTTGATTCTCTTTCTCTGACCTGCAATGACTAGTGTATACATCTAAAGGCATCTACAGTCGAATAGCAGTCATTTGGCTTGCTATGAAGCTGTAGCCTTCAATCTTTGGTCAACTGAGGGATGCATAAATGCCGTGATGTCTAGAATACTGATTAGTATACGAATTCATGGAGGGCTGAGACAAAGTTGGCTCAGTAATGTTGGTCAGTTGTCAGTTGGCCTTGCAATTATGCCCTGACACGAATCTCACACTTTTCCTATGGCTCAGTGGTTTGGGCCTGTTGAGTCTGCCCCTTTGCAACTGCATCTGCTGTTGAATTCCCGGAGAAAGTGCTGCAAGTGCTGACACTGCCCTCAGGGGGTATAAAAGGGGAGCTGGTGCCAGTCCCTAGACATTACTCCTCTAGAATCTGACTTGATCAGATCTCTCAAGTCTCACAAGTCTCGGGGGCTCTCACAATCTCCCATGTGTTGTAACATCATGGAAGAGTGGAAATAAACGTCATACCTCCGACAAACATTGGCACGTTAACAACCACTGATGAAAGACCCTGAAAACGACACTGGGCCTTTCATGACCATTCTGAGCATCTCATCATAGCTTTGACTTTAGTTCATCCATCCTCCATGGATATTTATCAAGAGCGATCTCGGAACAGGTCACACTGCTGTTCTACAGGGCTGAGGCCAAGTGGAGGGACAAAGATCTTTTTCCTCTGCGAAAGCGTCAATGTCTTCATCATTTCTAATATGAGCTTGAAATGAACATGTAGGAAAGACAGTGCTTGGATCAGCATTCGTTCTTTTGTCTGACAGAAAGCAGACTCCCCTGTACTTCTCAGACCTCAGCCTCTGTTAAGGGGACGATTTGGAGATTGGCGTGAGCTCAGTGAGCAACTTGGAAGTATTCCCAGGTCAACAGTCCACATTGGTGCGTGCAGGCCGGGAAAGACAAGGCATTGGTAACGATGATGAGAGTTCTGCTGCTCAATGTGTCCAAAATATTTAATGCTGAAACCTACTTGGCGGTGTCTGAAAATCAGCTGGAAGTATCTGAGGTAAACCTAGAAATGATATGAGCCTGTGTTTTGGTGACTGGTGGGACTGTTCAGGGAGCTCTTTGTTACACCACAACTGGTCTCAGCAACTGACGCCGACGCCGACGCCAACGACGCCGGTCGTCGTTGTGGATGGACGAAGTCGTCTGCTAACAGGCCGCCGTGCCGGGTCATACACGTTCTTTCAGAATATAACCGTCGTCTGCATCTCTGCTCCCTTTCAGTCAGTCAGCTGCGCGCCGCCGTCCAGCATTGTTGACTTTTCTGTCGGCGGAACAACAGTGGTTCGAAGTGTCATCAGCCTAACGGAGCCGGCCGAGGAAGCGACAGCTCCCTTGGTAGCTAGCTGAGATGCCTTCAGGCAGCTCCCAGGATGGGCCTGAACTCATTTTATGCCTCTTCTGTGAGGCCCAAGTGTCCTTCTCGGGATTTCCTCTAGTGAGCTACCATGACCATTTGGGTATGTAGCAGATCTTGGTGTTTCAGGTCATGCTTGTACAGTATCTTTTGTCTTCAAGTTAAGGAGCATAAAATATTGTTCGAGCTGGAGGCTGTGGTGGACATGACATTGAAGGCGCGAATCCCACACCACCGCAGTCGTGAAGGTGAGGAGTCCTTAACTGTTTTAAGGTATTGTTCTACTCATGATGATGATGGCAGGGTCGGCCAAGTTCAGCTCTCGGAGGCACGACAGCACGTCAGACGCAGAGATCCAAGTAGATCTCTGTGATGATCCAGGTCTGGAGCTACCTCCTTCTAGCACAGACACTCCGAAATTGGGGCCGCAGCAACACCAGTACAAGGAGCATTCGAGAAGAATCCCTTGGTTTGCAGGATGCGAATACCGGTGCAGGATTTGCTGTGAGCTCTTCTTCTATGTCGAGGACCTCAGGCAACATGTCAAGAACGTCCATCGTGATGTGCATGACTATCTGGAAGAGTACAAAGAGTTCGAGACGAAGGCGAGATACACCACCTGTAGGCTGTGCAACGAACAGGTCAAGAGAAGCTTTTTCTCATTTAGACATCACTTGGATAGAAAGCACAAATTGACTTTGAGTGCCTATGGTGAGAAATTTCAGCTCTCTGATTACCCCGTGACTGTGATAGAGAAATTGTCCGTGGGGGAGCCCGAGGACAAGTGGACCGTGCTCGGGAAGCGACCACCTGAAGCCGATGAAAGTGAAAAGAGGGAATCAAAGCTAGCAAACATCAATGGCTCTGATGAGGTGTTTGACGGGCACGAGGAACAGGCACCAAAGAGCAACTGGTTCAGTGGTGGTCTGTACCTGTGCCAGGTGTGTGATCACCCCCATGACACTCACTTTGAATTGCTACAACATGTCCAACGTGAACACAGTCTTACTTTCAAGAACTACATGGAGACGTTGGCCGTGAAAGATGCAAAGCACCAATGTTACATTTGTGGATACTCAGTAAAACACTCTAAGCGCTCAATCAAAGTCCACGTACAAAGATCTCATGAAATTGATTTTGACACTTACAAGGATGCCTTCGTCAAGAGGACGTGCCAAGTGGTATTGGATCGTCACGAAGCTGAGGTCGGAGGGGATGAACTGAAAAACGAAGGTCGTGACAGTGATGATGGTCATGATGAACCTTGCAGCGGAGAGACCTCAGTGAGGAACGAAGAACAAGCAGTAGAAGACGACTGTCGCAAGTATGCAAGCTTTCAAGAGTTCATCACTGCTGGCTCCAAGTATGAGTGCGTCATGTGTAGAACTTTTGTGACGAAAGACTCTCAAGTCTTCTGGAGACACATTTTAAACCAACATAGCTTAAACCCCGAAGACTATAGATGTAGGTATGGCGGTCACGGCATCAATGAGGCCAAGCTCAAGTGTCCTTCTTGCCAAGTGGTGGTGAACCATGAGCCAACAGATCTGGAAACGCATGCTAGGAGCCACGGAATGGATGTGCAAAAGTGCTTCGAAGCATTCTTTCCTGAGAGACAGGAGCTCCCCCTGGTCAAGGACATGACCGCCAAAGAGAGGAAGGCATTCAAGCGTTGGTGCAACAAATATCAGTATAAGTGCAGGTTATGTAACGAGTATCAAAAAGAAAAGGTGATTTTGATCAACCATCTCTCCTCTCACAACATCGGGAAGCGTGGGTACGTAAAGAGGTTTGGCTCCCTTCGACCAAAGACAGTCCGCCGCCACCAATGTCACATCTGTCACGAAAGAGTCCTTCACGTACAAAAGAACCTGAAGAATCATATGCTGTTAAGGCACTACAAGACTCTGGTCCAATATTACAAGGAGTTCAACTCAGGAAGAAAGAGCACGACATCCGAGCGACGCGACACCACTTCAAAGGTCTCTACAGTCACACAGGGCTCAAAGGGGAGGGAGGCCTCGGCAGCAGCCTGGGCCAAGCAATTCTACTGGTACTGCAAGATCTGTCAGATGTTTTTTCCTCATGAAAGAGCCATGGCCGCTCATTTGAAGAATATTCACAACTCGAACACCGTCAACTACAAGAACAAATTTGGATCTCTGTCAGCAGAAAGCAAGGCTCACCGATGTAGAATCTGTTCAACCACCGTCAGACACACTCTCCCCGATCTGGAAAGACACCTGCACCGAAAGCACAAGATCAAAGTGGTCCAATACTACGAGGAACATATAGCCAAAGCTGTGGTGGATGCCAGAGATTCACATTTGCAAGGTGACAACAAGACTGTGGAAAAAGTCGACCATAAAGCCAAATATCATTCTGTAAGTTCTGCTGAAGACAGCATCACTGAGAAAGTCGTGCATGCAGCCAAAGATGCTTCTTCGAACACGGAGGAAAAAAGAATCCTCCACCCTGGTCAATCCGACAGTATCGTGTTCGAGTCTTCTCTGTCAAAGTCTGCTACGGTGATGGAAGGCCCACGTAATGACCGTAGTTGGATGGATGCCTGTAGTTATGCGTGCAAGATCTGCGGGGCAGAGCTGCCCTCGTTGACGATGTTCCATCGGCACAGGGAACAACATTCACCACCTCTTAACAGCAACTTGCCTGATTACAAGATACCCACTACCTCTCTGACCATGTTTCATTGCTTACTTTGCTCAAAGATGCTTCTGCACGACAGCGAGAGTATAGAGGCCCACCTGAAGAAGAAGCATCCTACTGTCACTGCTGATGAATACCGAGCAACACACTTAAGAGACACGGTTGGTCATCTTCCCTCGGTCATTTCTGTCCATGGAAATGCCCATGAGCATTTCCTGGCACAGGACACAGACACAGAACAAGAGCAGATCCTGAAACAGAACCAACAGGAAGAGGCCTCGACTCTCATGCCACTAACTCCTCGGGATAATGGTACCATGGCCTCGACTCCCATACCACTAACTCCTCGGGATAATGGTACCATGGCCTCGTCTCTCATGCCACCAACTCCTCGGGATAATGGTACCATGACCTCATCTCTCATGCCACCAACTCCTCGGGATAATGGAGATATGAAGAGCGGCGAGTAGGGACAGAGTGATTGCGATAGTGGTGG
>JAAUXU010126971.1_pt1 | contig 13584 bp, 3 predicted proteins | sample 7278151 | NCBI WGS metagenome assembly JAAUXU01 (sample SAMN14350113, study PRJNA611818) | marine sediment metagenome | isolation source: surface marine sediment (1.8m) | place: French Polynesia: Moorea | collected 2018-08 | reverse complement strand
TCCCTCTGTAGTTGCCATGACCTCACAGGGGCAGAGAAGATTTGGGACTTATAATGCACTTTAGTAGACACTACCACTTTGGACGTCAATTTTGTCATTTAAACAGCTCTGAACCCACCTTTTACCTTCCTATTCTTCGTCATGTAAAAACTGGTTCCTATTGATGAAGATCAGGAACGATCAGTCTAGCAGTGGGAGGGCAAAACTCGTGACAGACAGACAGACAGACAGACACATATCTGCGCTTAGACTTAGGTTCTGTTGAAAAGATTTTCTCCCGTGTTGTCCGACTTTCCCCTGTTATCCGATTCCCCTTTAAGCGGTTTATACACTCAAACGAAAATACCCCTTTTGGGGCTGCGACAGTTGATAGCAAAAATTGAAAAATCAAGAAAAGATGTAGTAGGAGACAAAAATTTGACCCTTCTTTCTGAAATTATTTTGTAATGGATAAAAACTAACTGTTGCCACTCAACTTGTTAAACTTCCGATATCATCGTGCCAGGTTCTGATTCTTGACTTTTTCCCTTAGGTCAAAGAAGCTGTCAACACCTGAGGGGAAGAAGCAGAATGAGGACCCACTCGACCAGACAATCGTGTCAAAATTCGACACCTTCTTCGGCCATGACATCACTCGGGCAGACGAAATCCAAATCAGCCATTGTTAATTGCTGTTAACTGCACCATAGGAAAGAAAAAGCTTGTTCGCCCCACTTTGTCAGCGTCCTTTGCGTGAAAAGGAGAGACCTCCAATGTGGCATGTGGCCTTTGGTGGGCCTTGAACATGAAGATCTGGCCTTGTCCTTTGACAAGGCCAGATTTTTGGCCTTCCCTTCCTGAAAGCCTCAGCCTTCAGGTCGTTCTGCGAGGTCGGGAGAGGTCGAGGCCTCTCGAAAAAGCAGGCACCGGTTTAGTGTGTGTACTACCCTTCGACAGGACTGGGTCACAGGGGTGACCCGACCCGACCTTGCCGTACTTGGTAGGTGTCCACTTCTGTCCTCTTCTATTCTTCAGCTGTTTTAGGCATCGGACAGACACTTTCTCGACATCTGCACTTTTTGTATTTCATTATTGCTATGTCCCTGTACACTTCTCTACGTTATTTGTCAGTTTAGGAAACCAACTTTATAAGCTTCTAAGTCACTGTCCCTTTTGTTCATTCTAAGGAGGTCTAGAAAAGAACTCTTTTTCCACCCTCCTTATGTACTGAGAGTGGATGACAAAGTAGAGGTCAGGACTCCTAAGGTGCGACAAAACAAATGCAGTGACGCAAAAAGCGTCGGATAGACAATCTTTCGCCAAACCTGGTGGGGATGTGCGATATCCAAACAAAAATGAGATCGCGATATTTGATACGATATTTGTACCTTTATTCCACCATTCCTACGTTTTTGTGCAGATACAAGGCGGCAATTTTCTGCCACCAAGGCTGTCCTGATGGGCATGACCACGTTGCAGTGGCACACAACGTTACCACTGCAGCTGAACAATCTTTGGCAGGAGGCACTTGATCCTGGGATGGCCAGACCCATGGCTGTCCCTCGGCCCATCAGCCGGCAAAAAGTATCGTTCACAATACCGCCATACATTTTCGTGTATGGCGATATTCGATATCGAAACGATAAATCGCGCATCCCTAACACCTGGCACCTGCATTAGCACGTGGCACTTTCCGAACACTCTGTCTTTGCAGCCCTCGGTGCCGCCGTCGTTCGCCAGGCAGCTACACTTTCGAGCTTAGGAGGATTTTGCAGAGAGAAGTGGCAGATGTTCAGCTGCAGTTTAGAAATGTTGAATTATGTTTCTGGGCAAAGTGAGGTCAATAAGAGTTGTCGAGGTCATTGTCTTCTTTCTGAGAATGTATGAACTGCCTCGATCGTATAACTGAGAAGAGTGTTAATCTGCGCTTCAGGCTAAACCTTGATTGCTCTCGGTCAGCTCTGCCCCAGCCAAGTCTACTCCTGTCCTATCCTGTCCACTCCGAAATGTGCCAGATTCTGCAGTATCAGATCCCAAGAGAGCGCCACTTGATGAGTAACAGCTGACAGAATCACAGAGCAGCCTCAGGTTAAGGTAACCTCACCTGACCTAACCAGAACTGTCCTACAACCTCATCCAAGAGCATCATGGACTCTCAGAAGTGGTGTTAAATTTAAATAAAGTTCAGCATGACTCCGCATCATGCAGATGTTGTCCTACGTGTGTATGCATGAACAGTATTAGTAGGTAAAGAACTTGTAGTACTGTACTAAAGTGTACAAGTACATGGCCAAGAGTTGGGTGGAAAGTCTTTTTTATGCACAAAGCATTGGATCACAGAAATGAGCAATGTATAGAATGCTTCCAAGGTCAAACACAGGCACAGCAACTTTTTTCTTTCTTTTTTGGCAGTAGATTCTTGTTCAAGGTTTTATATGTTCGTTTAGGCATTGCGTTTCTTGCAATTAAATAAGATAAGTTAATTAAATAGAATGGAATAGGTCGGGCTCCTCAGGCAAGAGGCCTCTTGGGGTAGTTCTGGGTGGGCTGCGGGTACTTGGGGTCGGTGGTGTAGGAGGACGGGTGGTAGGAGGGCTCCGGCTTGTAGGTCGGCTCCGGAGGGTAAGTGGGCTCCGGGGCATAGGCGGGGTCGGGAGTGTAGGAGGGTTCAGGCTTGTCCTCAGCGTAGCCGTAGACTATTTCAATACACACCTGCTTAGGCAGGGTGATCTCGATCTTCTGGCACTTGGGGGCGCCCAGCTTGGTCGTGCACTTCTCGATGGTCTCCACGTACTCCTCCACTTCGGGCTGGTCCACGCACTTCTCCTCCGTCACGGTGTTGCAGCTGAGACGGGGCAGGGTGATGGGCTTGTTGACACAGGTCTTGACGGGCTCCGGATAGCCAACCCGGACGGGCACGTCGACGGGCTCCACCACGGGAACGTTGTAAGCAGTCTCCTGCTCGACCTCCTTGCAGTACTGGTGTCCGTAGGAATAGCCGTGGCCGTAGGACGGCTGGCACACGGTCACCATCTGCTTGTTGGACTCCTTCTTGAAGTTGATCTCCACTGTCTTGGAGGTGGCTTCCTCGTACTTCTTGTTGTAGTTGTAGGTGCAGATTTCGTTGTCGATGGTCTCACTGGACTCGGTGCAGATGGTGCTTGAGGAGTCGTAGCAGTACTCCCCCCTGGTGACCCTCTTGACGGGCAATTGGACACTCTCACACTGGGTCTCAAATCCAGGTGTGCAGACCTCGGCGGTCTCGATGACATCCTCGACACTGCAGTTGTGCTTGGGCTGCTCGTAGGAGTTGTAAGCAGACGCCTGGTGGTAGGAGGGGGCCGGCTGGTGGTAAGGGTCATAGCCAGCGTAGCCGGACTGGTGGTAGCCGCTGTAGGAGGCAGCCTGTGCAGCCGAGTGGGGGCTGTAGGGTTGGGAGGACTCGCCCATGGCCACGATGGCCAGGCCGGACAGGAGGAGGGCAACGAGGGCAATGGAGGAGGTCTAAAGAATGGCAAGCACAGGTTGGTTTTTAGCCTGGCCACAGACACCATGGTCTGTTAGTGTGTCAACTCATAAGTTTAAGTGTATGAATTCCCTACGTAGTAAGCTGAGGGAGGCAACACACCTTTTTTAAGGTCCTACTAGATGTTAACCTTGTCTTGTCATGGCCAAAAGTGTTCAATGAAAATGCTTTGGGAGTGAAAAATATTAGATGTCCTGAGTCATTTCCCACTTTTTTCTCTTTCCTCCGAATATCTCACACATACCTGCATGGTTGCTGAAATCCCAGAGTGGATTGAGCTTGAAGTTTCCGGTGAGCGTCGTCTTATATAGTGCTGGTTGACGCAATCGGCGTCGCACATCTTTGGGTTGTCGTTGTCGTTGAGGGCGCGCGGGGTTCCTTTTTTCGCTCTCCTCCGCCTCCTGCGCTCCCGCGTCCGCCGACCGGTCCAAGTTCAAGTCGTTCTTGTTGGAGACGAAGGAGGAGGCTTTGGCAGCGTCGCCCCCGAGGAAGTCGTCTTCGAGCCTCGTCCGCTCTTGTTCAGTTGGTGCAGCAACACGCGCGCGCACACGCGCGCGCACACGCACCAAAACTGTCGTCATCTGCGTCAAACTTCTCTCAGCAAAGACCATTAGTACATTGACAAGAAAAAACATTCTTCAAAGGCCTGCGGCTTCACACACACTTTTTTAGGTGAAGGAATGAAAAAATTGCATATAATTGCGTGCTACGGCCGTAATTATTATTATGCACTCGTGACAGACCGATGATGGGCAAATAAGGAGCGAGTTGCTGCTGTCATTGCTATAACATTAAGAAAACATTGATGAATGCCAAAGTTGGTGTAGAAACTGAAAAGTCAAGAAAAAAAAGGTGGAACAGGCAGTGAAATTTTGGGAAAAATATGTACTTAAATTGCAATCAAGGGCGAAGAAGAACGAATGACAGCTAAAATTGCATTTTTTTTTTTCGTCACCTCAAACTGATAAAATTGTTGACCTAGACTTCCGAGGTCTCTTGACAAAGCTGCGCAGGCCTCGCCTGGCCTTGACCGTCGCCAAGATGGTCCCTTGCGAGGACAGCACAAGGCTGCGCGGTAGAACAACTTTGACAAGTCCATCCTGGTGTGCGTGTTTTGGCTGGGACCGCAACGCACATTGGCACTTTTCCGTCTCATCTCTCCGTCCGCCACCCTCGTACACGGTGTCCACGTACGTACTTTTGGGACCATAAATCGTGTGGTCCAACTGACGCAAGAACAGCGCTATTTCGGCCAGGAGGAGGAAGGAGGAGAAGGCTCATGAATATGATGTGCGGACGTCTATTGCGCCAACATTGGCGCACTTCTTCACTCTAACTGCGCACACAAACATTGTTGTTTGCCGGGATCGATGATGGACTCAACAATAACAAAATGTTGTATCTTTAAGGCTTTAACGACTGTCCGAGAGAGTGCAAATGGCTCTGGATCTTCTGACCTCCACGAGGTGAACAGTGAAGTACAGGGTGTTTCAGCGTCGGCGTGACTCGTGTGACGAGTGAGTGATGGCCTCAACTCTCTCAAAGAACCTCAGAAATGATGTAACTGCGAGGCAACTTGCTCATCTGCACATGTAGATGCCGTCTGCTCTAGAGGCAATCTGCTCATCTGCACATGTAGATGCCGTCTGCGCTAGAGGCAATCTGCTCATCTGCACATGTAGATGCCGTCTGCGCTAGAGGCAATCTGCTCATCTGCACTTGTAGATGCCGTCTGCGCTAAAGGCAATCTGCTCATCTGCGCATTTCCTACCTAGGTGGAAACACATGCATGGCTCATGTGGGAAGTGGTACCTGGTGTGAGATTAAATACTGTGTGTTTTGGCTGCCTCAAACATTGAGTTTGCTGCCTTCAACCCCGACGTCATAGCTGCACGTGCACCGGGATTTCCACTGTTGACCCCGACGGTCTCGGCCCTGGACACGCGGCTCCTGTGCATGGACAGCATGAGGACGACGGTCTCGTCCTCTGTGCCACCTAATACGATCCCGTTCATACCACAGACACCCTGTGCCATCCCCCCACGTGTGAGGACCATCAGCACTCGCAGCTGCATGCACGTGTGGAGCCTGGGTAACGCGCGCGAAACATGGAAATTTTCCATAGTCTGTCAGGACTCCGCACAGGCTGCTGCATCTTGTCAGCCTGAAGGTGAAGGAAGTGCGAGCCCGGCCTCATCCAGTCGTCCGTGACAAAGACTCCCGTTCCGTGTCCATCTCTCCGGGGCATGCGGGACAATTCGACACGTGCGAGGGAGGCCGGCCGGCAGGGCGGCCGGCAAGGAGGCCGGCAGGGAGGCGACAATCACGTTGTTGACGAATGCAACGAAGTAACGGTGTGGAAAAAAATTGGATCACATCGACAATTCTTTCTGGGAAAGGAAGTTGGGAAGTCACGTCGACCTATCAGAGAATGAACTTTCAGCAGCAGACATTTGTTTGACAGGGAGAAAAATGTCGAGTCCAAATGATGCAGAATGGCGCGATCTCTGACCAATGCATGGTCAAAGTTGTCGCTGGGAACGCGGCCTCGGAGGCCAAATGACCTCGGTCAGAAAGAACTTTGACAGGTTTGGAGACTCTGCGCACGGCTGAGTCGGAGGCCGCTGTCAGCGTCCTCGCAGGAATCGCGAGGCCAACAACACCGACAGTTCTGTGGGACAGAAGATGGGCAACTTCGCGGGGTTGCACGCAAACGATCGTCGATTGTTGACGTTGGGGGACCAAAAGTCTCTCACTCAAACATTTCTGAAGGGAAATCTTTGAATTTTCTTTCTTTCTTCTTTAAACAAGCTGCTAAGTTGTGAAAAGGCAGACTTAAAAAAGCACTCACATTCGTGACAGTGCGGAAACTGTCGAGATCCGATTGTGTCTGGGTGTGCGCGCGCACATCATGCGTGTGTGTCCTGGCTCTCTCTGTGTGCACGTGAGTGTCTCTTATGATACGTGCATGTGTTTATGTATGTACGAGTATCTCTGTGTATACGTGTGTTAGCATGGTCAGCTGACGTCACTGAATCATTGATAACTTTGACCTGGATTGCGCTACCGAAGTTGTTCACCACTCGGTTAAAAGCTTTGACTCTCCCCTGAAAATGAACTGAGAGGCTCTTTTGCTCCAGCATCAGACATTTTTTGGCATTTTTTTTTGGCACAGGAGGAACTCTTCTTTTTTGACCAGCTTCACACGAGCATATTGGCAGTTGGCTGTCGTGGAAAAGGTAGAACAAACAAAAAGTGAGTTGGTACCGCGATAAAGAGAGGAACCTCCCTAGTTTCACTCAAGAATATTTTCTTTAAAAAAGTCCTTAGGAGGACATATTGCACTGCCATATATGTCTCCCTGGGCGCATATGTGTGTTTTGTGACTCTGCTTCTGTCTGCATATATCTCTTTGTGTTGCGTGTGCGTGTGTCTATGCATCTCTGCGTGGCGCGCGTGAGTGTGCATGCGTATCTCTCTGTGGTGTGCGCGTGCGTGCCTTCATCTCTCTGTGGTGTGTCCTTGTGTGTGCGCGCGTGTGTATGTGGATCGCTACGTAGCGTGCGCCTGTGTGTGTGTGTGTGTGTGCCATCGCATGCTGTTCAATGCTTGAATTAAGAACCGCTTTAAGCGCATCTCACACGCTCCATTTAATGCGTCAGCAAGTCAACGCTATTGTTTCAGGCCTCCCTAGGCCTCCCTCCTTAAGGCCTAAGGCACGTTTATGCTGCCACAAATGTGTGATTTACACACGACGTGAATGACTTAGCGAGTGTAGACGCGTCCTCAACCCGTGCCACAATGAACACCTGTAAAGACACAAGGAAAATGCCTCAAATGAGTTTGTGCATGAGGCTGTTCATACATAACTGTAAGCAACAAGTTGTTAACAAAGAAGGACAACGTTTTGTGGCGTCAGACTGTCCTTTCTTGGCTCACACAACTCCTTCATGCAGTTGTGGGGAGGCACAACTTACGAACGCATGTTTCAAAGTCATCAAGCACACACTCAACACGCAATATATTGTCTATATATAGTATATAGACAAACGTAGTATTGTATACTGCGTTGCATTCGTGTTGTCTGGCTCTGTCCAGTTCTGACTGAGTTCATCTGACCTTTCTACCAGTGCTGAGAGCCCCAGGACAACAGACAGTTGGCAAAAAAGGAGCAGACAGTTGGAATTTGCTGATAACTTTGGCTGGGACGCTTTCAACTTGATGCATCTGGGTGTGACTGAGTGCAATGATCGCACCAGCCTGGAGCTGTCATCAGGGACCAGCTTGGATTCAGCCACCGCGCAGCAAAGCAAAAAGAGGTCAGACAACGATGAAAAGCATCAGGTTTTTCACATTTCCTCACCAATGAAGAGACGAGTGCGTTCTGGCAGATCTGCACACTCTTATTAAGCTTTTCTGCAATCACACTTATGTACTGTGTTATGGCTCCAACTGCAGGGAGACCATTTTCGGCCCCAATGTGCTCAACTGAGTGAAACCTTTGGGCGTGAATGCACAACGTGCAACAACTTCATGCAAAAATGATATAATTGGCATATTTTTTTAAAAAAAAAAGTATGAGTTGCTATTTGTACAACCTTGGTCTTGTCGAGCACTTGGGAAGAACGATGATTCTATAGCATAAGTGCACAAAAGTTTGGTTTCTAATTCCTCCAAGTCTTAAACACTTTAGGTTAGGATTGGTTTGGCAGCTGAAACCGTCCACTTGCACGAATGCTCGTTGCACGGGAGCAACGCATGCGCACAACCTGGTTGCAAATCTTGCAGGACAACTGAAGTGATCGCGTGCCACATTTGGCCAAATGATAACTTGCGATTTTACGCGAAATTGTTGCTTTGCCATCCGAAAAGGGTTAGTAGAAAGTACTTGGTGCACGTACACTTGTACAGCCTCCTAGGCAGGAATCACGTGTGTGGCTGGAAACGTTTGTTCCAAGCTGACTGCGCATATGCAACTGTCGGCAGATGAATGGGCGAGGGAGGACAGTACAATATACAGGAAGATAGATTCAAAGAGTACATTTGATAATATTTCATCACTGAACACTGCTACATTGCTGTATGACATTGCTGTTTTACATTATACAAATCCAGAGGCCCGGTTGTCTAGGGTCTGGCACTTCATGGCGGCGTACGCGTCCCTGCTGACCAGGTCCATGGAGTAGACCGGGGAGGTGTGTGTGTGTGTGTGTCACACCGGCCCGGGTCCTCTTGTCAACGCTCAGTGACGTTGTTTTGGTTCCCTCAGGGGCACCGGATGCGGAGACAGAATTCGTCAGCTGTCATAAGTTATGCGCTCAGGCGAGAAATGTTTAATGTTGATGGTCTATTGATTGAGACGTGGACCGGTCATAAGCACAGGCAAGCGTAGGTGGAGGGGGGAGAGTTGGCCTGGTTCATGAGGCTGAGGCTGTGGACGCTCCTGATCAGGAGTTCCTCAAGTCGTTGGGAGTAGCTGTAGATGAGATAAGATAAGACGTAGGAGAACATTTCCCTCCCCAGGAGAAGCTGTTTGTGCATAGAAAAAATATAGTTCTGAATAGAACAATAAGTTGCGCCAATTTTGCCTCTGGCATTGCTTGGGTTCCTGATGGAAGAAGCCGAGCTGACTTTTGGATGAGGTGCGGAAATCTGCCATTGCAGATCTTCTGTTGGCCGCTAGCAAAACCACTGATGCCATCTTTAAACTTGCTCTGCAGAATAAGGATTCACTAGCGCAGCAGAACGACTTTAAAGGGATTAAGTACAATTGTTAGGTACTTGTGAAACAAATCGTCGGGTGTGAAACGATGCTCTTTAGTGTGACTCATACCAGGTTAATATAGGTTGGTGTGTGTCATAAATTGTACTCATTCCGGGTTGCCACATTGTCGACGTCAGGAAGTGGTTTGAGTGTTGGTGGCCACCCTGTGTGCACTACTCGCCGTCCAAGATGTGGTCGAGCAAGGTCTCGTCGGACGCGTACCCCAGCGTCGATCTCATAGCGCAACAGATCATGGCAGCGAGTGCAATTGTTCCTCCACAGTTGTCTCTCGGCCGAGGTCGTCATTTCCTGTTGCGGGGGTGGAAAAGCAGTCTAAGTTGGTGTGAGTGTGGCAACCCTGTTGCGCATGGAGGACTCTTCCCACTGAAAATACCTCAAGAAAAAGAGGGGGAGGTAAAAATATCACCTTGAGAAGAGGTGGAAAAATTCCTCCTACGAGACGTCAACAGCAATTTTTTTTGCCAACATCAGCCAAAATTGACAGGAAAGAATAAGAAAAAAAAAAACTTGACTGTGACTTTGCAGATCTTGTGAGACAAAAGACCCATTGGAGACCTGAGATCTGCGTTGCTTTCGAGGAAACGCATTTGGCGGTGGCCGCGAGACGTGATATGTCCGGTCCAGTGCAAAAATAGTGCAAAAAACGGTTCAGGCACATTTTTAATTGTTAAATAGGTGTGATTTTGCACACGCGGACGCACGAAGACAAAGGAAGGCAGTTGCGGTCACGCGAAAAGAGTTGCCAACTTGTGCAGTCGGAAACCTCAACCTCGCACTTGGCCAGTGAGGAGTGGACGCGAGGCTGCGCCGAGGTCGCTCGACCTCTGGAGGACGGATCTCTCTCTCTCTCTCTCTCTCTCTCTCTCTCTCTCTCTCCTCCGTCCTTTTCTCTGGCGCTCACGTCGCTGACTGAGGTCTGGCTCGTCCCGGCCCCCGGGATCTCGGGGTGCACAAAAAATCACTGACCTCCACCATGATTGGCAACGTCTAATGATTGGTTATTTGCGGTTGCTGCTCATACCCACGACATTTTCGTGAGATTTCCTTATGGACTCAACTTCTACCTGACGATGACAGTGGAATTAAGGCACAATTCTCATAGAATTCGCACAAATTTTTGTTCTCATGTGCAGTGCAGATCCTACAAGAGACCAGAGTGAAATATCCAAAAGGGTTACGACCATAATAGTTACTCGGACAGAAGCGAAATGAACGCATAAAGTCATTCGAATGCATTTAAAACCGAAATTTTGCTGCAGGCAGAATCCTTACGAGGAGATAGAATGATTCAATTGACAGAGTCACTATTATTATACAAGTTCTTATTATAAGTTAGGAAATATCCTCTTAGGTTTCTCCTGTCGAACACTTTTCGTTCTGCCAAATGACATGGCTAATAGACAGTAAGGTATTATTAGATGTACGAGAATCAACCAAAGTTGCCCCGAGGAGACAAAAATGGCAAAAATTGCTTTGCTGTTTCGTTATCTCTTCCGCAACGACAGCAAAATTAGTCGGCAGCAGGGACGAGATAAAATAAAGTTCACAAAAATTAACAGAATTTGCGGAAATAAACTGTGTTTAAGCCTCATCAACGAGTTAAAAATGTCCCAAAAATCTGTGAATGCCTTTACTTCTTTGTTCTCGTAAATCTACGTGCGTCACTTTGTGGGATGTTGAGCACATTTGGAAGCTTCAAAACATTCAATTTGACCATTGCTAAGCACTCAAACTTTCTTGTCAAGAGTTGCCAGACCCGAAGATCCGTCAGTTGCTACTCCCAACCTTGGAGGGAGTCTTGATGGGCATTTTCATCGATAGTGTCTTAAAATCTTTGGGGGGGAAACAGGAAATGTTAGGGCAACGCAAACTGTTGCAGCTTCTGCCTGGCCTTTTCAAGGCCAAGCCAAGTTTTTTTTTTTGAAAAAATGACGAAACTTGCCAAAATTGTTTGTGAAACGGAAATGTGAGAAAATGTCACTTTCGTTTAGTTTGATGCGTGACAGATGACAGACATGAAGCTTGATGGACACGATGAGACTGGCTTTAAAAATAAAAAAAACAAAGATGAAGAGTCTGCGGGAAAAAAGTTTTGGTTCACGCAACCTCTCTGAGCTCATGGAAGAACTGCTAATTGTGACGGTCAAATGACACCTTTATAGCGCGTACATATTGAACTGCCGTAAGTTCAGGACACCGATGGCAAGTACAGGGTGGGAAGTCCGTGAGGCTGATGACAACACCCGGTGTTGCCAGGCAGTCGGTGTGCAAAATGACTGAATGCATGAATTTTGGAACTCGACCAAACACCACATGGATGAAGAATCCCTTTGCTAAAGATGCTCAAAAAGCGCTAGATTGCATGCTTCACGCATGAAACCGGACAAAGCCAGACTTGGAGACTGGTCAGAAGTCCACATTGTCTGCCAATCCTACTCTGGTTTCCCCTAAAAGTTGAGCTTCAGCAACAACAAGTTGTTGCCACTTTTGTAGAGATCTTGGCGATGTGCACCAAAACCTGAACCAAAGACCGCACAGTGCGGAAAGTCCTCAAATGTGTGCCAATTGCAGCGGCCGCAGCGATTAGGAGTTGTTCACACTGACGTCTTGGTGACGCGCACATAGGAGCTGCTTCAGGGGTGCCAAATACTTGTTGTTGCGACACTTGTCTTCAGCAGTTGCATCCCTGACATCACAATCCAGCAGCTCAGTGAGGAGAGCTTGAACAGGCACACCTTTTGTTCCAAGGTGCGACTTCCTCGACCTCTTCCTGGACGGCGGGGTCGTATGAGCCAAGAAGAAGTCTGGGCACAGCAACAAGTGCAGAGAGACAGAGAGAGAGACATGGAACACCCAAGACTGGAGAGACAAACCTCTGTAAATAACAATAAAGTTCTTTTTACAGGTGAATTGAGCACCATCGAGTTGTAATTTTAGGCGCTCGTTTGAACCCACAGGGGCTAAAAGGTTAAAGCCAAGGTAACTGAACTCAGGTGGGAGAAGCCAAATTACCCAGAGTTTTCTTTCTACGTGTGTGTAAAAGAGCCCAGTTTTGTTACTTTAAGAAAAAGGTTGAAACCAGCACGAGTTTTCTCGTCTCAGCCTACGTAACTCTGTGTGTGTGCGTGCGTGCGTGAGTGCGCGTGTGTGCGTCTCTCCCTCCCTCCCTCTCTCTCTACCACTCTTGATAGTTGTGGACACTCTGCAAAGTCACCCTCCTTTTTTGGCCTGTGGAAGGCTCAGGACCTGAAAAACTTCTTTTTCACCGGGGGGACAAAGTTACAACTGACTGTAAAGTAGCACTTTTTGTTTCCACAAAAGACTTTTTTCATGTCGTATAAACTCCAACGAAATATTATGATGCGTTTGCAGCAGACTTTTTAGGGGGAAAAAAGCCAAGAATCACCGACAGAGCCCCCTTTTTTTTGGGGGGGGGGGGCAGAAAATTAAGAGTAGGCAGCAAAATTTGGAGGAATTTTAAAAATGTTTTTGTTCTCTAAAGTAGTGATGGCAATGAACTCTTACTTCTGCTCGAAATCTAAGCTTTCAAGGCTGGAAAGTTGTGAGTTGCCCAGCTGACGTTTCCCAGTTATCAAAGCACCAAGAAGTCATACGATCTAAAGGACACAAATGTGAGCCTGAGGTTTTAGACTCTGAAACCGGTGACCGGACTGAATTTCTTAAATTGTGGTCCAAAGACTCTAGTACATATGACATGAAGTGTGGCCCGAGTGACGTCAGTTACCCCCTTTTTACCATATTTTCCTGAAAAGTGTATGCAACAGGACTTTTAGAGGACTTTTAGAGGACATTTAGAGCTTTCCAAAGAGGTACGACTCACCCCGATGGAACTGACGCGACATCAGCTCTGCTCCAGAACCCACAGAGTTGTCAGAGACATCTGTGAGTGACTAAGCTGTTGGCATCCCCAGTACTGCGTCTGAAACATCATTTTCGTCAGTGCTTCCGAAATCAACAGTCCTCGGGGACCCGTAAGACCTTTCCAACGTCATCCGGCACGACCCGACGGGTCAACCGGGTCAAGGAAGACTGACGCAGAAATGAGCAGTTTTGAAGCGGCCTCGATACATGAATGATCCATCCCGGTGCTTCTATAGCACAGGTGTTGCACGAGGACGTTCCTGGAAATGCTCTTGATGTAGTTCCTGTCACAACCTCCGGCAGATCTTTCCCAACAACTTCCACTGACTTCATGTCAGCTGACCTTTGACAGAAGGCAAAGCAGAACCACTTGAACACCCTCCACTTCTATGTAGCAGAGATTTAGTACATG
>JAAUXU010137347.1_pt1 | contig 13585 bp, 14 predicted proteins | sample 7278151 | NCBI WGS metagenome assembly JAAUXU01 (sample SAMN14350113, study PRJNA611818) | marine sediment metagenome | isolation source: surface marine sediment (1.8m) | place: French Polynesia: Moorea | collected 2018-08 | reverse complement strand
GATGGTTTTAAGTGAGCCAATAACAATGAATATGCAAATGATAATAACTCACTTAAAAATTATCATTTCAATAAGCCACACACATATCTGTGTTCAGCATCTAAAGGGCTACAACTTTGGTAAAAAAAATTCGCATAGTCCTGGGACCCCAATAAATATAATTTTAATTATATGTTTCATTATATTATAAAACTTTTTTAATTTTAGTGATATTTAAAGGAGGACCCCAGAGAACTTCCTCATTTTTAAAAATGACTTTTTGTGTAATAAGGGACAGGGAAAGCTGTACCCCCCCCCTTAAAAAATGGACCGGGGGGGGGGGGCTGTGCTCATGTCTGACTGTGCTTCATTATTCAGTGTGGGGGGTACGGCCTCACTTCTGTGACAACATTGTCACAGAAGTGGTGCAGATGAGTTCTGTTTTATTATTCATTGTTGGGGTACAGCCTCACTTCTGTGAGGTACTGTGCGTACTGCAATAGGTGCCTCGTCAGCACATCCGCAATCATACTGTATCAACGTTTATTGCTCTCACCAATTACGCAACTCATTGGCCGTCTCACCGATCATGACCAACACTATCAGGAGGAAACGATCATGACTAATATGGTGTGCCTGCGGCAACGATTTCGAGGTTGAACGCAGCTGAGGAGGAAATTGGTGCACACAACTGGCATGTGTGGCCTTCCGCACCACCTCCAACATACGCGCATATCCTTTCAGCCCTGCAGCTGTTTTAGGTTGTGATGGAGAAAGACAATGAACGCATGTGCGCCAAAGACGTTTCCTTAAACTGCAATAAAAGTGAATTTACGGTATCCTTATTATCTGAACTCAACCAGGCAAAGAGCCCGTTTTGCAGCACGTCTTACGTCCTACGTTTGCGTAGGCCTTTTTCTCTCTCCAAAGGATATTGCAATGGCCAAACCTTGTTTTCACGCAGTAAACATCAAGGATGAACAGCAAAGAGTACAATAATGCCCATTGGCCTACCGCCTACCGCCCGAGACGTTAACCATAAACCGTTGTACGCACTTACAATGTTACTAAAATCCTACAACTGTTTGAGTCCTTAAAAGGGGCATTTTTTCACACACCTAAATTTCTGGCGCATGTGGATCAAATGTACGTGCGCCTCAACGAAAAAGTACTACATAAGTTACGTACAGTACATCCCTCCTGCGTATCGTACAGTGTCGGGAAAGGAAAAGTGTAATTGTCATGAAATAGGGCAATTTGTAACGCTTTCGCTCCAATTTCTCGCCTATGTTCGACGGAGATACCGAATAAACCCATAAAACCATGCATGCGTGTTTTCAAGGAACATTATGTTTCTTGTGTGTTTGTATTTTTGGCGGAGTATATACCGTACAGTAAGTACAACTGTTCCACATAGGTTGAGTACATCCTCGGCTTCGGTGCCGCCGTCGTTATCGTCCTGACCATCATCATCGTACTAATCTTGTACCTGGTGCTACAATGTCGAGCGAGGCACAAGAGACTCCGCGCGGTCACCCGCGGGATGGGTGGCGGCTTGGACGGAGCCTTCGGCGACGACGGAGAATCTCGGCGGCGAAATGGCAGTGGACTATTGACCTCCTGCGACAGCGCTAACAGCTCCTCGTTCCTGGAACGATCCTCCACCGTCGACTTCATCGTGCCCGGTGAAATGGAGCTGACATCGGCCGTCAGGAGTGTGTCAAAGAGCAACGGCGGCTTGAATAGTTCAGCTGCACAAAGGTGAGGGTGATAAAGAAGTGCATTAAGCTTCCTTCAATTTTTAGTTTCCTCGACCTTCCTTTCTTTCTGGAACGAGCGTGTAAAAATCTACTTTATAGCCGCCGTACTTTACCGCCGTTGTTGTAAGGAATTTCCTCGGGGTAAAATGGGTTCCATACACAGCCTTGGCAGCTTCTAATACAGAATGAGCACCTCAAGTTGGTCGTTGAGAGTGGGATACACTTTATTGAGTACAAAAGTTCAACATCGTGACTGTTCATTTTGATACTGCGCTGCTCAAAAGTGAGCAAGGTAGAGAAGGAAATGTCCTTCACAAAGAGGCTGGAATATTAGCAGGATAATCATTGGTGAAATTGGCTGGAAGTTTCCTGGGGTGCACAAGTCCCTTGGCTCCCAGAATTGGGGAGTAAGGGGTCTCCCTCGACTGAATGCTCTAGAAGCTTAAGTGCACCGAACACATGCATGTGTGGGGAGAGGTCGCAAAATTTCCACAAAGCAAAAAAAATTTTTAAAAAAAAATCAAATTTTCTACATTGGATCTATTTTTACCTCTCCCCAAAATGAATGGGTTTGGCACACTTGTGCTTCTAGTCGTGGGAGACCCCTTAGTCCCCAATAATTATCCTGCTAAAATTTCCATTCCTGCTAAATTTCCAAAATTCAGTTACAGTGCTTCCCTCTTTCCCTCTCTATCTTCGCGAATACTCAATATTGTGTCTCACAGTGAGACTCTCACTAACACATTTACACACTTCATATCACATCGTGGTGAAATGACGGCAGCTACATTGAAGGCTGCTGCCATAACTGCTGAATGCATCATGTCTTGTTCTTGTGTTTGAATAAACTGTTCTGTGCGCTTGTCGCCTGGCCGGCCATCTCAGCCTAGTGTGCCCAGTATCTATCAACCTGTCCAGGCCTTAGCCTTACGTAGCGCTACATAATGTTTTTGGGGAGTAGCATGATGGCGCAGGGGGAGGGGGTGGGGGCCAAAGCTCCCCAAAAGCGGGGGACTGGGGAGGTGGGAGCCCCCCTGAAAATTTCAGCCACTTTCACTTTCATTCACTGGTAAAAAAACATTGATTTTCGGCAGCGACCAGCACAGTGCTCTTGTTAACTCACCACACTTTAAGTGCTCTAGTGCCTTAACAAACATTCAAAACGGTTACCTTGTGTACTAAAAGTTCTGTCCCAGTGTCTGAACGATCAATTACAGGTTGCAATTCCACTCAGAAACATCCCCCGGCCGTGTCTGGCATCGATATGTACCAAGCGACATTATTTACGGGAAGCACTGCATATACAGGCTTTACAAGATGATTATGGAGAAGTACTTTTGCTTTACTTTTCCCTAAAAATAGCACAGTGACTGCCATAGCAAAATAGTCTGCCAGTCATACAATTTGATGAGAGCTCTTACGTAGAATGACTTGATAGAGTCATTCGTTTTGTTGTGTTGGACGAGTGTTCTCGTCGAGGACTGAAAAAGGAACATCGAGTTCACATCGCTGTGATCTTTCCTCAGATAGTGAAAACAACAGATTAAATCATTTACTGACTGCTCCACATTTAGTCCTGCTGCTGCCACTTGTCCAACAGCTCGATTGGTGTCGCCGCCACCTCCTGCTGCAGAGGTGAAGGCTGCAAATGACTTCCAGGCCTTTTCGTGGGTCACATTCCTGTTATTGGAGGCTGGTTTGGCCATGGTTCCTTCGGCAGAAGATGTTTTGTTAGCCATTGTGCAACATATTCATATGTGAGCAGTGTTATTCCGGTATGGTGTTTTCCTTATTTTGATTATAGGGTAAACCGAAAATCTTCTGTCAAATTACAAATTGCCTCGTTATAAGTGGTCTTCAATCACCTCTTTGCTTTATTATTGAATCCTTGGTTGACCCATCCTCACGCATACTGTAATCAGGCACTGCCCCCGGTCAGTAAAGTGCTCTCGGATGGGTAAAATTTTCCCGGATTCTATGACAATAAACTTGCCGTTATGGGGAGGCAAGATACAGTCTTTACCACATGCTCATTCAGTTCAGTGACTCACTTGCACGTCTACTTCATTATATTTACAGTGATGCTCAACAAGATAAAAACCAACCACCTGAGAAAGCACAATCCCAACAGACGCAACAACTCCTTCCCTCTGGCACTGCTTACCACATCAACCAACAAAACTTCGCATTCACCGAGGGCGTCAATCCTTTATACCGGCCGCAACATCCTTCTACCTCTGATGAATCTTGGCCTACTTCTCGGCTTCACCCTGGACCCACTTACCCCCCGCGAAACGGATTTATGCCTTGGGCAGAAGCGGCTACTGGACATTTCAGGCCTGCTGTGCCACCCAGCTATCGAAACCCGCCGCCGCCGCCTCAACAGTCTTTGAAGTCAGGGGTTGGTACCAAGGTGCAAGAATCGGCGGTGACTCAGCAACCCCCACCGCACTGTCCCTGCTGTGGCGAGGCCAACTGGCACCACTTGGTACCAACATTACAGTTCCAACCATACTTCGGCTACATGACTACATCAGGTGCCTTAGGCCAGCAGCCGCAGCAACACATCAAAGACTGTCCCCGCTCCCACGCATCGGCGGTACCAACGACAAATTACCACCAGGCAATGGAGCACTTCCAATTTGCTCCTCCGGGTGGTCGCCAATTTACAGCCGCAGCTTCCGTGACCAGTGGACCCAGTGGCATTATGCTGAATCCCACTGCGTCAAAGAGTGCATTTTTCCAACGTCCAGCTCAACAACAGCCACAATTTGCTGCCGCAGAAAGACCCGGAGGCGACACCACAGTTTATGCCGACGTCCTCGGCGGAGCCGCCGCTACCGCCTGGTGTGCAGCAGCAGCAGCTGCTGCCGCAACTGGCCAGCAGTTTGTAGCTATGCGGCCTGCTCTTCAACAGAGGATGTCCCTGCGTCGACAAAACTCACTCGACAATGGCTTGAGACATTCTGCATACAGCGATGGTGAGGCCGACCAAGTGAGCCGAGGTGTCCACGGAGATTCTCCAGGAGCTCACACGGACACAGAACGAGCAAGGCGTTCACGACACAGTTATAGAAGGTGATTTTTATAACAGATGTTAGTCATCTATGGTGGTACTAGAAAGTGGTGTGACATCTCGCAATTTATTTTTAGGTCTTCCATAGCAAGTGTTGAATCTGGCTGCCACTCTTATCGACAGCTCCTCATGCCTCACTATGTGACTATGTCCCGTGCGTCCATCGAGGCTGTGACAAGGCAGCAGTATCCAGCCTGGGACAGGTCAGGGGCAACGGCGTCCAATGGTGGACTTAAGAGATTGGAGAAAGGTGGACTGAAGTACTCCTCGCAGCCTTTCCTCAGCAGCGGCCTAGGAGCTGACATCTTGGACTATCCCACGCCAGTGCCACCGCCAGATCAGCAGAACAGAGTTGCCACGACCACCAGCAGTAATCAGTCGTCGCATCCTAGCAAGGGGCCGCCGCCGTTGGCCTCCCGAACGCAGTTGGAGAGGCTCAACTACCGCACGAGCGCGGTCATTACACGGTTCAACGCTAATCAGCACAAGAACTACACATCCTCATCGTCTTCCTCCGGGCCACCGCAGCAAAAGCTATCTGTCCAGGAGCAACAACAACAGCCACTCTACGTACGGCCTATTTCTGAGCAGAACAGCCGAGTCGCCAATGACGACTACCTCTTCCCAGACCTGCCGCCACCGCCAGATGCTCTCTTGGAGCCTCCTTCTTGTCCAGGAGACCTCGTCCAAACATCAAGTCTTGACGACTTGCAACAGTGGGTCTCGTCGGTGGCCGATATGACTCGATCAGCGCAGAAGCATGGTCTGTTTGAGAATAGTCCAACCAACTTTCGCACACTGCCTAGTAATTTAAGTCATTCGGATAAGTCATACCAGTCCATGGATAGAGAAATTGTGCGATTAGCTGTCAACGGGGTGAGGAAACGCCCGATTAACACTTTCCGTTCGTCTTCTTCGTCCTCGTCAACTACGGGAAAAGGTCAGAATGCGGCATATTCTGGAGCAGTCCGGGTGGACTTGAGTGGCGCCGACAAGAGCATTCGACGGCCAGGTAGTGCGCCTGATTTGGCCTTGGAAGACGGCAGTGGCTGGTCACCGAGGAGGCAGTCTCAGACGCCACAGTCCAGCATTAGGAGAGGTGGCGAAAGCCACTCACCGCGGCGACCTGGCGGCTTGAAGCATCGTTCGTTGGAGAGACATGCTAGCCTTGATCATTCCAACAGCAGCAGCGGCGGCGGCGCCCCTCGAGGACGACGACATTCTGGAAGCGGCGGGCGCCGTAAGCAAGTGATGTTTACTGGTGTCAGCGATGAAGAAGCTGAGAGCGCCAGCGAATCCATTACAGACGGCGAAGAGTCCAAGGTGGCTGCAGCCGTGAAGAATAAAATGAAAATGCGACGGCCGCAACCGCAACCTCAAGATGACATATGGGTACTGCGCAATGATGGAACTGAAGCTACAGTTGATGGGGCTGCTGCCAAGAAAGACTCAGTACCAATTACAGGTGTCGTCGTGGCACAGCCCCAACCGTGCACTCCTCACTACGTCATGTCGGGCTTTGCCCAGCAACAGCAGCAACAGCTAACAGCGGCTACCATGGCAGCCTCACAACCGCATACCCCTCCAGTCAGAGCACCAAAGCCGCTACCTCCACTCCGGACGACGCCGACCCAAAGGCCTGCGAACCCGGCGTTGCAGCGCCCGGCGCTGGCGGCAGCCGCGGCAGCCAACGGCGCTCAAGTCAGTGAAAGTCCAGACGAGGGTTATCACGAGGATGACGGTAGTGAAGTGCTCTGACGCAAAAGAAACTGAGGCTAGGCATGGAAGAAAGCTAAGAGGAAACTTTTTCCCCTACACTAGCCCAGAATGGTGGACACACCGAATATAGGCATCTTTCACGATCAATCTTGTCCACGAGAGGGTGAGAAGCAGCTAACACATACCAGTGCGTGCATATGAGCTGACTACTCCACATATAGAAAGTTGGATGCACTTTTCTTTCTGCCACAAAGGTGTCTGTCGGCGTGTCTCTCCTGCCTGTCAAGCTACTAGTACCGGGTGGACGTAATGTTCTGGAACGGTTTTTTTTTGAGATTATACCATGGCATTTTTTTCAGATTATACCTTGCGAGAGTATACCATGGCATAATTCTTGCACCGATTGCCGATTCCTAATGAAATTTTCAAGACTTAAGGCATAGAACATGACCTACATTTGCTCTTCAATCAACAGTTGCACTCTCAAATTCGACAAACCTTTTTAGGCAGTCCTTAACGGCAGCACCGTGATTAAATCATTCAACAGTGCTGCGATCTTATTCTTCTCTTTTGGCTTCCATCTCGAAAACTGAGCGGCTTTTGACTATGACGCACATAAAGTTAATATTTTTTATCATAAAATTATCAACTAGTAGCAATTCATAGAGAAAGTCAAAATTTGAATTAGAAAATCATGAGTTTTGCACTTACAAAAAGTCCGCGGAATTTGCGTCCACCCAGTAGGAACTGCTCCATTTCGCGGTTGCGTACTCACTTTGCTTGCAAAACGTGTACGAATGCTTCCTTACGTCCTCGTCTGCGTCATTAGAGCAGCCGTAGCCGTAGCACTCCTGTCCACCACTTGTTAAGTGATTAAAAGGCTGAAACAGACAAGTCTGAAGTGGATACTCGAGTGACAGAAAAAGTAGAAGATCTAGGAAACTTACTGAGATTTACTGAAGTGCGTACGCCTGTCTGTAAGTTTTGTGTCACAAATCTAATCAATTTCGTCGGGACTCGTAACTAATGCATTGGTGTTGCCACTACGCATGGTTTTCCAGATAGCAGGAGTTCATCGTCATAGTCACCCTTTATGACATAAAGCAGAGTAAATGCAGAGTAAGCTATGTCCTTCATTCAAGAAGTTGGCTGTCAATTTCTTTTAGACGTGACTGCGTAATAAACTGCTGAATGAACCGCGCTCTCATCGCCAACAGACTCGATCACGACTCACCGAACCTCTTAAGTAAAACTACCTGTTACTTTCTGGTCAACTCCGTAGGAAATCATGACGTGCCCGCCTATACGCCGTACGTACTGTATGTAGGCGGAGAAGAGAGCTCCTGCTCTGCTCGCAGCAGCGAACAGCAGCTTGCCTGTGCTGTGAAATGGGCGTACTACGACTGAAACAGCTCTTTCCACAAACATAAGAGGCTATGGAGTGTTTGACAAGCAGTTAGCATCATAGCAGCACCAACCTTCACGACCCTCGCACCAAAAGCGCCAGAGCGAACCCTTCGCACTCGTTCCCAACATGTTCTCCACCGCCTTGGACGTCTCCAACGTAAACTACGACCTGCAGCTGGATGACGACGATCATGATGACGATCATGACGAGCGCTCCTACGAGAGCTCTCAAGACATCTTGGGCAATGCAGGCACCATAGACACCGACAGCTTCTCCCTGAGTGGTCCGGGCGTGGCCACCAGGGTTGCTGGCGAATTCTTCGCTCGCGGCAGAGAGTACGAATCTGTAGGAGTGAACCACAGGTACGGCAAACCTTTTTCTGAATTGTGCTACTTTGCATGATACATGCAAGCAGTGTTTTGAGGGGGTGATCGACGGGACCGATAAGTTCTGAAATGCCTAAGATTTCATGGAACTGAACTGGAAACTAAGTTCCTTTTGCCTTGTATAACTGACGAACTGATTCGACTCCCCTTATTTGTCCACGTTGTGATCCATCTCTTCAGTATATTTTATCATCCTGGCAGCAAATTTTCCATGAAAGATTGCTCTTTAACGTGTACGGTATCTTCTAAACGCTGAACAAATAGAGCGTTTGCTGAGTGCCATGCTGTATGGTACGTGAGCAAATAACTAACAAACACGGAGCTTCAATAAGCGTCCTCTTGCTGCCATTTGTTCAAATTACAAAGGAACTTGGATGGATGGATGGAAACTCTGTGGGGAACTTGGATCCTCCCCACTGTGTGAAATTGAACGGAGAACTTGGATCCTAAAATTGTAACTGTAGATCCAACTGATCTTCTAAACTTCGTTTCTCAGCTGGAGTTGCTCCGTAGGTGGAGGAACTCCGGAATCATTGACACTCATATCTATGCTACTTAACGTGCATCAGTGCATGTTATGTATGTATCCAGGTAGAGTTCGCATGCTTTTCGTTGCATACTCATGCAACCTTTCGTTCCCGTTCGGCGATAAAAAGAAAACATAAAAACCTAACCTTAACCTAACTAATAAACATAACCTTGACGGAGGTCGCGAAGGATGGCAGGGAGAAGTGGAAACCGGGAATAGAATGTACAAGCGCATCAAGCAAAAAGTGAAGTGGCGCATTGACGAGCGTCTGCTCTGCAGGTACACGGCCGAGGAGAGAGAAGTGCTAGCCAGCCATGAGTCTCTGGACTACTTGCCACCGGACTCGAGAGTTTATCGGCGGTGGGTGGCGGAGCAGTCAGGGAGGTATGGAGTACAGCTCCAACGCTGTCAATGGTTTTTTATTATTATTATTAAATTGCTGCTCCGAATTGTAGGTCCGATTGGGATCGCTGGGTTGTGATGGGTCTGATCGGTTTTGTCGTGGGACTAATCGGCTTCTTCCTCCACCAACTCATTGATCTGATCGCGGATACCAAGTGGAGCTACGCAAGAGAGCTTATCCAGACAAAAAGCCTTTTCCTCACCTGGTTGTTTGTTTTTGGATATAGCTTCGTGAGTGCATGCTTTGTGCGTGTAGGGTGGACTTTCCAATGGCATTTTCAGTTACCCACTGCTATGAGTCTCATGGACCATTCAACCAAGACGGCCTAACTTACATAACTTTGAAAGGAGCATGTACTATGCATTTGACAGCTGATAATTTAGGTGTGCCGTCAAAGTTTCCTCAGCTCACTGTTCCGGCAAAATGAGCTGGAACAGTATTCATGTCACTTTTTTGTTAACCCCCAAAGGTGGCCGCTGGCCTATGCCATCCCACCTGGTAGGATTTTGGCCCCCCTGTGCAGAGAGCCACCTGTACCCCCATGCACTGAATGTGAAGGGCCAGAGGGATCCACCCCAGTAGAAACGCCATGCCAGCAGTGGGTGTAGTCCTACGAACATCGGTCAAACATATCATAGCTAGTGCTGCACCCTATCGAGAGTTTTCTTAAAGTCAGTAGTAGCCTTCTCTGTCCCAACTGAAGAACCATATGTGACATTTGGGCAAACAATCCCTGTGTAGATCCATGACTGGAAGAGAAGTCTTTATCAAAGACAAGGTGAGAGATGAGACTTCTTAGCCTTAGTAGCTTTGTCTTTGATGTGCACTCCAAAAGTGAGCCTAGAGTCTAGTGAGACCCCTAAGTCCTGAACCATATCAGAGTACTATAGGGTGGCCCCAACATACGAAGTTTTGGGACACCCTGCACCGTCATCCGTTTCTTAGTGAAAATGACCACTTCAGTCTATTCAACAGCAAAGGTGAGAGATGAGGCTATTGGCCTTGCCATACTCCAATGCCTTGCCAATGACCTCCTGCCCCTGAGGTGCCAGTGTTGGGAGATCAGAGCCAAAAAGGAGCAGTGCCACATCATCGGCAAAGCCCTTCACCCTGACTAGCCCCCTATTGAAGCTATCAAGTAGATCATGAAATGCAAGGTTCCACACTAAGGGAGAGAGAATACCAACCTGAGGTGTGTCCCCTGTAATCTTACACTCAACATACGTATGTGCCGTTGAGTTCTGTAAAGATCAACTATCTGCCCAGGTAATGGGAGTATCACTCAACCATGGCCAGAGGGAGAGACTTGTTCCTCACCTCCCTGATTCCTGCCTTGACGATGAAGTTATCAAAGGTACCTTTGATACGAGGAAGATCCCAAGGGCAAAATGTCCAGGGAGGATGGAGCTCTCTATTTCATCTACCATGTCAGACAAGGCTAAGTCACAGCTAGAACTAATCCAGAAGGCATGCTGATTGACATTTCGCCTATCATAGACATTGTATGTATCTTCAAAATAGCCTAAAACCACCTGCTCCAGTGTCTTAAAGACAAAGGAGGTCAGTGTAATAGGGCGAAAGGAGCAGTCCTCCTTCCCTGGCTTGGGAATGAAGACCACCTTGGCCCTCCTCCAGCACTCAGGCACATAGCCCAAGAAGGCCGGTTCAGACTTCCCACTGCTCACTGGAACACTCATCTCAGCTGAGCCAATTTGGGCTGATCGGAAAACCTGACTCGAGAAGGCCTCATCCTCTGGAGGGGGAATCCCCCTGCAACGTGCAGGTGTGGGGCTCCCCCTGGGGGACGCACTCTGGAGGTACTTGGGGTCGGACCCTTTCCTGCCTTTTAGCATTTAAGGAGCAAGAAAAGTTGGATGATTTTTTTAACTAGCCCCTTTCATGCCCTCCGAGATACTGATGTAGTGCTACCATCCCAGGAGCTTGTGTCTGCCAACCAGACTTGACCTCCTGGAAAGAGTGCAGCAGCACATACCGGGTGTTGCAATGAAATCTTTACACTTTGTTTTGAACGTCTGATGTTTTTTCCGGTGGTGTAATTTAAATTTCCCGCTAAAAGCATTTCATCAGCTGGTCTTTCTGGAAAACTTTTATTGGAAAACAAATCTTGTACATTATCACGATGACTAGTGAAAGAGACAAACATGTCGAGATGTCGGCTCTTCTCCGCGCGGAAATGCAGATCGCGGAAATCGCGAGGAAGGTGGGCGTCAGCCGGCCCACGATCTATGCGGTCAAGAAGAGGCTGGAGGAGAAAGAGATGTTGGACAGAAAGGCCGGAAGTGGGAAAAAACGAATTTTGGACTTGGAAGAGGTCAAAGAGGCAACAATGGCTGAGCCAAGAAAGTTGATCCGGGCACATGCCTTGGACGTGGGAGTGTTGGCCTGGACGATGTCAAGGGCGATGAAGGCAGTAGGAGGAAAGTCCTTGGTGATGGTGGAAAGGCCGCTGCTCACCCCAGACATGAAGAACAAGCAGCTCCACCGTTGCCAAGGACTTCTCAACAACATCAAATCCACATCTGGCCGTGTCATCTTCAGTGATGAAAAGACTTGGACTGTCGACCCTGTCCATAACCACCGTAATGACCACTACATTGCCTTGGGGAAGGTTGACGATGCCTTGAGGACCATCACAACGACCAAACATCCAGCCTCTGTCATGTCCCTAGGCTTTGAGGCCTCGTCTGGCCAGGCAATGCCTCTCATTTGGTTCTCAACTGGCTACCGACTCACAGCCGGCGACTACGTTGACATCTTGGAGACGAAATTACTCCCGTGGATCTTGGAGAGGTTTCCGGACCTGAATGTTGTCCTCCAGCAAGATGGTGCATCGGCACACATGGCCAAAAAGGACACAGGACTGGCTGAAGGCAAACTTGCCCTTTTGGGGCAAAGAGATGTGGCCTCCATATTCACCTGATGCAAATCCTCTTGACTATGCCTTTTGGCCGCACGTTGAGAGTAAAGCTTGCACACTTCACCACCCGAATATCGAGGCCCTGAAGGCCTCCGTGAACAAGGAGTGGACCAGCATGTCCGAGGCCTACATCAAGAGCACGTGCCAGGCCTTCTGCCGCCGCCTCGAGGCCATTATCAAGGCCGGTGGAGGCTGAAAAGACCCGACTAAGGTTGTGAGTTTATGTTCACTGGCGTCTTTATTCATTGGAGTCTTTTTGTTAGATGTTTTTTTTGGACTGAAGATAGGTGAGGACAAAATCGCTGATCAGCAGAAATATGATACAGAGGAGACATTTTAGGGAAGAGTTGAACTATTATAAAATTAAGATTAAATACACTGCATTAAACTTAAATCTAACCTACCGATTGGTACATTCGGGGGCCAGAAGTACAATATGTAGGGGGTAAAGTATTCAACATTTTGAGACCCTATTATAATGAGAGGATATTTCAGCCTTCTAAGACAGAGCTTCTGAATTGGTCATTTGATCAATAGGCCTTTAGGTAGATGTTGGGTAACAGATCTGATCAAACCATCCTGCCCATGATGTATGTCTTCTATTCGTCTCATTTTCCATTCTCCTCTTGACAAGTTTTCTCGGATCAGCAGTAATTCTCCAATCTTAATGTCAAGTTTCTTTGGAACATGCCACTTTTTGGTAGTTTGTAAGTCTAACAAATAGGCATTCGTCCATATTTTCCAAAATTGATTTAACAATCAGCACCTGAGTTGGTACCGGTGAGACAGGTGAGATTGGCAAGGAGATGCGGGACTTGGTAGAACATCTATTGGATGTCCAATGCAGAGTTGTGCTGGTGTGATGGGTAATTGATCATTAATATCATCACTTACACTGCCTAGAGGTTGGCTGTTCATGATGCTCAGTCTCAATTCATAGGGTTTCTAGTTGTATGCACGACAGAGACTGATTGTTGATTACCTTACAAAGGCTTTCTTTGACAGATCGTATCATTTGTTCAGCAACTGCATTGTGCCAGGGGGCCTTTTCAGTGCTGAAGATCCAGGTGGTCCTGTATTTAGAAGTATCTTCTTCAATGTGGGACCAATTGAGGTTCTTCAGGAGGGATTTGAGCTTCCTGGAGGCTGCTGTGAATGCTCTGGCATAATCACTGAGGATAGTGGTGGGGTGTCCTCTTCTGGCAATCATTCTTTGAAATGCCTGGAAAAAGTCTTCGATTGTCATGCCATTGAGCAGTTCTAGATGAATTGCTCAGCTGTGGAAGCATGAAAAGATGATTCCATAGACCTTGGTTGGGGTGCAGAGGGGGCCGAAGAAGTCGACAGCTATGTGGTGGAATGCAACCGGTGAGATGACCCTTTCTGG
>JAAUXU010132226.1_pt1 | contig 13586 bp, 19 predicted proteins | sample 7278151 | NCBI WGS metagenome assembly JAAUXU01 (sample SAMN14350113, study PRJNA611818) | marine sediment metagenome | isolation source: surface marine sediment (1.8m) | place: French Polynesia: Moorea | collected 2018-08 | reverse complement strand
GCTAGACTTGGTAAGGCTGGCCAGGCGAGGCAAGGCAGGGCCAGGCCAGGCTAGGCTAGGCGAGGCTCGGCTAGGCTAGGCTAGGCTAGGCTAGGCTAGGCTAGGCTAGGCTAGGCTAGGCTAGGTTAGGTTAGGTTAGGTTAAGCTAAGCTAAGCTAAGCTAGGCAAGGCAAGGCAGGGCAAAGCAAGGGAAGAGAAGGGAAGGCAGGGCAAGGCAAGAGAAGGCAAGAGAAGGGAAGGCAGGGCAGGGCAGGGCAGGGCAAGGCAAGGCCAGGCAAGCCAAAGGCAGGGCAGGGCAAGGCGAGGAGAGGCGAGGGAAGGCGAGGCGAGCCGAAGCGAGGCGGGCGAGGCCAGGCCAGGCCAGGCCAGAGCGAGTTCCTGCCGTTTCTAGGTGTACTTCTGCCGTCTTTCGGCTCGGTCTGCCAGCTCCATCGAGACAGAGTTGGCACAGGAGATCGTAGACCGAGACTTGGTCGGCGTCTTCCTCGGTGTCCACGTAGCAGATGGACTATTCACTTGGTTCAAACATGGTTCGTTCCGACATGGATGTGGAGGTCGCAAGACGTAGACCTTGAAGAGAGGTTTTTTGTTCCACTAGGACACATTCCACATCAGAGGCGGACTCTGGACGCAGAGTTCTCTGAGGCGGACTTTGGTTTGGACTCCCGTTGAAGACTCTTTCGAGCCTTGATGGTCTCTCTGGCTCCTGGATCACCCGCCGGATCGGCCCGATCACTGGCAGCCCTGCACGTAAGAGCAGGGCAGATTCAGGCTTGCAAGCAATCGTAAACAAGACAGAGGAGAGAGATCTTGAATCTTCCTTTTCCGGGCCGATCGTTTTGGGGTAGGGGCTGAGTTTCGACCCGAACTCCTTCGCCATGGCCATCACGCCGGCTTCGCACCCGCGCATCGTCAAGAAGCGCACCAAGAAGTTTACACGCCACCAGAGCGATAGGTATCACAAGCTGAAGCGGAACTGGCGCAAGCCCAAGGGCATCGACAACAGGGTGAGGAGGAAGTTCAAGGGCATGTACGTGATGCCGAGCATCGGATTCGGCTCAAATAAGGCCACCAAGCACATGTTGCCTACCGGGTTCAGGAAGGTACTCGTCCATAACATCAAGGTGAGCCGGATGTACAGAGTGTAGTTTTTGAGGTGCTTTAGATGGGATCAGCGGACCAGTCAATGAGGATATGCAATCCATATCCTCACTTTGGGTCCAACTCTGTTCACAACGCACATACTTACGCGACTTTTTACCTCCTAGGAGCTCGAGGTCCTGATGATGCAGAACAAGAAGTTTTGCGCAGAGATCGCGCATGGCGTTTCCGCCAAAAACAGAAAGGCCTTGGTGGAGAGGGCCCAGCAGCTCTGCATACGAGTCACCAACGCCAACGCCAGGCTAAGGAGCGAAGAAAACGAGTAACTGAATCGGCCAATAAAATATCGAAAAAGAAAGAAAGATCTGTTCAAGCCGTTGCTCGTCTCATCTGTCGCTGTGTAGAATTTGGTTGCTTCAGTGCTTAGAAGTCACGTCAGTGTCCAACTAGCCCTTGCCCCTGTAGCACCGGCCGCACGTACGCGTCCAAATCTTTCGAGAGGTTGAAGGCGAGCAGCACATTTGTCCGCGAGCGCCTACAGGTCCCGGTCTCGTAAGATCATTGACGAATTCCCCCTCCTCAGCTGTTCAGCCCCTGCCAAGAGTTGGGCAGGACAGAAATTCCCTGCCTCCTCTCAGCTGGTGCAAACTGCAAAGCCGCTCACTCACTCACCCAGGCTGAGCGGAAGCACAATTCTCCTTGCTTCCATCTTCTTGGCCTGTGATAAAGGCAACGTACTCATCCCAGAGGTGGCAGGGAGCGTGAGGATGACGGCCATCGTGCCTTTGTGACACGCCGAACGGTCAAGTGTACGGTTCGTGACCTGTGGATACCGCGACCTCGCCAGGTACGCGGGGCCCATGCCTCCATCGATTTAGCGGCTTTCATACGTCCGGTGTGCGGTCTGCGCTCCTTTGGTTCGTAGCCGCCAAATAGAAGGTCACGAAGGAAAGGCCCGTGCTCACGCTCCTCAGCACAGCTGTTGAAGTCATTAGTGACAGCCAGTGAGATTGCGACAAGGGTAAATAAATCGTCCGACTCCCATGAGAAGAGCAAAAGTCAACACCTCTAGTGGAGAACCTCGACTTTACGCTTGAGGTTATCTCCACTCCCTCGCACTGTGTGTAGTTTAGAAAGCAGGATGTCCTCCAGCTCTGCCTCAGAACAGTCACTGCCCAAGATGACGGGCATGGAAATGCAAGAGATGGTAAGAAAGCCTGTTGCACCCAGTGCGTCAGTACTCTAGCACCTAATGCGTCGGTACTTCTGCATCCAATGCTGGTCCACTCTGTACGTTCTCAGGGTGCTGGAAATGAGGGAGTGACGGAGGATGATCCACTCAGACAGAAGACTGCAGTCAGCTACCGCGGCCAGGCCAGAAGAAACAACGGGGGTCCGGCGTCGGTAGCATTTGCCAACGATCACATCGACTTCATCTTGGTTTGGGACTCCAAGTCTGAAGTGGCTACGACTGAGGTGAGGACATGTTAGCTTTAACCTGAAGTGTACCACATAGCGGTATCTAAGCCCATCTTCTACTCAACAATCATCTTAGATGTCACGTGATCGACGTGCGACATTTGAGAAGAATCTGCAGAAGGAGGATCTTGTGTTAGTATACCTACCCGAGGAGCCTAGCGGACTCAACTTCATCCAGATCCACGCCCCCGACACTGTATTGAAGAGATATGCGGAGATCCTCAAATTGAGGCTGCCGATGAGGAAGTTCGAGCACATCAGTGAGATTAGGGTAGAGGACTTCAAGATCCCCATCTTCACAGACGTCTATCAGGGAATCCAGAGCTCGGTGTCCAAATTTGTAAAGCCGTTCAAGTACGATGAGAAGAAATTCAGGACGAGGAGAAATGAGCTTACTGCAACTTTCAGCAGAGACAAAGAGTATTTGTAAGTTCCTTATATAAGTGTTCATGGTCTGTTGAGTGCACGTGAGTAATTGAAAGTCGATCAATTGGTCCTTATCCCTACTTCAGGTTTGACACTCAAAGCCCGGATTTCTTTACCCCCTCCATGCGCTCGAGAATCATTGAGTTCATCTTAAAGAGAAAGCGACTGAGTGAGGACGTCCACGACGAGTTCGCTTTCGGCATAGACAAGTGCCTGTCAGACGGGATCTACACGGCAGCCTATCCCCTGCATGACGTGAGTGTTCAGTGAATTGTTGGATCAGAGCCTTCGTGCCAAAGTTATCTAACCAAATAGAGTGGCGCTTTTTCTGTTACTCTCTTTTAGGGGTCTCTATTGCGACTTGAGCGAAAAGTTGTGAGGACATAATATAGCAGACGATATTAGCACAGCTTCATTTTGCATTGTCAAACGCTCAATATTGTATTGATTAACCAACAGTTTGGTACTAACACTCAACTTGTTCACGAACATTATTCTTATGCTCATCAAGATATTGGGGATCCCGAATATGGGATCCCCAAACAGTCCCCGGGGACTGTCTCACACCAAGGTGCAACATCAATAATTGCAATATGTGCTTGTCCCTAACCCTGCTTCAGTGTGCAATAGTGATTCTGTTCCCTAAGGAGCACGCAATGCACGATTCTCTAGCATGGCAAAGTCAACGTTATATTCGCGTCAAACATGATTTGTACATTATGTCGCTTCAGGGAACCATTTCTACCGAAGGCAGCATCAGAAAACTGTTGTATAAGGAGTGGGCGAGCTTCAGCAAGCTCTTCAAGTTCCAGCCGCTGGACACCGTCAGGGACTACTACGGAGTCAAGATAGCGCTTTATTTTGCTTGGCTCGGGTTCTACACTTCGCTGCTCCTGCCCCCGTCAATCATGGGACTTCTAGTCTTCCTGTACGGGTTGGCATCAAGAGGAAATGATATTCCAAGGTGACAATAGCGGTATTATGTACGCCATACGTCCTATTTCTTGAGGGTTAACCTTGTTTTCATATAGCCAAGATATCTGCAAGTCAGATGACGTTAAGATCTGTCCTGCGTGTGACAACTTCTGCTTATACTGGAGTCTCAGCGAGACATGTCTACACTCTCAGATCATGTACCTCTTTGACAATGAGACCACTGTTGTCTTTGCAATCTTCATGTCCTTCTGGGGTGAGAGAGATCTAACCTCTATCCAGAAATACTTTCTTACACCCGAGTGTAATGTCTGATTGCAGCTGCCTTGTTTCTGGAGTTCTGGAAGCGTTACTCCTCAGAGATTGCCCACCGGTGGGACGTCACTGGGTACCAACCCGAGGAAGAACACCCCAGACCAGAGTACTTGGCCCAGCTGAAGAACGTCAAGGAGAAAACGGTCAATTTCATCACACAAACTACCGAGCCAAAGGTTGCTTATTCATGGAACCTAGTACGCTTAGTTTTCTGAATGTCTGGGCTTTCTACTGTGAACGTTCAGGTTCCATTTTGGTCACGGAAGTTCCCTGGTATTGTGATATCCGCCTCAATGGTCTTGTTGATGATTCTCCTGGGTTTGGCTGCCGTGATGGGAGTCATTCTCTATCGGATGTCCATGATCGTAGCTCTTAATCTCGTAGACGAGGTAAGAGTGACGATTGCTTGCGAGTGCAACCGCAAGTTTCATGGACCTTATGCTTCATTTTAGACGACCATAAAGAGTCACGCAAGTCTCTTCATATCCGCTACAGGTGCCATGATCAACCTCATTTGCATTCTCATATTCAATCAGGTTGGTGAGGTCCTAGTATTCAATCTTTCGGGTGTTGCACTCAGCAGTCACATCTGAGATTCTTCTTACAGATCTACGGATACGTAGCATTGTGGCTTACAGACATTGAGCTGAACCGCACACAGACGGAATTTGACGACTCTTTGTCTCTTAAAATATACCTCCTGCAGTTTGTCAACTATTACGCATCCATCCTGTACATCGCTATATTCAAAGGAAAGTTCATCGGCTACCCTGGTCAATACAACAGGTTCTTTGGTAAGTAATTTTTTTCAAAGAACGGTACAATTTTCATTAGTGGCTGTTTTTTGCTTTAGGCTTTCGCCAGGAAGAATGCAGTCCTGGTGGGTGTTTCATGGAGCTGTGTCTTCAAATGGCCGTCATCTTCGTGGGCAAGCAGTTCTTCCTCTCAATTGTGGAATATCACCTGCCCAGACTTTGGAAGTTGTACAACACTTTCAAGGTGAAGGCCGGGATAGAAAAAGAAGACAAGACTCGTTACCCTCAATGGATACAGGACTTTAGACTCGTTGAATGGGGTCACCAAGGGCTTTTCCATGAGTACTTGGAAATGGGTATGTCGACAATTTGCTCGCTAGAAGTAAGTTTTATGGATGATGTTTTCCAGTGATTCAGTACGGTTTCATCACAATCTTCGTCTCTGCCTTTCCGCTTGCTCCTCTATTTGCTCTGTTTAACAACATTTTTGAGCTTCGCCTGGACGCAAAGAAGCTCTTGGTTCATCACAGGTAAACCAGTGCCCGTCTGTTAGGCAACGACAGAGGGTTTTTAGAATCAAAAATTGTTGTAGGCGCCCCGTTGCTCAAAGGGTTAGAGATATCGGAATATGGCTCCAGATCTTGGAGGGCTTGGGAAGAATCGCCGTGGTGACCAACGTAAGCTTTCTCCATCATCCTGCGTTGCAACAGTAAAAGTATTTTCCAATCATAGGGATTCATCATAGCCTTCACCAGCGAGTTCATCCCGAAGCTGGTATACAAGTATCGTTACAGTCCGGATGATAGCCTGAATGGCTACACCAACTTCACGCTTTCCTATTTTGCGCCAAAAGACTTTGAGTACCTGCGAAGAGAGGAACGGTTTTTTGGCCTCACCGCCACCACCACTCAGAGCCCGTTGGCCACAAACACCTCGGATGAATTTCTCCATCCAGATGTTTGTCGATATCACGACTACCGATATCCTCCTGGTAAGCCATTGAGTCAAGCCATTGCAGGCTTCCAATTGTTACCCTCGCTGTCAGGTCACCCCCAACAGTACGAAATTACCGAGGTGTATTGGCACATCCTTGCGGCCCGGATGGCCTTTGTCGTGGCCTTCCAGAACATTGTGGCGCTTTCGGTGATGGCCATTAAGATGATCATACCCAACATCTCGTCGGAATTGAAGGTGCGTGCTAAAGTGGGAATAGTACGAGGTAAATCCTTACATACGTATTGCGCACGCTCCTCAACATTTCTAGGAGAGGATCAGACGCGAGGCATATCTGACCAACGAGATCATTATTCGTACGGAGCTGCTCAAAGCTAAAGGCAAGCTGGACGTCTCGGCCGAGTATTCCTCCACTGGTCTCCAGCCCCCTCCTCAGCCCGCGGACACCAGTTTAGAGAGTGAGATCTTGTCTGAAGAGGGTGCCAACGATACCGAAGCCAACAGCGAGTTGACGGGGGACGATGACTTGGTCGCCTTGAGACGGAGGTTCATGAAGCAGAGAGCCGAGACCGGGGATGTTACTGATGGAAACATAGTTATCTGAAAGTGGAACAGCAAAACTGTGGTTGATGTTGTACCATTGTGCCAAGCTGGTATAAAATTGTGCCTGTGTTGCGATGCCTATAGTGTGTTTGGGCGCCATCAGTTGCTACAGTCCATAACGAAACGCATTGAAAACAAACAGCAAAATTTTAATATGCAGTCACCTTGACCTGAGCGATTTGCCAGATGAAGAAGACTCACCATTGCTCCAAAATCATCACTGCGTATGTCTGATCGTGGCTGTGTACGAGGAGGTAACTCACACTATAGCCTGCTGCCTGTGCTATTCATATATACGAAGTGTCCACGGGTAAGTGTCTAACTTCGTCCCCTACTTGCCTCCGCACGAGTTCAATGACAATTTTTCAAGTTCATTTCTTCCTCTACTTTTTCCTCCTCTTGACTGCCTAACCTAATCTAACCTAACGACGTCAAGATCCAAATTCTGCTGAGAGAATTTTTAGTTCAGTTAGGTCAGGTTAGGCAATGACTTGGAGAAAAGAGAAAAATAAGTGAAGAGCGAGAGAAAAATCCGCAAAATTGTCCTTGGCAACGTCTGAAGTGAAATTATACAAATTTTCCAATTTTGTATCTTACGATGTGAACCCAAGACAATTTCTGGTCAACTTGCATAGCTTAAAGCATATTTCGCGTATGTGAACACACGAACATATAACTAGGGGGTAGTTTAAGAAGTTTGACTCTGACCGTGGGCACATGTCTAATATCCATTCTATGTGCTCTGCCTAACATGTGTGGAAAATACAAAAGAAATTTCTCCCAGTCACTCTAACACTTAAGGTTTACTTACGTACGTAGGATGCTGTACGCACAAGCGTACGTACAGTACATAAGTCAACGTTGGTGACTTATGCATTGTAAGTCATGAGTCATGTCACGAGAAATGAGCGAGCAGTGACGCCATTTTATTAATGAGGATCTGTTCTTACTATCTTGCATGCCTGGAAGAGTGAGTATAGCATAGCTGCATCTGATTTTCTATCTCGTCGAGTGGTTTGAAGACACTGCACCAATGCTCCTGCCATCTAGTGGAGACTTCAGTTCACGGGGGGCGCGAGCATCTACTGCGGTGGGTAATACAGGGCGTCAGGCCACTGCAGTGCTCTCCTGAGCGCTGTTCGCAGCTGTTCCAGACATTAGCTGCAAGGTGCACATACCCATTGCATAAGCTGATTGCTACTCGTACAAGTGTGTCATCCACCCAAATGATAAGAACATGCTGTCCCCATCCACCGTCCGCGTGGTTCGGATTCTCAGTTTCCGAGCCATTTCGTCAGAAAACGTCTCCAGAAGGCTGAAGAGTGACGCTGAGAGCATCAAGTACCTTAGGACCTTGGAGCTGGACGTTGAGCACTGCACCCAAGACCTTGTGCGAAGACAGTACATCAGCCTGGTAAAGAAGTACCATCCAGACGCGTTCCAGGGCAGCAGAGAGAAGTTTGAGCAGATTGACGAGGTCGGTGGTGCATATCCTTTACTTAGAGTGTGTACAGCACATGTACTTAAAAGCAGTGGGCAGTGCTGCAAAAAGACATTAACAACAAAGAGATGGGCATGGTGCACATCAATGTCATTGCCCTTACAAGCTAAAGCACTGAATCTCTACTTCTCAATATGGCCACCCCTATTGGCTACCATCTTCTCCACCCGACCCCTGAAGCTCACAAAAGCCTTCTCAAGGGGAGGCACAGTGCACATTTTAAGTGCACTTGTGCTGTAACAGTAGCAAAGCCAAGTGTTAAGTACGTTTAACGTGCATAATAGGGATGTGCACTACAAACGTTGGATGCTGTCCCGTTCTGCCTACGCTTGTTCTATGTTATGTAGGCCTTTCGTAAGCTCCAAGAGAAATTTCGTGAAGACAAGCGCAAGGAGGAAGAGTGCGTTGGAGAATATGGTCTCTACTACGAGAAACCGGAAGAAGATGATGACTATGAGCATCCTGATATCCGGCACACCGCCCCGCAGCACCGGTTAGCAACTCAGCCTTGTGACCACATCCAAACGTGGGACCTGCGAAAACTGTTATTAATTTTCAGGCAGTATTTGTCCAACGAAGGATTTGGCTTTGGCACACCCGGTCAGAGACAGCAGCAGTACCAGAAGTATCGCGCGTTCAAGGCCAGCGAGAACGTCTTCAGACACAAGGTGGAGAAGCTCACTGCTAAGTACGAGACCAGGCTGGAGCATCAAGATAAGAAGAGGTAACTGTGTGTAACATACTTGGTTGCTGTACTTGAAGATCTTCTACATAGTACGAACTTAATAACCCTTTTAATCCAGGAGCAAGAAGCACATGACGCAGAACGCGCTGGAGCGAGTGGTCGAGGACCTCATTTCGGAGTCCATGGCGAAGGGGGAGTTTGAGAACCTTTCAGGTAGTGGTCGACCTCTTCCGGAACGCACCAGGTATAATCCCTACATGGACTTCACATCGAACAAGATGAACGAAATCTTGGCTGAGGGGGGATTCGCGCCTGAATGGATCATGCTTAAGAAAGGTGTGTGTATTATGCTGGTACACCACAAATACACAGTGCATTTGTGCAGTTTTATACACTGTATTCACACATTTTCCAGAGGGCAGCCCGTGACACCTTAAGTGTATGGTATGACGAACTATTTCATTTTCTAGCTACTTAGTGAAATTACGGTTTTGAAATGAAATTTTAACAGTTATTTATTTCTTGACAGCCCAAGGAAAAACCTTTTAATATTAACTTTTTCAATTTGGCTCCCATCACATTTGACGACAGAGCAGTGCAGCAGCATATGTTCCGCGACACATGCTGAACTGCGGTGTCCAGCATGTTCCCAACCAAAAAAGTCTTCCCAGACTGCTGGGCGAGCCTCAGAGTGTAAACAATTCGATAGTGTGTCTTGCTGATCTTGCCCTCCAAGTGCACTTTCAAGTCACTTTTACAATTTTGGGGCGAAAACTTTCGAACTGAGCTGTGGTCTTAAAAGAATGATGTTCAGTGAGCTTTGGGAGCCTCATGTACCTATGTGCCACCACTATTCTTTCAGACATTCGTAATGATATGGAGGGGATCCGAGACATGCTATCTAGGCGCAGCCACGAGCTCTTCATCATTGGGAAGAGGAAGACGGTTGAAGATGTCATGGAGCTTTGGAGGATTTTTTTGGACAAACTGAGCCAGAACGAAGTGAGGGCTTTGAACAAAAACATCGACCAGTACAATCTGGTGGTGCCAATGATGCACGGTCAGATGTTCCACTTCGAATTGGAGAAGGAAGCGGCCAAAATCTGGAACAAGCGTCAACAGCAAAACGAAGGATGCATTATGGCGGACAGCGACGACAAGTTAGACGAGGTCGAAAGGAGTGCAATGACTGGAAAAAATGTGCTCTTCGCTCTGAGAAACGTTTTCAGTGCGCTTTGCTCTTCTAGGACCAGTAATAGCGACCAGCAGAGATAATCCAATCCACCAATGTCAGTCAGTACTGTTGTCAAAAACTCAGATTATTATAAGAGTGCCGTACTTCATTTGCTGTCTTCTTACATAACACTCAATATGTGCGTACAGCACAGTGACTTTGGCAGAACTGATTTGTGCCAGCGGTGTACAGAGAGGATCTTTGTGCGTGAAGACGGGCAATAACACAATTTGTCGCTTCATTCTTTAATTTCGCCTCGATCATTGCGCACGAGGGTTCCAATGGACACGCACAACAAAAGACCGGACTTTACGGCTGGTATTAATCAATTCACACTCAGGAGAACACTATTATTTTCTTCCTCCTGGGGAAGATGTGGTTAAGCATTGAGGGAGCATCGGTGCTGGCTGAACCTGTGTTAATTGGCGGCTTCTCTGCCCAAGAAGAAGAAAACTTTTTCTTCTGGCTCTTCAGGAGTGTTCACCTCTCTCTCTCTCGCCGACTAACCGTAAATGCGCGCACCAAAGCTCCCAGGTCATCATGCCACCTCCCGGTGTCACATAACAACGTGCATCGCATGCCTAAAAAAGAGGTATTTAGCGTGCAGGCTGATGAAATGCGCGCTATGCGCCTCTTGCGGACTTGGATTAGCCGTGGAAGCTACAGCAGTGTGTTTATGACGCAGCTTCTGGCACCGTCTAATCGACTTGTCGTGTAGCTGTAGCGTTAGTGCATGCTGTGTTTGCTGTTGGCGCAGGACCGCCTCAACAGAAGTCCAAGTACTGTGCGTCCTCTCATATGACATGTCACATATAAGATCTAATAACTGCGGTGCCCATTCTTAGCCACCTGACAATGAGCGTGCGCTTTAGGAACCCTGTTCTTCTACCTGCGACAGGAATGGGGTGAAGGTGCTTGAGCCACAGGTTGTTGTTGTGTTGCTGTTATTGGCTGGTGCTGGTGCCGCTGGTGCTGCCGCAGCCACAGCAGCCGCAGCAGCAGGGGGACAACAGCAGTACAGAAAAATCCCAATGCCCACGGTCATGGAAGAAGAAGAAGAAGAAGAAGAAGGAGGAGGAGGAGGAGGAGGAGGAGAAGTTGGCTATCCAAATAGGTGCCCATTTTTGGTCACAGCTTGTGCCAGAGGACGACAAATCTAATGCTTGTACATCGTTAAGTCAACCTGAGTCTCCTGACTTCATGCTTATCGAAAATGACCGATGCAGCAGGAAGGTTTTGATCGTCGACGTGAACTCACACTCATTTCTTTTGAGTGTCCCCCAGCTGTGCAATGGTGCAAAACGATGTCCACAGTCTTGCTTTAACCCAAGTGGTGACTTCGCTTGCTCATTTGGTTGGGAGGCGTTTTTCCCTGTACCTGCCCTGGCCACAGAGCTTGGGAAGAGGAGGAGAAGCTTTGAGCTCTTAAACGACGACAGAGAGAGGGAAAGAAAGGAGAGGAGAGGTGTCTGGTGCGAGCGCCGCAAGACGACTGAGCAATATCAACAGCGTTTTTGTCTCAAATCTCCGTTCGTGTGTGTCTCCAGTGCTCACAATGCGCCATGGCTGCATCATAGCTGGTCACTGCACGGAGGAGTCGGGTGCAGTCGGGTCCACCGGGCGCCGGAGCCGGCGAGGCTGAGCGGAATTCGTGAAATATCAGAGATGCGGCGAAGATTTGTTGTTGGAACCAAACAAGCGTGAAATATGCAAATTGAGCGCCGATTTCACGGAGGAGAGAGGATGAAAAAGAAGGTAAGCCATTAAGGATCGGTAATGCACTGCATTGACTGGGGACGCTGCACTTGATATCGACCACCACCACTGATTGATATCGACCTCCACCGTTGAGGTAGTGTGTGAAGAACAGCAAAATAAGCGCTCTCGCATACACTGGAGGTCAAAGGTTCGCATATGGTTAAGGGCAACATGAAATTTATCCATCTCACTTAACGCCAGCGGATGCACTAACATCGTACATCCCAGTCTATTTTGTCCCGACTGAGCTCTTCTCAGAAAGGGTTTTTTCCTCCTCAGACTTTTGACCTCAACTGTTGTTAAGTTCCAACAAGACTTCGCACGCATTTGTAGTCACTTGTTCTTCTATCTTCCCCTAATATACAAAGCGCGAGGCCCTAATGTACGTCTGGTCGATTTCCCACTTTTGCAGAGTTGACTTTCGCGGCTGGTTTTCAGCTTTTTCGCGGCCGCTTTCCAGCTTTTACAGTTTTTGGCCGCGGTGAGCGCGAAGCATGTGGTGTGAGACACAGACAGACACACAGCGCTTTACATTTTTGCCATTCTTTCTACCCAACGAACTGGAGAGCGCCAAAGTGCTGGCTGGTATCATATATTGGCCGTAAGAAGTTGATTGTTGAGCTGCCTGCTCAGCACACGTCAGTCAAGGTAGGCGGAGAAAAGGGACGACTTTTTAGGGACGCTTCAGTCGTGCACACGGTCGTAATCGCTCTAACTACAATAAATCCTTCTTCCCTCGTGAGAGTTTTCCCACAACAACTTCCTGGAAACGGACGGCGTCGCTTTTTTGTTGTTACGCCCTGTACTGGTCGATCTCTGCTCTGCGTCCTGCCGGGGGGACGCCATTATGCAACTGGATCAAAGCAATTCCTAGGAAATGGTTATGTCTCTTTTGTGCGCGCTCTACCGTAGATAATGGGTGCAACAACATTTTTGACGGCCCCTTTAGGCATGGCAATGCTTGGCCAAATCCTGTGCCAATTGTCAGCTATTCTGTCGTGTGTAGGAGGAAACACACACAAGTCCGTCCTGCACAGGTAGTTGTGATACCTCTTTATACCGAGCGTCACATCAGAACACGAGTACGTGACATGCGTGGTGCGGTTCCTTTCTCGCCCTCTCCGCTGACATTTTCCTCCCCGGTAAAAAGCTCTCCCTGCTCGAGGATACCTCCTCGGCCAAAGGGGTGGCGACCAGGTACGACAGCAGTTGACGCACAGTGAAAAAAACCCACCCCATGGCAACGACCAAGACTGATGGCTGTAGTGACACCTTGGTGCTGCACCAGGCCCCTCGGGTCAAAGGTCACACAGGGTGCCGAAAGACCTTGTGACCACGACCCAAGATGAAGCTCAAGGGTTTTTTTGTCCGGTGCGTGCGTCCTCCCCCCTCCTCTCTAACGACCTGTGACGTCACGCTGGCACAACCACCTTTAGTAACCGAGGTATTGTTGGTGGTAGTTGAAAAAGCTGCTTTTTACTCGCCTCCCTCAGTAGTCGCGTGGCTGTCACAAATCAGACAGGTGCGAGCTTGTGAACTTCTTTTTTTTTTAAAAAGAAAAAGAAGAAAAGCCTTCCTCTGTACAAGTTAAAACAAGGACTTCTCAAAGAAATCAACTCCGAAGAATCTAAGCCATTCATAGCCTTGTGCTGCCCTCTGCTCCTTCAGGCGAATGCAATCCTATCCGCATATTTGCCGAGACACCAGCTTTTTCCTTCCATCTAATTCCCTTAGTACGAGGCGTGTGCACGTCAATATGCGCGTTTGGATTTGGCCACCTACTGGTGAGCACAACAAAAAATTTATTTAGCCCTTATTTCTCAACATAATCTCCTGCTCTCT
>JAAUXU010137354.1_pt1 | contig 13590 bp, 12 predicted proteins | sample 7278151 | NCBI WGS metagenome assembly JAAUXU01 (sample SAMN14350113, study PRJNA611818) | marine sediment metagenome | isolation source: surface marine sediment (1.8m) | place: French Polynesia: Moorea | collected 2018-08 | reverse complement strand
GAATCCATGACATGAAAGGGGCTCTTGGGGTCAGTCAAATGCCGAACTGATGGCTGAAAAACAGAGATGAAACTTTGCAGGGGCCTCACAAACTCACTCCATCTGCTACTATAAGTGCCAGGCAGCAAACGTTATACTGTAGTTTACACATACTCTAGTTTAATTTCTCCATGCTTTGCTGGTGCTGTGTGAAGCATCCATCAGTATTGTTTGACAGCATGTGAAACATGAATGATAGATCACATACATTTACACCCAACTACCACCAGTCACCTGAGCAGCGTTGAAGCTCGGAGTTTATAAAAAGCAAGAATGATGCGAATTATTCTCGATTCGAGTGGCTGTAGATTCGCATCTTGCAAAATTAAGATCGTGAACCTGAATCTAATACATCCGCTTGTGGCCCTCACGATCATCTGAACACTAGTGCGTCCATTCTTGACTTGCAATACGTGACTTCCTAAACCAGGTCTTTGTTACAGGCCAATTTTATTTGTTCTGCATTCAGTGTCTGGCGATTTCCGTCATTGTGGCTTGGAGCATGGCTTCTACTTACCTCCTCTTGTGGGTGAGTTTCATAATTAAGAAATTCAGATTTACATGAAGTCAAAAAGTTGCTCTCGTACATTTGCGGTGACTCGAGAAATACACTGCGTTCTCGTTTGACAGAAATATTTCATCACTTAGTGGTTATGGAGAGGTGAAAGTTTGTCAGTCAAGGCAGTTTTGTAGGAGGAATCGACCCATAACCATTTGGAGATTATTGCCGTCCTCTACTAGTTGGGAACCTTGACTACCACGTTTGGAGGTGTTCTTTTTTGATATGCAAGTCTTAAAAATATAGCAGTAAAAGTATGACTGATCAACCTCAAATCTTAGCTGCTAACAGGCGACATGTGGAGAAAGACTTGCTCCACATTTGAGATCAGTCAGACATGCTACTAGAACATCGCATTTAGAGTTAGTACTGCTGTACTGCAGAGCTACGAGAGTAAATGGGATTGGACAATCGATGAAAAAGATGGGCACCTAAAACTTTGAACATTACGCTCAAATTTGAAGCAAGTCTACTTCCATATCCCTTCTGTCTCCATCTAAAATTTGAGCTCAAAATTCCAACTGTGAGTGGCACCGTTGGCACTAGCTCTGGCACTGCAGTGACACACTGCTGTGGCATACAAGTGCCAGGACTTATGAAGATGGCTCCACTCACAGTTGGACTTTTTTTGCTCAAAGTTTTGGTGGAGACAGAAGGCACATGGAGCTAGACTTGCTCCAGATTTGAGCTCAAAATTCAAAGTTTTGGATACCCTTCTATTGCTTTGAAAGCGTTCCTCCGTGACGCATTCAGACTGGAGAACGGGATCTTGAACAAAAAGTTCAGGAAAGGCTGCCAGATATGCTCCTATTGGTGAAAAATTGATGTATCAGCATATTGGCTCAGAGGGATGTTGCTAAACTTTGCAGACATGCTCCGTGGGGAGGGTGTTATGAAAATTTCCTCCACTTCGCAGTTGATAAGTCACTTGGTCTCACTGCGTATGACACTGGTGGAGGAGTTGCTCGGCGCCGACTACGCCGTCCACAACATCTTACATTCAGGAATAGGCCTAGAGGACGCTGCCGACGTCCTCAGAAAGTACCACGAGGACATTGAGGTCGGACTAGATCCCACAGGAAATAATTTAGGCGAGTATTTACAAAATTGCCGTCCTCCTAAGAATAAAAAGTCCCTTGTCGTCTCATAGGCCACATGAGGTACTTGGAAGAGCACTTTGGCGAAGGAAGGCTCGACGACCACGGCGATGCACGTCGGCGTGCCGTAAGTGCCGCCACCCTCTCCGCCATCTTCGGCGAGCGTGTCGACGGAAAGGACGTCCGGGAGTACGAGGCGCTGGTCCGGAGCGGGGGTGACAGCAGTGCCAGTCGCCAGAGGCGGCGGCGGCAAAGACGGCCGCGCTGGCAGCGCTCAGAGGGAGGCGGCGCCTTCGGCTTCAGAAACGTGCATGCCCACGAGCATGTTCGTCTCCACATGCCCAGTAGTAGCGAAGGTGAAGGAGAAGACTAAGGTGGTTGAAAATACCTCCACAACTCTGGACTACGGTACAAAAACATCAGGAGACAATGAAAATACAGTGGAGTCTTCTTAAAAACTGAACAGCGCTGTACTCAAATGTCGAAATCCCTTTGCATTGGAGGAAGATCTCCTTTGTAGGTCGAAGTCCAATGGTAGCGTCATCCTCGCTCCCAGTTCCTCACTTCGTCATCTCCTCACTACAGCTCTCTGGAGACCGCGATTCCTCTTCATCATGACTCCTCCAATAAGTGACTCTCCTTAGCAACCTTGCTGTAGCACAGTGTGGTCCAGTCAAGTGTCTGAGATACCTGATTTTGGCATCATTTTTACAGAAAAGAGCATTTGCTGGCAAAATAGGAAAAAATAACATTTTTACTTCTCTACCAAAGATTTTCTCTTAATTCAGCATCCAAGTTTTCATCTGGTTGGGGACTACAGCACAACACGCTTTTAAGGCTCACTTGATACAGCGCACCCCGTATATGAGAGAAGCTTTGAGAATCGGACCTTTGTCCCTGGTATCTTATAGGATCTCTTATATTTGGTGGTAGGCGGAAATCGTCTCCACTGGCAAATATATTATGACAATGAGGAAGCTGATGGAGCACCTGTGAGCTTGACCACGTTTTTCGTTGTTCCCTAACTTTTCCGAGAGGGATGGAGTGATCCCGACCCACATGGAGAAAAGTCCCCTCAGGGAATAACCCTAACCTGAACAGTGACTCTGGGGAGTTAGAATTCCGACTAAATGCACAAGAGGTTCGCAAATGTAATGTCAATGTTGACTTTATGACAAAAATGCACAACAGATGGCACTAGAAGCGGGAGAGCCAGAAAGAGGAACCAATGAGTGAGTGGAACGAGGAAGAGTGAGTGGGCCTTAGGCCCACAAAACAGCCCTCTACAGGAGCTAGGGGACACCAGGATGAGAAGCGTCCTCTAGTAGTCCATGTATTTAATTGCCAGTGACATTACAACTTGATGAAAAAAGGAATTAATCTCGGCTGGGGAAAGATGTCACCTCTTTTTTGCCACAGCCTCAAGGTTTTTTTTTGAAATATCGTAGTCTTCAAGTCTGGTGCACGAGACGACCTCAGCGTCCTCGCTGTGCCCGTGTTGACGGTGGCGCATAAGCTTCTTATTCGCGCTCGTCATCCCGTTCGTCAAGGTCAGCAAGGCCAAACTCCTCCTAAAATTTGAGGACGTCTGAGATTCTTCTCTTAGGACTCATGATCTCTTATAGCTGAGTCTGCTTCAAACGGGGTGCACCGTATAAGGTTTAGTCGCTTCTGAGGTTCATTTTTCCTGGGGCCAAACCTATTTCGCCATTTCAGTACATATGTAAATAAATTAGTTTTTTTAAGATTCTAGCCTTGTCTTACAAGACAAAAGTTCGTATTCTGGGACTCCCCCCATGTGAAAATCAGTACGTCAAAAAGTGTCACTTTTTTTTCGAACAAATACTTTTTTCTAATCCCCCTCCCGAGCAATAAAGTTAAGTTTGACTACATGCTGTTATATCAGATCGAAAAGAGGAATTCAAAGCTCAAGAAAGCTTAATTTCATTTTACTACAGAGCTCCAGGTCAGCCTCTGGAAAGCAACTAAGCAGATCGAAATTTTTAATTTTGACCTAACTTTTTTTGCGTTTTTTAAACTTTGAAGGGAGGCATCCAACCAAAGAACACGTCATTTTTTTTATTTCATTTTGACAAAATGTCTCAAAGTGCAGTCTTGTAACAAGTATAGCTCCCAGAAGGAGATTGGAATTTTGGGTCTCAGCTATCGTGTATCTATACCAACTAAATTTAGCTAAGCTTCAACGCAGAATTCATAAAGCATAACAAACCACCTCTTTGCATTGCTCCTTTGTCTGTACAGAATTCTGAAATCCATGGAAAAATGTGCTATAACCTCGATGGTCTCCAACTGTGATGAGACCTGCGACAGGAGGGCCGATGTCTCAGGGGGGAATCTCAGATGGAGAAGTATTGCATTACCTCGGGCGTTGCAACGGGGGAAAATAATGCAGGGGATATATGCACCTGCACGCTGACGTCCAAGGCTTGTTGTCAGCGAATGCATCAAGGCTGACAGACCAAGTGAGGTGATGCCACAAATGATAATTGCGATGTCAACCGGAACAACAACAATGAAGCTCCACAAGTGTACTCTGGGTTGGATGAGGCACTGGTTTTAAGGATCACGTCTACACTGCGTCTCCTGGCACGTGGAATCTGCAGACAAATTTAGACCCTCGATTTGCGAAAAGCAGATGATACGAGAAGAACACGTGAGAGAAATGCGCAGCATACGTACACTGCGTCTCGGTTTGACAGCGAGGTACATAAATCAGCGATTTCTGGGCACACGCATTCAGTTATAATGTGTGACTTTCAGCGTGATTGACATTGGACTACGTAGAGGCACTCAGACATCATGTGTATGAATTTTAACAAAAAAGGAAAAAAGCCAGTGCGCAAGTGTCTTGATGGCAAGTCTTAAAAACATAGTAGTAAAAATATATCTAATTGAGCTCAAATCTTTAGCAACAACAGGAGATCATGTGGAGAAAGACTTGCTCCACATTTGAGATGAATCAGACATACTTTTGGTACATAGCGTTCAAAGTCAGTCCTCCTCTGCTGCAGAGCTACATGAGTAAATAGGATTGGACAATCGATACAAACAATGGGCACCCAAAACTTGGAATTTTAGGTGGAGACAGAAGGTTCACGGAGCTGGATTCGTTTTAAATTTGAGCGCAAAATTCCAAATGTGAGTGCCACAATCTTTATAAGTCCTGGCACTTCTGTGCCACAGTAGTGTGTCACTGTAGTATCAGAGCTTGTGCCAATGGTATCACTTACAGTTGGACTCTGGTGCTCAAATTTTAGGCGGAGACAGAAGGCACATAGACTGGACTTGCTACAAATTTGAGCTCAAAAATCCAAGTTTTCGGTCACATGTTCCTCTTTCGTCACTATTTTTCATAAATCGGGGGCCCGAATTTGCCTGCAGATTCTACGTGTCACGAAAATTGTGAAAAAAGGACCTTTTTCATGATTGTTCCAATTTTAATGTTTAGCTTCTATGGAAACTCAAAACAGGTCGCGTAAGCAGATCAAAAAAAATCAAAGAAAACATCATCTCCAATCCAAGCCGCTGACATTTCTTTACACTTTTTAAGGCAGAGTCTTCTTTTCCAACCTGACGATCCCCCTAGACCCTCATGAAATTGATGTGACATCCGTGTCCCTTGACAACCGCGTAAACAATGGAATCTTTTTTTTCCGAAGAGATTCAGTCCGTACCTAAGTAATTTTTTTGCTGGGTAAAATCGGCTTTATGCAGTCAACACTGTTGTCATGGCAGAGAACAAAGTCTCAGCTCGAACACGTTTTTGTTTTTGTTGCTGCTATTTCGGTAGTTCTTCTCATAAAACCAATCCTTCTAATACAACGGTCTTTCTTCCACAATCACTCGTTTGTGGAACTTAGATACACTTGGCTGTAAAGTAACAGTTGCAAATAAGTGCATTAGGTTAGGTTACCGTAAATGCTGTATCAATCCCCCTTCACTAATTATCATCTATCACCAGAAGAAAAACAATCCCCCTGCATGCATTTAGTCAGAGAGGAACGAACATTATGGCTCAGCTCTGTATTTATTTTTTCATACGAACTAAAAATATACGACACTGAAAAAAACAGAAATTTCCCCTCCCTCCTCATCAAGATGCCATCTGTCCATCAGTTGTCCTCAACCTTCAAGACCCGCGGAACCTTTGGCCACCTGGCGATCCTCACACTGGTCAATGGCTGTTGTTGACCCAAATGCCTTAAAGCGCAATATGCAGAGTCAGTCAATGCGCGTTCTGGCGCGTCAAAACGCGTATTCTCGAAAAGCTTGACACGTACAAGTACCGCTGATAGATGCCGGTCGGTCTAGCCAGCTTTTCGCGTGTTGGAGGTAAAACATACAAAGAATTGGTTTCAATCGGCCATTTAAATGTGATGCTGCTTCGTTATTCATAAGTTACCTACACTTTCGCAGTCGTAGCCATCAAAGTTCGACTGGTCTGCGATGTCTTGTGACTTCACTGGCTACAGATTGGAGTGGAATCTTTCTTGTGACTCAATATTTGTAGTCTAAATCCCTACTGTAATGTAAAGTGGGGAACTGGCAGATTTGACATGATGAGGAAAGAGGGTTTTATAGTCTGCCAAACAGAGAACAAATCATCCGCCGCGCATATCAAGCAGGGAAGACCTGCTCTATCCACCATTTTCACTGTCGGCGCAACTCTCTCTTACAGGTGCTGAGGTACTCGGGGTACTCGGTATTTTTCAGTACTGCTCGGGTTCACGTAGTCGGGTCACCCAGCTTTTCAATCTTTCATTCTACGTGCAAATCTGCGAGGCTCTTTTAATGTGCTTACTTACCGCAGGTCTCCGCCCTAGTCGCAGCCTGTTCCACGTGGCTTTGCACGTCTTTTCCACGGCCATGGCCGTAAAGACCTCCATGAGGTCGGCAGGGTCTGCCAAGCCTCCCCCCTCCCGAACGCAAAGAAAAGGTTGCTTCTACCTGAGGGATAGCGTGGGGGGACCGCGTTAACGGTTCAGGAAGGACTTGCTGCATTTTTTGCTCATCAGTGCAAAAGGGGGACACGTGGCGTGGACCCCCATCCCCCCCTTGTGCTTTCGCAGTGGTGCGCATTTTGCCCAAATTTGGAACAAATCTGCATGTTCTGGGACGATCATTCTTCGTCTTTTTTCCCATTTCCAATCCTTCCCGTACTAAAGTGAAAGCCAAAGACGGGGAGATCGTTCACTCACGTCAGCATTTGACAGGATGAAGGCAAACATCGTCAACTTCTTGCAAATGGAGAAAAACAGACTTCTCATGAACCTGACCAAACATTTGTCTCGTTTCGTTCTCTCTGTTCCTGTCATTAAAAGTTAAGCAACTGAAAGTTCGATCTTTCCGCCAACCTATTTAGCCATAGTCAGATTTCGTCAACGACGTGATCATGGTCTACCAGAGCAGCTACCTCTCCGACGAAGGTGACCTGATCAACGTCACCTGGAATGACACCACTTCCAGGTTGGTGTATGCAAACTGAGCAGCATGGATAAAGCTAAAGCCTCCCTGTCCTCAGGTGGAGCAGCGACGACCGCAGTGCCCTCTGGCAGTGGGACGACGCAACCTGGATCCTGGCCGCCAGCTTTATCATCTTCACCATGCAGACCGGTCAGTTCATGGCTTCGACCCAAAGACTGTGGTAATCGTCATCTCTTAGCCAGGCTTTGGCATGCTTGAATCCGGAATCGTCTCGCTCAAGAACCAAGTGAACATCATGATGAAGAACGTGGTGGACGTGGTGCTCGGAGGACTCACCTATTGGGCTTTCGGATATGGACTGAGGAAAGTTTATACAGACGCTGTGTTGCACCACAGTTTTGGGTGTGCACAATCTAGGTAATAATGAACAAGAGAATACTCTAAAAAAGTCCCCTGTAAATGTGTCACAGCTATGGCGACGTGGACAACGACAACGGCTTCGTTGCCCTGGGCTCCTGGTTCGTGAACGCAGACGGCGAGGAAATGGGGCCTGTGTTCACCACTTTCCTCTTCCAGTTGTCGTTCGCCACCACCGCCACGACCATCGTCTCAGGAGCCATGGCTGAAAGGTGAGCTAAGTGCTGGACGGAGTTCCACATCCTTGAACTGTTCACGAAATGGTCACCAAATTTTGGGTGACCATTTTTGTATGATACGACCACAGTTGAGCCAAGGCGTGACACAAAAAGTACATTTTGCACATTTGGGATCGTCAGAGTACAAACACTTGATTCTCACATCTGACCACTATAAAAAAAAGCAAATATCCTCAAATGAGCTCATGGATAGAAAAAGTACTTTAGGAGGTTACACAGGGTGACCAGAAAAACTTAATACCCCATTTATATAAATTATTATTTATAATTTAAATTTCTCGCCTCTTTGAATCTAACAAGCCTCATTGGTTAGCCAATGGGCTTGGTATTTCATAAAAAATTGTAACTATTTCGGTATTGTTACAGCAGCTGGAAAATGGAAGTCTGTCAGTGCATCACTGAGCTGCGGGCTTGAGCTAAGGGAAAAATGTTAAGGCCCTATCTGGCATGAATGTGAGCAAGAGTACTGTCAGGTATACCGTCAAAGCTGATCTCACCCATGACGCTAATCTCACTCTTAACACTCACTATGTTGCTCGGGTAATTATAAGACTCGCCGCAATCCCACCTTCCAGCAAACTCGACTCTTGCTCAACATGGGCTTCATGCTCAACACAAAGCTGGTCTTGTCTTGACTCGAAGCTGATCTCGCTCAACTTGGAGCTGATCTCGCACTGGTGATGATGAGACTCCGAGTCGGGAGTCGGCTCCGTCATCAACACCATCTGCATCATCTACGCCAACAGCTCAGGATCTGGAATCAGCCACCACCTCAGGCACTCAAAAGCGATCTGCTGTGTAGACTTTTTTTCGTGATAGAGGAGCGACAGCCACCTGCAACGCATGAAATGTCACAATTGCAAGAAAGAAGGGAGGGTCCACCTCAAACCTCCTCCGTCACGTGAAACGTGCCCACAAGGATAAGCCTCTGATCAACCATCCATTACACAATACACGAGTGATGTGCCTTACCCCATCAACTACACGAGGAAGAAAAGTCTTGACCACAAGCTAGTGAAACTGATGGCGTAAGGCATGAGGCCCCTTGCCATTGTAGAGGATGACAGCTTCAAAGAATTTGAAAGAGCCTTGGACCTATGATATAAGCTCCCTTATAGGAAGACATCCCAAATGTTGTCAAGAAACTGAAGACAAAAATCACCAAGGAAATGGCACAGGGATCAAGCGTCAGTCTCACAACAGACATGTGGACCTCAATTTGGGGCTCCATGTTCCTCTTCATCACCGCACATTTCATTGAGGAAAAAGGGATGATAAATGGTCATTCTTATATTATTGCTCTCGCTTCAGAGGTCATCACACAGAATGCAATATCAGCAACAAGATTGCTGAGGGTCTTATGTTCTACAGCATCCCTGAGAAGGTAACCTGTTACAAAAAAGATGGTACATCAAATAATACAACGGCAGTCGCAGATGCTGGATTGACCCATATCCAGTGCTTTGCACATTTATTAAATCTTGCAGTCAATGATGCATTAAGTGCACTCACCAGTATTGAGCCCTTGCAGAAAAAAGTCTCAGATCTCGTGAGTCATATCCACTGAAGTACAGCAGCCACTGAGGATTTTGAAAGCTGCCAGCTGCACCTGAAGTCAATGACACCAAAGAAGCTCATTGGGGACATCAAGACATGATTGAATTCTGTATTCTTCATGAAACAATTTGTGAGGCTATCCTATCCATCTCTTTGCCAGCACTGAGACAGGAATGGAATTTAACTTCACGACCAAAGAGTGGGACATGGCTGACAATATTTGTATTTTACTGTAATAATTACAGTATTTGTTTGATGCCACAAAAAAGATGAGTGGAGAATTCTATGTGACAGGATCGAAATGCATCCCTGTTATGAAGTCCTTGTTTCTGTTGCATGCAGAAACTGAAAGCAAGCTGCTGTGTGATCAGCCTAACTCATTTTCTTCAGCATTGGCCTCTGCCATCTTGCAAGCATTGAAGGCCCACCTTAGAAGAGTAGAGATGGTGACACCACTAGCTTTAGCCACTATGGTTGATCCAAGATTTAAACACCTGGGATTTCGAGACTCTGCTCAAAGAGGCCAAATTGTTAGCCAACTGAAGAATGAACTGTTCCAGGAGGAGGAGGCTGTTTAGGCAAGACCAGCTCAGAGAAAAAGATCCAAAGATAACAGTGGTAACTCCACAACTAAAACTTTGGAGTCTCTTTGACTCTGAAGTAGCCCGTCACACAAGTACTATTACGGACAAGAGTGACACCATGGATGAGAAGTTGCAAAATACTTGCAGCTTGAAAACATCCCTCGGTGCACGGACCTGCTCATTTGAAGGAATGAGACTGGCAAAGACCAATTTCCATAGATTGCCAAACTGGCAAGAAAGTACCTGACTGTCATGGGAACAAGTGTGCCCTCAGAGAGGGTATTTTCCTCAGCCACTGGAATAATAACAAAGAAAAGAAACCGTTTGAATGACACCAATGCAGCAAATCTTACGTTTTTCCATGAGAACTTGTAAGAGAATGAAGGAATATATCAAAGTAAAAGTTATGGTTTGTGTTTCACACAAGAAGATGCGCGGGAAGTTGAGAAACAGGAAATACAAGAAAGGAACGAACTTATGTACTGCAACAGTATTGCAGATATGTCATATCGTGCCGTGCTACATGCTTTGTGCAATGTACTGGGTAGCCCAGGATGACGATCGTAGTAGCAAACTCAAGGAGGTGAGGAAAGGAAACTGATGCGGCAAAGTCCGAGTTCAGACTGGGGATGAGGTGCATTTGGAAGCCATCAAGCCATCTATGACTTCGGCTCTCTGAAATGCTTTCTGGGAGCCGGAGTGGACTCTGAGTTGACTCTTTGAGTTGACATGGGAATTCCAGCCGACTCTGAGCCGGCTCTCCAAATATTTGGATTTTCCCCATCACTAGTCTCGCACTCACCATGCACTCTGCACATTAGAGAACGAAAGATAGAATAGAGGGAAGACCCTCTGCCTGGCGCGCCCGTTGGTCAGGGCCACAGTGCACAAAGAGTGCCAAAGCAAATGTGCCAAGTAGGGTGACAAAAGTGCATCAAGATATTTGACTGATTCAAAATGATTGAGGGGGGATTTTCAACTCCAAGCTACATTTTTCATGATAAGCAGCAACTCTGTCATTGGGACAAAAATGGTAAACAAAACACCAGTGCAAGGTTCCCTTTTTGCATAATTTATGGGTATTGATGATGATCCAATCATCACTTCATTTGGAATGATCAATTATATGTATTTGTACATATTGGCAACTCTGCCCTTTCAGCCAAATCTGCCGTGATTGTTTCTCAGGGAGGGTCTTCCTTGAACACTTCTTTTAGTGATAGCAGCAAGCCATAGTCTCCAGGTCAAGTCACAGTTTGGCTTGCGTGGTTTTCCTGGCTTAAAGTCCGCCCCTACTACCCTTCTTCTCTCCGCTACTCTTGCCATAGACAGCTACTGATGCTGCATGCAGTAAATGTAATGTTGGACCTCGATTTTGGCCTCAAAATGGCCTCAGACCTAAGGTGTGATGCAATCACTTTCTAGCTTCTAATATGTAGCATCTGCTGACCAAGTTTGGTTATGATTGGTGCAGTGGTTGAGGCGCCCATGGCCTAACAAGCAGACACACACATGCATACTACATACGGTTCTCCTGCTGTATATGTATAGATAGGCTGTAAAGGGGAAGGTTGGGGCAAATCTCACGCCAGTGTTGCAGCCATAGATGTCCTCTTAGAGATGGCCGAAGATCTTGCGACGCAAGGACTGGGATGCTGATGCAAATTAGGAGTCAAACATGGTGTGCTCTGCTTCTATTTCACACATCACGGGATTTTATGCTTATGCACTTAAGCAGCGACTGTCGTGTAAGAAGTGTGTGTCTGCCCTCCTTCATTCTCGAGAAGACCCATGCCCCGACAGATCCCTCATTCTAGTGAAGAACTATATTGGCAATGACACCAGCCAGGGTCTGTCATACCCGTCCAAGCCGGTCTGTGTTCTCTTCTGTCAGGCAGAAGACCTTTTTTGAAAAGGTCATGTCAGTAACAAGATGCAGATAGAGAAACTAGTTTCTAACTGTTTGTTAGACATCAGTAGGACCATGTTCAAATCTCTTCAAGGTTCCCATAGCTTTGACACTTCATACAGGATCGAGAATCATTACACAAGTCTAGTTCATCTGATTCTGAAGAAATATTTTCCGATGCGCATCAAGAAGTCGCATAAAGACCAGGCTCATGCAGAAAAGCCCAATGGAAATGCATTACACCGTGCTCGCATCTTCCAGTACAAGTGAATTTTAGTTAATATTGCCTCTCTTAGAGGATATCTATGGTTGCAGCACACAAGCATGCCATTGAGACGGCATGGGAGAACCTATCTTCTGAGGTCATGCGTGCCTCTTGCACCTCTATCACTAAGAGGATGAAAGCTGTGGTGGCAGATACTGTGAATAAGTTATAAATATCAGTTATGCACGAACATGTTCGATTAAATAAATTTCCTGTGATTCACTCTGTAAGTGAATGATTGTGTTATAAAAGATTCTTTCTGGGCACCCTGTATATGCAGGCAGTACAGCCATCACACTGAGTGCTTGTTCCAAGGGTAATAACCAGAAGAGCTGCTTCGATGCACATTGATATATTCGCAGTTGTTCTGTATGTCTGTACATCATGAGGGCATTTCATAGCGACAATTCGTACATAGTCTTTACAGCAACAACAAGTATGAATGGTGGAAATAAACCCTATCTTCGAGCAGAAACTCGAGGTGACCCTCGAGGTGACTCGAGGTCTTTTGCAAGGGTTGCCACAAGAGCATCTGGCACGACCAAAAATTTCAGTTTCTTTCTGCGTGCTACAGTGGTTGCAAGACTTCATTTGAAGAGCCTTTGGTCAGATTGGATGAAAAAAATCGGTATTTGGGTCCTCTCTATGCTGTTAAAGTCTCATGGACACAGCACATGAGGATGTTAGGTTAACTTTACAAATTTGAAGTGGACCTGCTGAGTGTGGAGCCCATGTGGAGCTTCTGCTCGTGGACTGGACAGACATACGGGTGAACAAGACAATCGGGACAAGTGAGAGAAGCTAGAGCGATGTGACAATGAGGCCTATTTCCGACCAATCCGTGGACGAAAACCATGTGGATTGTTCTGGCGGCAAGGTAGCGGAATAGTCAATTCAACACTGTAAAGCTTACTTATCTCAATTCAGTCCAGCAGGTAGTCACTAATCGTTCCTGTACTCACCATGTGTATACTAAGTCCTAACCCTTTGACTCTAGAATCATACTAAGAACAACTGTCTTAAACTGTTTGATCATCTTATTCAGCTCAATTGGGTAGTTGGATGAGTCTTGACTCATTCTCATCGCTAGATCTCGAGCCCAGTGCCCCGATCCCGTATGATAGCGTTAAGTTTGATCTCAGATAGCTAAAAAGGTCAGGTCAGATTTAGACTGCATGAGCATTCAATTTTTTCCTGATCTGATCTTGCTAGTGTTCGTTTTCATAAGGACGTACAGCCTAAAAAAGTATTATGCGTCATACTGACTCATGGGCGACAATCGGGAAATCTCAGTCTGGACTGCCACATTTGCTACTGCTGAGAGTGATCCAGGCTGCCTTCTCTCACCACTGCCGGTGACGGTCATCAGGACTACCTCCTCTCGCTACTTCTGAGTCCGATCAGGATTACCTTCTCTTGCTACTGGTGGGGACGATCTGTTGATGAGTTCTGTTTACCTGTCAAAGTGTCACCCTGTCG
>JAAUXU010076346.1_pt1 | contig 13599 bp, 10 predicted proteins | sample 7278151 | NCBI WGS metagenome assembly JAAUXU01 (sample SAMN14350113, study PRJNA611818) | marine sediment metagenome | isolation source: surface marine sediment (1.8m) | place: French Polynesia: Moorea | collected 2018-08 | reverse complement strand
CCCCCCCCCCCCCCCCCCCCCCCCCCCCCCCCCCCCCCCCCCCCCCCCCCCCCCCCCCACAGCTCAACAAGAAGCCCCTCTCCCACGGGACACAATGCGAGGCCGTTCCGAGGTCGCTTCTGTCGTGACCTCAAAGCCTAAAACTTTAGTTTTCGAGGTTGAACGTGTGAGCATGTGGCGTGCTTCGTTCACCGTGCTCAAAGCGAGGCCGCTCAAGGCCGCATTCTCGATGTGAGTCGTTCGTGAAGCCGCGAGCCTTTGAATCACGTCCGTCCTTGTTCTCCCCGTACCCCAGCGTCCACATGTGGGTGAAGAGCAACGTCCTCCAGGAGCTGAATCGGTGGCACGTGGGGTCAAAACGAGATCGCAGTAAAGAAAGGGCAGCTTTAGTTTCGCACCAAGGTGTGTGTAGCGGTAAAACTTTATTACAGCAGCGATTTTCAACAGTAGGAAAATCCTCTCTTAAATGCCCCCTCCAGCAATAGGGTTCCATAAACCCAGATATTCTTTCTACGCAAGCACAAAAAGGGAGACTCCTTCTAACAGGTATATTGGCCATGCTACACACACCTTTATTTCTCGCCCCAGTCAAGTCCTGCCCAAATCAGGTGAGTGAGCAGCTCCCAGACATATTTTGAGGCCATCGCAGCTTTCTCAATACAGGCGAGAAGGCGATAAAGCTGATTACGAATCTCTGTCCTTCAGACAAGGGCAAAAAAAGCCGGCAAAAAGAGAGAGGAAAAACAACCAGCAATTTCACTTATGTTGACCGTGTCTTGTTTGCTCTTCAAGACAACCCCATTTCCCCCTTCTCCCAACTTTCCTCGTTCTTGCTTGAAAAAGCCCCATTTTTTGCTCACGAACACTCCCCCTCCCTGCCCCCCCCCCGCCCCTCCCTCCCTCCGTCCCTCCCTTCTTTATATCGTCTCGGGCCATTCGCTTTTTGGGGCCCCCAAAAACTTCTGTACAGCCCACGCTGATGAGGCAGTGTTCTACAACGAAAATGGGTTTGCTATGGGAGCCTAATTGATGCCCGGAGAAGCGAGACGAATCTGGGAAATGTGTCTTTCCGCTTCTCCCTTTTTTGGGGTTGATATTAGGAAAATGGCTCTTTGTCTTTCTCCCCCTCATACTATCGATTTGATATAAAAAAGAGAGCTTGTACCATATTGTACCTAGCCACATACGTATGCAGTGGCACGACGTGGAAGAAGAATGGGAGCAATCATGCATAGCAAAGTTGGGCTGCTTCAGCAGGTGCAGTCAGCGACATCTCTTTTCAAGCGACTTTCGATAACCTCTGAACGTTTCAGTTGTCCTTTCATCTAACCTAACTGGCACGTGCCTTAGTCCTGCTTGGACTCGTCCGAACCTACATCATGTTCATTCAGCTGGCACAAGTCTGGGCAGACTGAAACTTTCATGTACTCACACCATCCCTGATGCATCTTCCAAGTGGTGAATGCAAATCAATGTACCTTCTCGTAGTAACTGATCTTTCCTTGACTCTACGTTGCAACAACACTTCCTTCCAGAGTTGCGGTTGCCTTGTCCGCATTCATCTACGACATGGGCGTACTGCGTACATGTTGAAGATGCCAGGTATGAAAGTTGCATTGTGTTGCTTTCTTTGTGGCACCGACTAGTGCATTTTTTGTGACTTCCCCTCCCCTCTCTGCATATTGTTGGGCCATAATGTATTCAGACTCTGAGCGCTTGTACACGTGCATGAGGATCTTATGAATGCCCAACTGTACTAAGTCCTGGACGTGCGTAATAGGAGTGCTGCGAGCACAAGTAAGAACAACAGAGAAAGCAATGTATGTGCAACATGCAGCCCAACCACCCGACCCTCCCCAATGAGAGTGCGCCCATTGTCGCACTAAGGTACCCGATATCGGGGCTTGGGGATAAGCAAAGATATCTTAATGACTCAGAGTTCCCAAGGCAGCTCACACACACACACCCCGCCCTCAATATCTGCTCCTAGGCTAATCCCGATCAGGCAAAAGGCAACACTAGCTGTTATAGGACTTACTCTGAGCCAAATAGATCTAATCCATCTGGAGAAGCCTTTTTCTTTTTTTTCTTCCCCTTACTCTGGTCCCAATGCACCTACGTCGAAGTAGAGATGGAACGGTCAACTTGGGCCATTATTTATTTCGCCGGAAACTAGCCTTTTTCTTGGGTGGGGGCTGGTGTTGGCCCTGGTGTGTGGTAACATGGGGCGCAGATGAGGATCTGAGGGATGTGAGAGGGGTAGAAGGATATTTGGGGAGGGGGGAGAGAAATAATAGGCTTTTACTCAGCACCAAATCGTTGGTAAGAGACATTACGCGGCAAAAAAGGCTACCAGGAAAGCCTTGAGGTACTGCGTAGTCGTCTTGTGACTCCTTCTTTGTGCCATACCAATATCACGTCTGAAAAGAACAGTAAAAGGCACATGTTGGCGACAAGAAGAAGAAGAAAGTGAGCTACAAAATATCCTCAGGACGTGATGTCACAGTTAGGCAGCTGCTCTTACCATTCGGGCAGTCTAAAGATTCCACAAGACTCGTGGTTTCAGACACTTTTTACTACGCAGAGTGCGCAGCGTGCGTTGGGGTCACACCAACCTAGATGGTCGTCAAGGATGCTGCGTGCAGCGTAAATGGACGCAGCACACGTACAGTGGATGCGTCAGAGTGCACTGGTGGGTACATTCAAGGATGGACTCTATGCTTTTGCTCACGCATGGTGGCCACAGCCAAAGAGCCTTGGTCCGGAGACGTTCCACCAGCGAATAGATTCTCAGATTCCAATATCTGGGGCCATTCTCTTTCTTGAATTGCCCTCCATCGATGTATGCCTCACTTTCCGGTCACAACAGATGCCGGCTATGGTCAGCCACGTAGAGCGTATTGAGGCCATACCCACCCCTTTATGGAAGTCACCCAATTCTAATGGCTCATTTTGAGAGGTCACACCCACACCTTCCAAAAGATTTGACTGAGCAACAAAACAAGGAGCTGAGCTGAGCACGATATTTGAATGTGTCCCCCTCCTATTCTGAGCGTGCATAAGCTGCCTAGGACTGGATGGTATGAAAGCGTCTTGCTCTCGCCCCCTTTAGGTGTCTAACGCACCCCTCTTTCCATCCATTCATCGATTGGCATTGTGTCTGCTTAATCTGGCACCAGAAGCAGCCAATGTCCTCTGACACAGAGTTGCTACGGAGCGGAGTGAGTGAGTGACTAAGAAAGAAAGGACCAGACAGCCAAGTGAGATAAGAGTGGCGGAGATTCGCGGAAAATAGTCCTGCAAAGAGGGGGTGGAAGGGGTCGTAAGAATCAATAAGCTTCTTCCCCCCCTTAGCAAAGAGGACGTATGAGCCAGCGCAATCACGTTTATGTTTCCGGCGAAATATTATTAGATTTATCTTTGCCTCGGGCAGACAGCAAAGAAGATGAAAGGAAAGTACAGGGTGAGTGGAAAGTCATCTCACAAAGAGCTCTTACGACTCCCAGGTGTTGAATCACTTCACGGTTGGCCCCTCATAATCAGTAGGAATCTCTTCTTTTCACCAGAAACCAGCCAGTCATACCGGAGATGAGGAGCTCCACTTCTTTTACGCACAGTGACTCCCTTTTTGCTCTCCACCCTGTACCTTGGGCTCTCTCTATTCTTGTAGGTTCAGATGAGCATAGGGTTGCAAAAGTTTGGCCACGTGTCCCTTCTTTGTGAAAGAGCTGGGGGAAACTTTTGAAAATGTTTAAATCCAAGCTCAACTCTACCCTTTCTGTGTGGCGACGTGTGCGCATGTAGCAAGGCGAGTGACTGCAGCAGCTCTGGACAAAGTGCAAGTTTTGCATCTCGAATGAGTCTTCGTTTTGGGCAGAGGAATGTTTGCCAAACTTTTTTTTTGGGGGGGGGGGGGTGAATGAAATTGTCGTAAACTCGCTTGCCAATGTGTCATTGGGGAGGATCAAACGCCGCCAAGAAGAAGGAGGGAGAAGAGGGTGAGTCAATGTACGACTGACTACAGTAATAAAGGGGAACGTAATTTCTCTTCGTGTTGGCTTTCAGTAATCCCTTCGAATAGAGCAGCGTCGTCCTCACTCTCGCCCGTGACACCGTGTGAGCCAGCAGAGTCTCCCAACTCTGCTTCAGCCCTCTCACTACGATGGCCATGGACGCTTTTCTCCGCTCACATTGTACTGGTACGAGAGAGTGGAACATGTGCGGAATCAATTTCTTCAAAAAGATCTACATGTTGGAGCAATCGGTTCGTCCACCCTTTGCCAGACAGTCATGAATTGTGCGAACAGTGCTGACCTCCTCTTCCCCCCCCCCCCCCAGTGCAACGTCCATAAGTCCTGCCAGAAATAAGAAGCTGGTAGCCAATCCTGGAATTAGTCACGCCAACCTTTTCCTGAAATCTCCAGCAGCCAACGAACTTTTTTTTTCTTCTTCTTCCAGTGATTCAATGACCGTAATCCAGTGTTTGGTTGCGCGCATTCCAACTTCACTCCTTTCATTTTTGAGTCAAAGTTATTTTTCTTTCTCTCTGAAGAAGAGGGAGAAAAAAGAAGGGAAGGATTTGCATTGTTTACTCACTGCGAGGACTCGTTTGTTTCAATGGAGGGATTTTGGGCACTGCCCAAACCCAGAATTTGGCGGGGCGGGACCGTCAAGACCAATCTGCCACCGATTGTCGTCGACGTCGCTATCGCATTTTCTCAATTTTTTTTTCCATGAAAATTTCCTTAGTTCGGGTTTAGCCCGGGGGTCCCTTGGCTCGCCCGCGGTCTTTGTGAACGAGTACAGGTCAATGCGCACCCTAGGTACCGAAACGGGGGCCGCCGCACACACTCACTTAGCTTAAGCTGCGATTAGACTAAACAAATTTCAACTCGTTATCGCATGAGCCACAAAAATGCTCCTTCTTCATCCTCTGAAGCAGCTCCTGAACAGGTAACTCCTAGATCGTTTAAGGGTGTCCAAACTGAGCAGTCCACGGAATTGGCACGGAACAAACCCTCTCCTCAAATCCCGGCGGATCACCCGGCCAGGGTAGATTTGCCCCCGTAAATCATTGCTGGAAGCAGGGGACCCTTCAACATTTTTCGGCAGTCCCCAGATGCTCATGCATCTTCTTCAGAGTTTAATTCGTTGCCATTATCGGACTCGCCGCCACATATAAAAGCGAATCCCCAAGCGACCGAAGTGCAGGTAGGAATGCACAGTATTTTGGTGGTGTCGCAGTCCGCGCGCGCTCGTGTCCGTTAGGTTTGTCCCCCATTCATTGCACAACAAACAAGCTTGATTGACAATCTCGAGTCACTCCCTCTCTTTTGGGGGCAGCAGCCCCAAGATGGGGCGTGGGCGTTGTTGTCACCTGCCCATCAAAGTCTCACTTTGGGGCTGCCAGGGAGGATAGAGCAATCAGGAAGTGCTCTTCGATAACAGAAGTACTAATGATAGTTTCATGTTCTCGAGCGTTGCACCTTGAGCTACTGGAATGGCCATTACATTACCGAGCTAATTTAGTAATTACTCCATCTGCAGTCCCAGATTACCCACAGCGTCTTGCTGCAACGCGCTTCCAGACCAAGTTATATATTAACGCCTGAATAATGAACATATCCGAAGAAAAAATTTGAATCTTGATACTTACAACGCGGACGCAAAACAAGATTCATTTTACAGAGATGTTCAACCATGATGATTGAAGAACTTGATCGATTGTAAATGCGCCATTTCTGCAGGCAATGCGGTACGGATCAAGTGAACGAGTTTTCCAGGCTCATTTTTTTGCAAGATCCTGTTCAAAGAGTCTCCTCAGTGGAGTTGGTTGGAATTCTTCTTTCTGATTCAAATGAAAATTGGTGTTGTTGTTCTGCCTTCAATTTCCTTTGAGATATTCATCCCAGCTATAATGCGAGCACTCAGACATAAGTGGAAGTGCCCGATTAATAACTGAAAGGAAGACCGCTTTGATTGATTCCGATTGTTCTCACAGCTTTTGAGTTCTTTTTTGGGGGCGGCTTTCTGCGAAAAGTGGGTTTTCGGACAGGAGGATTACTTATGCTCTGGTATGCTGGCTGGCCACGTCTTAAGCCGTGGTAGCCGCGGGCTGGCCGGCCACGGCGGCCAACCTGCCCCCACTCGTCTTCGCCTTCTTATCTCTCTGTCGGTCAAAGGAAAATCCGGCAAACTGAGATGTATCTCTTGTAACAGCCTGGAAGGACCCAATTTTAAGCTTGAGCGGTTTTCAAGAAATTTAAAACTCGCTCCTCTTGTCCGCCACCCGCCAAGTTCTACGTACACAGTAAAATGGAATTTTTTTTTCTTCCTCTTCAAGGCGGTGAAAGGAAGCAATCACGAGGTTTCCTATTAATTTGGCAAGAGAATTCGCAGTACGTTGGAGGCTGTTTGAGCTCCGATTCAGTGGAAAATTGACCCGTCAAGACCACCAAGTTGCGTGCCGACCTCGGCCAGATAAGGCTAAACACACACATATAACTTTGCTAATGACTGCCGACATCAATTCATTAGCTCGGTCGGGTTCGTCTTCTGCAGGTCGGCCCAGGGACTGTCAAAGTCCTTGTCAAGTGGGGGAGGAGAGTTCGAAAAATGCCAAGAACCGTTGAGAATTGGCAGAACTTTGGGACGAGTAAACTTAAATTGACAATTTTCGGGAGACACAACTTGGTATGAAAGTTTTAGTTATTGCCCATTCCGAGGTCGCTCATGTGGTGACTGAAAGTGAGGTAAAACTTTACCTTGGGGCAGAAGGAAGAGACCGAATTGGGCATATGATCACTAAAAAAAAAGTTGTAAAGCGATCTCTCAAAAAAAAGGTGGGACAGAAAAGGTCAGATCGCTTCTTCAAGGCCACTAAAGGCCACCCGCTATTTTATAGCAACAGCGGAACGAAGTCATGTCCTAAAAGGTTAGGCCGCAAGTCTTGGCCGAGCGTCTATTCTTGTTGAAATGCTGAGCAAAAAATAAAAAAAAAAACACCCTCCCCGATGTTCAATTTCCCACTGCCGTCATTGGAAGAGTTCCAGGACTCGACGAGACTAATGTGACACTATCAATAGTCCCAGAGATACGATCGAGCAGCACAATGTTATTCAATATGAGCTTGCGACTCCTGGACTTGAGATGAGGATAGGGGGATGAATGGTGGAGGGTGGAATCGTCCATGACGACAGCCTCCCTTCTGGCGCCGCGACCCCTGATCGAGACCCCTGATCGAGACAGTGCAAGTCTGATAACGCTTGCAGTGATCACTGTATGTGCAACGTGCCCACAATATTCTGCCCCTGGTCCACGTAGCAGTCGATGATGTGCGCTAACTCTGTCAGCTGATGGCGCGCATGCAGAGTGCGGAAATGGCTTCCATTGATTGAGTGAGTGCTGCCGACGACTGAAGAGGACTCTCAATTCATTTGAGAGGGTGTCAGATCAAGAGGTCTTTGGAATGGGACATTTCGAAAAATCCAGGCTGCTTCTGGAGTGAACTTAGTCGAAGGCCCATGAACTGTCGAAGTTGCTCTTACTCAAGGGGAAGGACAAGCGCTCGTGCCACGTGGAGGAGACGCGGCAGTTGAGGGCGAATGTCTCGGCGTCCTCACAACATTGGGTAACACACACACATTGGCAGAAAACGAATGTGTCTTATCCTTTACTCCTCGTCTCCCAGGACACCCGAGAGCCATAAATGAGCAAGTGGAATTCAGTTAGAACTGGTGCGAGTCGAATCGGCGTCATTACACGAGATGAGAGGGGTGGCGAGCCAGCAACGATCGATGATGATGAGAGCAGCCAAAACGTGGACGGAATGTGTTGTGTCGAGACTCGAGAGCTGCGCTTTATTGGCACCAAAATGCCGGAGTTGCGACAACCAAAAGTGTGGAAGCGACTGCGGAACCGACCAAGAACAAGCTGCAGAGAAGACAGACGCTGACAGATTTTTGGGCCAGATACTTCAGGAGATGCTCAAATGCTCATGTTCAAGTCGGTGGAAAACTCAGTGAGGTGACTAAAGAGTGTGTGTGTGTGTGTGTGTGTGTGTGTGTGTGTGCATGGGGGAGGGGGAGATCACAGTTAGAGATGGGGCCAACATGTGCAGGTGGCCAAGGCTAAATGCAGCTCAGTGACGTGATTAGGAGAAGGGGGAACTCACAGTCAGATGCACTGTACATAAGTTGTACACTTTTCAACAATAACAGTCCTAAAGTCACAGAAGAAGTGTCAGCAATAACGCTTCGACTGCACTGTCGCAGCGTCCACAGCAACCACGCAGCATCCACGCTAAGGTGATGCTGCATGTGCAATCGCATGCAGCAAAAATGGTGCCCGCAAAAGGGACGCTGAGATGACTTGCGAAGGTTCATCACTCCTTTGCGGTGGAAGAAATTTTCATAATCGTCTGCCTGATTCTCATTCACAAAAAGTCTTAAAATGTACTAACCCTGCAAAGGACACTCACAACGTTCCAACGTCTTATTCCCCGCTAAGTAAGTCATGGGCCTTCCGAGAATCGTCGCTCATGAACATGAAGAAGATTGAGGTGTGACGAATACTTTTGCGTCTGTGCGTACGCAGCACATACAGGATGGGACAGGCAGGACGCAACTCTGAGCAAGTCCTCCCCCATCCTGTACACCACGTTAACATGGCAGGAAAGCCCGTGTGTCCCCCTTGTCCTCTCCTCCACATCAGGTCTTGGTTATTATGCTCTGTTAGGCCTGAAACTCGGCATGAAGAAAGTTTCAAACAGGAATTTCTTCTCCGCCGGGGTCTCGGAAGCGGCGAATAGACTGCAAAGTTCTGCACACTAACCACTTTTTTTATCCTCGTTTTCAGAAATACCCGCACAAGAGCGACATCAACATCTGATCCAAGGGTGAGTGAGCAAGTAGCTAAAACGAACGCGCACACGCACGGATGATGATGGCTCGTGATTATGATTGAGGAGGAAAAATGACGGATCAAGGAAGCTTCTCCACACAAAGCTGAGCCAGAGAGAGACCACGAAGAATGAAAAAAAAAAAACGCTCTCAGATCTGCTAGGGATGTTATTATTGCACGTACGTATGCGAAAGATTGGGGTGTCTGCTACGCATTGGCGAGTGTCGAACACTCACAACAACGTGCGTGCGACCTTCACCTCAGGACGAGAGAGAAGAAAATTCATGGGAACGCTTTTTTCTGCGTGCGTGAGCGTGTTTTCGAGTCTTAAAAGCTGTCAACGGACGGACCCGCTTTAAAAAAAAAAACCGTATATGCTGCAGATTTTTTTTTCTTTAGCATTTTCCACAGCGCAATCGCTTCGATATCGGCGTCATCAGCCCTCCTCAAATTTTCTCTTCTCCCTCATTCTTTTGGGGTGCTTCATTTAATCCGCTGTCAGGCATTATCACTGATCCCTGATTCAATCTGACCGCTCGCATGAACCGTGGGTAGAAGGTGTGAATAAAAAAAAACCAACTCTCCAGTTTCGCTATGTTGCTGCACTTCCTTGGTGCCTCACACGGTGCATCTCACGTTTCTCCATCAGTCGTGAACAAAGAGCGACACCGCAGATTTCATTGCCAGGCTTTGACGTAAGATGACGGATCAAAACCAACCCTCTCACTGTTGTCCCGGCAAGCAACCACATATCTGTGTTCGCCCTCCCCTCTTCTATTCACGGTCCGTGATTCTTTCTCTGCACTACAAAAGTGGTCATTCCTAATCGCTCCGCAGAAAAAGATGGCGAGGATTTCTGCCTGAGATCTCTCAGAGAAGCTGCGCTCACCGAGATTTTACAGACCCCGGCCAGAACCTCCACCCTCCCTCCCTCGTCCCTCCTTCCTCCCGTCCCCTCCCCTCCCCTCCTCTCTTTCACCCTCCTTGGTCTGAAGAGAAGCCGCCAACGACGCCCACTGACCGACGGCGGCGCCTTCAGGAGAGCCGCTCTAAGTATAACGCGCCGCTCGTTCTCCCCCTTCTCTCTCTGCTCCAAGGTTTTTGGGTTTGTTGTTGTGTTGCCGCCCGCAGCAGCAGCAGCACCAGCGGCCCCAGCAGCTCCAGCAGCTCCAGCAGCTCCAGCAGCTCCAGCAGCTCCAGCAGCTCCAGCAGCTCCAGCAGCACCAGCAGCCGAAAGCACCGGAGATGTAGGTAGCGGTGATCCTCCTGCTGTTGCTCAGTCGCTGTTCGGACGTCGAAGAGGACAGACAAGATCTGCTGCCAAAGAAGAAGAAAACGCTGGACATGAGACAAGTCTAAGGAAGAATTCAGCCATTACTGAAGACTTTGCGCGAGAAGATGGAGATTTCAAAGAGGCGCCTGGCAGCATTCGTCACACTTTCTATCCTAATTCATCTTGGCCAAGGTAAGCAAGCAAGCGAAGCTAATAATTACTCGACGCACACTCTTCCACGCTGAATCAATAGGTCATAAATTTCTCTGCCCACTTTGGGGCGCAGTCACACTAGCAAACATCAATGCATCAAAGTCGCGGGCAGAGGCAGACTTTTCCACCGTCGGCGGCAGTCGCGTCCGGCCACATTTGCCAGTGTGCACGCGCCCTTAAAGCCACATATTTAGCAGTGCCTCAAGTAGCTCATAAGTAGGGATGAGTTTGCGTAAAAGTCTTGAGAGGGTAGGTAAAGGAAATTGCTACATGACTCAGAGAGAGTGCAGAGTAGATTGATCGAGTGCAATTTTGCTAGCATGATCTCATCATCCCTTTCTCTCTCCTCGATTTTTGCTCTGCCCCATCCACTCTGTTCATTACCCAACGCTCGGTTGGGCTACGATGAGTTTTGTCATGCATGTTTCGTCATTTTTCCTCCTGTTGGTTCCGCATCTCAGGGGTGGGAGATACGCATCTTGCCTCGTTATCGTCAGGACAGAGAACACTGCCCGCATACCTTAATCCGGGCAGAAGTGGCCCCCCCCATGCACTGGTCGGGGGCCCAGGCACCGGGAGAGAAAAACCCGACCGTATCCATTTCGATGAGAGCGTCCCTTGTCTGTCCCTCCCGGGATCTGGACCCATCGCTCTGGAGGAGGAGAAAGTGGGGGAAATGTCATCCATCCACGCATAAAAATGTCTCGGTAAAAGGATAGATCGATAGCGATTCAGTGCGTTTGTCAGAATTCCATTGGGCTGGGCTTGGCCTTGCATGCTTAAATATGCCCACCTGCTCGACCAAAGCGAGTGACCACTCGAGTCAGGTCATTCTATTGGGCAGAAGAGATTGGATGACAAAGTTTGGTCGCCACTACTGCTCTGCGCTTGTCTCCACCAGAGAAAGTGGCACTGACTGCAACATATTCACGGCCCATTTTCCACGCTGCCCATTTCCTGCTTCGTTCTCGCCCTTATCGTCGTCGTCATCCTCTCTTTTCTTTGCCCCCGTGACTTGAATTTCAATGCATGTCGACGGGCTTTTTAATTGTTCCTCTTTAGCGAGTAATTACGTCCTTTTAGTGCCGGAGAAAGAGTCAGCATGCACGGCCCATTAATGTACGCTGATTGTCTTGAAGCAACTAAGTCAGCTTGTCTCTCTCACTCGCTTTGGCTTCCTGCCCGGAGGCGAGCGAGGAGCCTCTCAAACTGCTGCTCCGAGATATTTTCCTCGCTCTTATCGTCGTCCCGACAGAGAAGCAACCTGTACATGGTGAGTAAGTACGTGCTCTGGTTTTTTTTTTGCCGGTTTTTCCTGGACCCAGACTTTGCTCTTGTGCGTACGTGATGGCGAGTTAATTTCTTTGTCTGCGCGAGTTTTGGTAGCGCAGAAGACAATCGTCTTTAAAGGGGGATGAGAGAAAAATGACTCAGACGAGAAGTCTTGGGTGGCGCGCCAGAGGAAGAGAAATCTCCTCCATAACGATTCGTTACGCGCTTTTCCCCTAAGGAATAAGAGTTTTATTTTTTCCCCCTCTCCTCCCTCGTCTTCACGCGCGAGCGATTGCGGATTCATGCAGTGATCCCTCCCAAAAGGACCTCTTCTTGCAGTCCTTCTTTGTCTCTATCCTTTCCTGGCTTTCAGGCTGATATTTCCTCTGCGTCTCGACCAGACACAGATAGAGAGCAGTGCTGACCGTCCGAAAGTGGACGGACTCTTCAGGCGTTCTGTGGCTTGCAAAATTGGTTCATCTCATTTCTGAGGAATGTCAGGCACTCGAGTCTTCTCATCCTGCCGTTGTCAGTCCTCTTCCCAGGGAACAGACAAGTATTTCAAAGGATTACTGGAGTCTGGTCGAGTTGGACGGACTCTCCCCTTTTTAACTTCCAACGATCCATTATGGGAGGCAAAGCAGCAAAGGAGGAGGAAGAGGACAATATTCAGAATACTTGTACAGTAGTAGTAGGTGATCCACCTCATACACATCTGGAGCATCAGTGAAAAGAAAAGGAAAGAAAAGGAAAGAAAGAAAGAAAGAAAGAGTCTCAGAATGTGGCCGAAGAAAGAGAGCATTTTTTGTCAACCAGATCGACCATGAAGAGTTATAGAAAAATGTCTCGCCCAAAGATGCGTGTTTCCTCCCCCTCCCGTCACACTGCTACTGCCCCTCCGTGGTGTGGTGCTACAGCTCATTGGACTGACACAAGGAGGTGCACAGAAGGAAAGTGCAGAGAGACACGACTGACTGAGAGGGCGCACATGTGGTGGAGATTTCTTGCCCACCCCTTCTCAGCACTGTCACTCTCACCGCTACGCCCGAACTGAGCAGCGGCAATGGCAACTCGTCGACTTGTTGTACGGTGGTCCTGTCTGCCATCTTTCTTGCCACGCATGCGCGGAATGCCGGAGAGCCCAAAGCAGAGCGATGCACTTGGCTTTTGCGGCCGCTTATTAGACGGGGAAGACGTTTGTTAAGACGTGTCCTCTGCTGGATGGTGCAGTAGCAGTAAGAGTAGGACCTGGTATTTCGCCATGATGAGGAGGAATTCGGCGAGAAATCATCTTGATCTTAGCCATACTTACTCAGCACTCGACTGTGGTTGCTGAATGTCGGCAGTGCCGAAATGAATGGTCACTGGGCACATTGGCACATTCCACTGCATAGAAAAGTTGCGTCGTCTCTCTCCCACTACTTTTTTTGTCTCTGTCTGTCTTTCGATTTTTTTGCACGTGCTCCTGATCAAAGGATTCACCATAAATATTGCTGCCATAAATTGCAATGGCAAGTTTCTTTGCAAAAATGTGGAGATAAGGCCGAGCTCACCCTTGCTTTGGCTCGGCGCAGTCATGTTCGTATAACAAGCTGGATATCATGTTTGTCTGTGCCATCAAGGGGGGAAAAGTAGCCGCGTCCGGAGAGATCTCGAAATGCATCTGCGGCCGACAGTTTATTAGATCTTGTCCATCTCTCCTCTCTCTCCACCAGGGCGCGTTTGCACTGGCGCACTTTTGCAACAGCCGCCTGGCCGGAAACGCGCGCTCCACGGACGCAGAGCAGCCCGTGTGGACGCGCCTTAAGCGTGGGCACGTCTTTGACATGGGAAAGACTTCTTATTACGGCGGGACAGAGAGAGTTTGTGACCCAAACCAGTAGTCGTCGTTCTGTCTGTCGCTTCTTGGGGGGGGGGGGGGGGGGGGGGGGGGGGGGGGG
>JAAUXU010136238.1_pt1 | contig 13601 bp, 25 predicted proteins | sample 7278151 | NCBI WGS metagenome assembly JAAUXU01 (sample SAMN14350113, study PRJNA611818) | marine sediment metagenome | isolation source: surface marine sediment (1.8m) | place: French Polynesia: Moorea | collected 2018-08 | reverse complement strand
TGCACTATAAAAGGTGATGCACCTAATCCCCAAGGGTTGTTCCCTTATTTCAATTCTTTCTTGTAATTCTGTAAATATCTAAATTATTGTTTGATTTGAACTTATAAAATACAGAAGATGGCTTTCATCTTCTAAAAAGGCAGAGTGTCATTTATTTGCCCCTGACCCTGCCGTCGGTAGGGAAAGGGGGGTTACAATCGGAAGGCCGATGGTTTGCCGCTCAATGTAAAGATCTGGCAAGGAAATATCTTGCACGCTCCCGTCCTCCCCGCGTGTCGCGAAGCACAATGGAGCTTGTCTACCAAGGGTAGGCGATGGATCCAAACGCCGCCACCACTGTCTGTGTCGTGGTGGCATGTATGTTGGAGAGATCACTGTACAGGACTGATTCGGACCCACTGTTCAGCGCCGCTGCTCAGTAGCTGATTGAATTGAGTGCGTCAGTCCAATAGGTTCTTGGATCGCACCCTGATCGAGGGGATGCGCATTGGTTAGAAGCGGTGCGGGTCTCCCAAGGGGATAAGACTCCATATGTGCAGAATGATACTGAAGGGTTCCGACATGGATCTTTTGTGCCAAGGGGCACTGGTCAGACCAGGGCCGCTGGCCATTCCACCTAAGCAATGTAATAATCAAGTAGGGACTTGAGGCCAAACTCGTGACGAGACTGATTTGTTATAAGCATGAGTGAATCTAGTCAAGATAGGAAATACAGCAACAGGCGCTGTCCCTTTCCTCCATATCATTCCAAGGGACGGGATCGCCACAGGATCCCGAGAGCGACCAAGGGGTCTCTCACGGCATCTCGCTATGACTCCGCCCCAACAGAGCATTCTGCTGCTTGCGTTGTTATTCATTATCAATACTATAAACAAACTCATTACGCGCTGTGATAGCTAGAATAATTAGCAGGCTCAAGGGCTGTGCTAGTAGAGCCTGCAACTTCTCTGAGATTAAGTTCCAGAAACGGTGAATCCTAATTCACCGCCTAGAACTCACTCACGACTTGCCGTATACTACGACCAGTGGATGGAAGCCTGCAACTGGTATATATGTCTTCTCCAGATACATTGTGCAAATGGCAAATTGGGAACTTGTACGATGTGGTGGAGAAGATGTACATCCCAATAATCCCTTCGGATCGCAAAGAAGCAATGAGGAAACAGTAGAAATGGATGAAAGGTAGCCGAGTAAAGCACCAGTGAATCTTCTGATTGAGAAATGCACAAGGGGGGACTGAATCATCATTTGAGCATGATATACCCTGGATCTCAAAACTACAAGTGAGATCATAGTCCTTGGATAAGGAAAATCCATTGACCCTGGGCGAAAATCGGTTAGAAGGGCGGTTGATGATTGTCTATCCAATCATCAATGGGTGAGGAATTCAGAGAGTGGCTCCCAGTAAGCTAGCAATTGATACGGTAGTTGGAGTGGGAGGCTAGCATGATGTACCCTGGATCTCAAAACGATGCTTCTCAATTACCAATGAAAGCTGGGAGTGTCTGAGTCGGTTTCTTTGCCCTACCTCAAAACATGGGAAATGGGCACACATTTCCCATGTACCGAAAGAGTGTTATAACCCATGTTGATGACAGTCCCTAGTGAGGCATAAGCAGAACCAAGTAGGTCGTGAGCAGAGCACCTTTCCAAGTCAAAGTTCCAAGATCCCGGGCACTTGGGATGGTTCCCTTCTCTTCTGTTCCGCGATCCTCTGAACGGAGTGGATGCGATGCGCTTGATCGACTGGGTACAGGCAGAATGAGTGAAAGGGAAAGGTGAGTGAAGGGGAATGGTGGGAGTTAAACGACACCACCACTTACATGAAATTTTGAAAATGGCAAATGCAAATCCAAATCCAAATGTAAATGTAAATCCAAATCAAGGAGAAGGGAATGCCCCACCTGTGCAAGCAGCTCCGGCGCAGGGAGGTCCTGTAGGAGCTGCATCACCAAGCCAAAATCGACCAAAAAAGTTACCACCAATGAACAAAGTGTCTGAGAACCTTTTTCAAGCACTAGGTAAATTCGCCCCTTACCTAAAAGCCTTCCTTAGCCAACATGGAGGTCAAGATGTAGTACCAACACTACAATCAATTGAAGAAGTGGCTGAGCAAGGAAAAGAACGAGTGAGACAATATCAGCAAGTCACCAGGCGGGAAAACAGACCCACTCCGATCACCCAGATACCCATCTTTGGACAACAGAGCAATCTGCCGCCCCAAAAGGACTATAGACTCGAATATTTTCGAGGGGAATGAGATCTTAAAGGGAAAAGAGACCCTATGCAATGCAAGGATTGGCTTGAGGTGGTCGGATGGCTAGTTGTGACATACAATCTAACAGAGCAAGCTCATGACCTTTGTCACCAGCAATGTATGAGGAAGGATGAAACAGTCGAGGATTTTGGCGCCAGGGTATGACAACTCACTACCCTTGCAACACGGCAAAGTTCACGGAGAGAAGACAAATGCTACGAGATGAGCTGTCTTTGCTTCACAAATGGACTATTGCCTTCGATCCAGCCATAAGTCCGAGCACAGTTAAGCATCAGAAAGCATTTAGGTGAAGACAACCCCACCTTTTCCGAGCTCCAGCAAATTGCACATGACATCAAAGAACAGCAGGAGCTCGATGACGCTCGACAGGAAAAGGGCAGAAACAAGGCAAACGAATCGGTTCGCTATGTAGAAACAGAGGAGTACCAGGATAGTGGGGATGAGGAGGTGGAACAGATCCTCTACACCCAAGAGGACAAGTTCAAACCTGTCTCAAAAAGGGGGTCCTGGAGAGGAAGGAGCTTGGGGGCCCAATCCTCCTTCCCAAATAGGGGACCACGAAAAGACCCCTCCTCAACCACGGACTATGTCCAAGTGGTCGAGCAAAGTCCAGATGAGGACACAATTTATGTCTATTACACCACAGAAATTGACCGCCCGGTTCGAAAAAAGATCAATTCAAAAGATCTGAACATTGGACCGGACGAGTGTTGGAAATGTGGGCTGAAAGGCCATTTTGCTTTCAGATCTAGTGGACGAGCATGTCCCCTCAGTGATCATGATATCGAAGACACCCCTTGCTGTAGATGCAACAAGGGTGGACACAAGGCAGAACACTGCATCCGATCCTACTCCTTTGATAAGGGAAACTAGACGGGCTCGCATGTCCCGAAGCAGATGATGAGACCATCAATGTTTGTTGCGACAGCCCCAAGGATCGGCACAAGGGACAACCCCATATGTATATACCTGTAGATAGATTTAAAGTAAAAGTTATGTTTGACACAGGCGCTACACATACCTTAATGTCTAGGCATATTCATCAAGCCCTATGTGGTAATGGGATCAGTTTACCGCTAGAACCCAGTTCAGTAAATCTGTCTGGGGTTTCGGGCAAAGAACTGCAAGTCGACAGCCGTGTCCAATTTCCATTCATGTTCGGAATGATTGCCTTAGAACATCCCATCATAGTAGTATCTAGTATGCATGATACAATCCTTGTCAGAAATGATCTTATGGATAATTGAATTACCATCCATGAAGGAAAGAGCATCACTATTAAAGACAATGGGAAGGAGCACTCTCTCCCATTGTGTAGAGCACTCCCAGGGGTCTGCCTGACCCCAGTGAAAAGTGAAGAAATTGGTCCACACACTGCTAAGATGATCATTTGCAAATGTGGGATAGAACCCAAGGAAAAGGAGGGAAATGTGGTACTCATTACCGGAGTATCGCAAGGAGGAGTGCGCATACCTGAATTAGTATCCCAGATAGCAAATGATAACACTGTTAATGTCATAATTGAAAATGGGACTGATGCTACCCTCGTCGCAGAAGAAAGCAACGACATCGGAGAGACACTTCCCCAGCGAAAAACAGCGATTGAAGGGAAGAAAGCATATGAACCCATTCCTGACCCTGATGTCATTAGTTTCCTGCATGACGAAAAATTACGAAATGATATTTTACTCGGAACAGAGAATGGCGTGCTCCCAATGCCAGCAGGCTATGACCAAGAAGAGCCGAAAGAAAAGATCCGCATAGACTTCAGCAAACTAAAGACACCCGGCTTGAATCATCGGCAAAGGCGTAAGCTAATCCGGATACTAGAACGATTTCGGGGAGTTTTAGCACAGGGTCCGGAGACTACGGAAAGAGACCGTTAATGTGTTTTACCATCAAAACAGGGGATGCTCCCCCATGCACTGCTCGGTATTACCCTATCCCAGCTGCCTATAAGAGTGGTGTGAATCAGCAAATGAAACAAATACAAAAAGACGGGGTAATTGAGGATGCCAACAGTCCTTGGAGCTCTAACTTAGTCATTGTAGAGAAACCAAATGGCAAGTTAAGGATTTGTGCAAACTAAAAGGGAGTAAATGCCCTTACGAAATGGACCACCAGTTTCCCCATAAATTTCCAGGAAGAAAGTCTTGCAAAACTATGCAACGGCCGATACTTCTTTCGAATTGACTTATCGCAAGCCTACTATTCCATCCCAATTAATGACCCAGTTCATCGCGATAAAACCGCCTTCTTTACGAGTGGAGGGCAGAAACGCTTCCGAGTCAGCCCCTTCAGAGCTAAGTATCTACCTAGTCAATTCAACTACCTGATGTCAAAGATCTTACATGATGTAGATGACCATCTTTTCTACTATTTTGATGACATCATAGGAGCATATGAAACTATCGACGAACTGTTAGAAGGACTAGCGGAAGTGCTATTTCAATTACTCAGAGCTAATCTCTGAGTCAATTTTGAGAAATCTGACTTTGTCCTTACTCAATTGAGTGAGATTAAGTGGCTTGGATACGTCATCCAGGGAAACAAAATTCACCCTGACCAACACAAGGTGGGAGCTATTAATCCCATGCCACCACCGAAAAATCAGAATGCAATGCAACGATTCATTGGGGCTTTGTCATATCATCGACAACACATCCCACAATTTGCTGAGATCGCTGCCCCATTGACCCGACTCTTTAGAAAGGGCATCCCATATGTCCTTAACAAGCCAGAAATGAGAGTGATTAAGTTTTTAAAGGCCAAACTTATGATCGCCCCTGCACTCAAGTTGCCTGACTTAGCAGAACACTTCATTGTCACCACTGACGCCAGCCATGTCGCTGTCGGCAGATGCTTAAGTCAGCCTAGTAAAGATGGGGGACCAGAGCAAGTGATCGCATACTGTTCTTGAATGTTATCACAATCTGAACAGAATGGTTCCTCTTGCGCGAAAGAGCTTAACGCTATACTCTATGGAATTGGGCATTTCTACTTCTATTTGGCAAACAAGCATTTCCCCCTATGAACTGATAGTCGAGGGTTGATTTATCTGTGATCTTTCAAAAAGCCTAATACAAAATTGCATGCGGCCAGTGCGATACTGGACAAGCTCTCCTTTAATATCAAGCACCAGTCAGCTACCAGTAAGAACTTAATGGGAGTTGCCGATATGATCTCACGAGCTTATGGAAGTAGTGAGCACAGTAAAGAGAGAGCCATGTATCAGGATTTGAAGAACCCTGTATACAAAAAGATTGTCCCGCCTAGTAACCTGCTGGGTTATCCGATCAGCTGTAAAAAATTCAACGAGCTCATCAACCCTTACCTTGCTGAATTTCGACAAAAATACGCTAATGAGCTCAGCGTGGATGAAGATCAAAACACACCATCCGCAGATAATGCTTTGACTAAAAAAGATAAAGAAGGAATGGGGAGAGAGGTAGCACCCCCCACAGAAGAAGTAGAACATATTAGCTTTGTTGCCGACATAGGCAATGCACCCAAACTTGACGCTCAGTTGTTTTGCTGTGCACAAAAACGTGACAAGCTCTTTGATCGACTGAAAGATCCTTGGCTCGTGCACAACATCCTGTACACTAAGCAAAAGACTGAAACTGGCCTTCAAACAGTGTTGGTTGTACCCAGTATCCTTCGACCACTTGTTCCAGAACATTACCATGGGATCACTAAGGGACCCCACTTCGGGCAAAAGAAGTTGTTTGCCACATTGCGACAATACTTCTGGTGGCCAGGAATGGCCAAACAAGTTGCCCAATATTGTCGAGATTGTGTGCAATGTAAATTTGAGACCCCCAAGACAGGCCCGAAAGCTCCACTGCGACGCTGGTATCGACCTACCCGGCCAAATGATGTTATAAACATCGACATTGTCGGACCATACCCACAATTGTCATGTGGAATGAAATATGTCCTTATGATGCAGTGTGATTTTAGCAAGTTCGTATGTGTAGTTCCCCTGCCGGATAAAACATCTGCACATGTAGTTTGAGCCCTGACCGAGCAATGGCTATTCGTATTCGGAACACCCCGATTTGTCCAAAGTGACGAAGGCACAGACACCGACACTGTGATAGTGCAGTATGTGTGCAAAATGAAGGGAATACAAAAGATACGCACACCTGTCTATTCGCCTCATGCAAATCCTGTAGTGCGATTCCATCGCACAATGAATCAGGCACTAAGAACATGGATTGGGGGAACGCAAACTAAGAACTGGGATATTATTCTTCCAAACATGGTACTGGCGTTTCCCATCATCCCAGACGAGCATCCCGCATTGACCAAGTATGAGTATTTAGAGGCCATCAAGAAAGGACAGCATACTGCTTGTCTCATGGCTTGTATGAATCAACAAAAGATGGACAAGTTGCAAAGACCGCAGCAAACTAGAGGGACAACAGTGAAACCAGAAGAGTATGAGGTGGGAGACCTTATACAAGTGCAAAATATGGCTCCATCGGATAAATTGACTAGCCATTGGGAGAAGGTCTTTGTGATCACCAGAGTCGCTTCCAATGCTATTCGATGTGTCAGATGGCAAATAGATCTACATCCTCCGTTCAAACTCCCGCAAGAGCCCAAAGACATGGGGCAAATAGAAGAATGATTGGTTCATCTGAAAGATGTGAAGAAATGGGACAGTGATTTGCCACCAAACCCTGTCTGGGATGAGCAGCTCATTGAGACTCTATTACAGTCTGCAGAGCCACCACACCAAACACGGTTGGAGGGTGAACCGGATACTGCGAGCATCAGTACTGGAGGCGCAACGACTCCTCCGCCCTCACTGCCAGTGCCACCAGTACCACCGGCATCACCATCGCCACCAGCACCGGTAACACCACCATCACCATCACCGCCAGTACCACTTCCTAACCCACCGCCCATCGAAGGAAGGTTTCGATTCCCACCCCAGGAAACTAGTTCAGTTGAAACCATACCGGATACTGATGTTATTACTCTCGACGACACTGACAGCCTAGTCAATTATTACCAACTAGCTGGACAAGCTAATGAATTGCCCCAGAGAACTGCTGAAGGATGACGAGTGCTAACTGCTTTCCAAAGTAATACACGCCGATTTGAAAAACTATTTGATGCATTCCTTGAAGCTAGTACCCAACCCGGAGTAACCTTAGGGCCGCCACCACGGCCAATGACGATTCAAGATCGTCTAGAAAAACTCGTGCCCGGCCCTCGTGCGAGACCATTGCAAGCAGCACAGTTGAATCACATCCTGAATAAAGATATAAATGCAGAACTCGACATCACTGGATGTGATGAAGAATGATTACAAGAATACAAACGCACATACATCAATGCCTTATCATTTCCCAGAGTTTCAGCCAACATCGAAGAGGGAGACAACAACTCCCGCATGCAGGCTGATGATGCCAACTCTGTCGCCCACAGTAGAAACACCAGACCGATGCAATGTGCAAGCACGATTGCTGACTTATCAGAACAATCGCAAATAAGAGAAACAGCCAGTGCAACACCTCACGATGACGTAGCAATCCCGGTCGAGGAAGAAGAGGAGAGAGGAGAAGAACTGTTGCCCGACTATGAGGGTCTATTTGAGATGACACCGCAACAACAAGGAACTCCGTATTCGTGAATGGATGCTGCATTTAGCCAACTTGAATCGATGTGGGAAGACTTAAGTCTACGAGCATTGTTACCAAATTTACCTACAATTCGGCCAGACGAAAATACAGCTAGAGAAAGCTCACGATTGCTGAGAGTGCGTAGTAGCGATGGCCTCAGCCCTATAAGTAGGCATGTGCCATGCGTGGAAGGGCCCAGTTCATCTTTACCCCAAGACAACAAACTAGGTGGATCCTTCATCATAGCCGATCCAGAATAATCCTAATAGTTATTCTCATCGCTCTACACACAGCCATGGGAACTAATGGCCCCAGCAGTGGACTAATAGTTACCAAAAACCCTGCTTGTGAAGAGCTCGCTCATTTGTCCATTCCTGAGCGGCATATTGAGGTGACCATCCCACTTAACATCACCACCATCCTAAACGGGCCTCGAAAATTCTACATGCTAGCTGGGATGTTGCAAAATTCCTGTGATAGGTATTGGAAACAAATCATCCAATACCAAGAAGACACAAGTGACACACCAACCAGAGTGAAATGAGCTGATGGTGCTGCTGCCGAGAATACCATACCGTCCGACTTTGAGGATGGATGGGGGAAGATCTACTATCAAAGAATCCAGACTGACTATCGAAATGTCGAAGCACGACAGATCAAAAATCCGTGTATCAACTTTGACATGACACTCCCTGAACCGTTTGCACGCCCCTTGATGAAAAATTTGATCAGTAAAATGAAGAAGCATAAGATCACCAGCATCTTCATAAACATTGAGGTCCAATCAGCAAGTCATATTGTTTTCCCGGGCACCAACGCGACCATGGTGCCTCTCAAACATGCACAGCCTCTTCCACAATATAGCCACATGAGAGACTTCTGGTATGCTATCGCCATCCTAGATGACAATGAGAGGATCCATTTTGCCCCTACAATGGATGGAAAGATCCCTGACCTGAGTGAACCACCATGGAACCGACATGTCAGGATCCTCTGTGAACAAAGATGACGAAGAGGTAATATCATCAAGACCAGTAAGCATGCTAATGGAGCAGTGTACATTATCATGCCTGGTCAATTCACACCAGAAGAAGCGCAGTCGCAATGTGAGTATGCCGGATTCAGGTTACCTGTCGCTGACACTGACCAAGATCGGGATCAAATCCAGCTGCTTGCTAAGCTCAATAACCTTGGGCTCGTCTACATCTATAGTCGTCATAAAGGTGGAGACGTCTACAGCCTGGGTGCACAAACTGATGTCCACCTTACTGCAGCTCAGCTTGAGCACTTTGATGCGAGAAGAACTTTTGTGTACAATATTGACCATGCTGCTGTTGAACCATGGAACCAATACCGACTTCTGTGGAAATTGATGTGCTACAGGGATATGATGGGAGATCGCCTCCTGCCAACTCATTGAATCGCACGTCGGGATGATGTCACCCTGCAACCCGACCAGGTTGTGTTGGCAGATACCATTCCAACCCGGTATTTAGATGAGCTTTCTACTGTCATCAACAACTGCTACCACCCCATTGACAGTATTGAATTAAATGGAGTCTGTGAAATCAGGAATGTTCTTAATCGGATTTGAATGCAGAGCATCTGCATTGCTGAAGGAGATCATACCACTGTTTTAATTTACCTGCTCTACCAATCTCGAGGAACATCTGAGACACTGCGACCACTACGAGAATGACATAATGTTCTATCTTGGTTAAGTCAAGTCTACCAAATTCCAATTGTTCGAGATCTGGTCAGCAAAATCCCAACACTCATCCAGAAGGGAGCCCAGTGGATTTCAACTGCTCTCCGACCTAAGATCGAACATAAGCCACGAGAGTCCTATGTCCAAATTGCTGAGTTAAGCGGCGAAGAGTCCCGACGTAGACCGTTGGAACCAGTGCTTCGTGAGACCATTCCAACCCTGGTGCGACGACATGAGGAAGCCCCACATCGAAACGACATTGCTACCCAACAAATACATGATGAAGAAGTTCACTACCAACTAGAGCAAACTCAGCAGAGTCTTCACGATCTCAAAGTTCACACCGCCGCCGCACTGGAAGGACTGAAGCATTGACAGGATGTCGATAGAGTAGTTGCCCAATTGCAAAACAGTATTGTTCAAACCAAAAGTATAAGCATGTTCATACGAATGGAACAACAAAATGCTCTCGAATATCTATCTAATGTCTTGAGCATTGCACAACAAGGGCGACTGCCTCTGCAACTACACCAACAACTACAACGTGGACTCCAGCCCTACCGACAGAACGGACAAACCATCCAATTCGGCAAATACCAAGTAACTGTACAGCAAGCCACGAAGAAAGTTCACTTAACTACGACTAAACCAATGCAATGGACCATGTACCGTATTCCTTCCTTCCCAATTTTCCTTGAAACCGGAACCTATCATCTTCAACTACCCTTCCGATATGTTCTCCTCCACCACCAACTACGAGAATACATTCCACTCGATCCAGAGGAAGCCTTGACCTGTCAACAAGGGTTGTGTCACCCTGCACAGCCTCGTCATCAAGTGCGAGATGGGCACTGTCTCGTCCAAATACTCCTCAGACAAAACTACAGTTCCAAAAATTGTCTTTCAGTCTTGTATCAAGAAAATGTATTCTTCTCAACTGCTGCTGGCATCGCATATTCTGTGAAACATCAAGTCACAGCCTATATTCATTGCTTGCAAGATCAGTTCAAGAACAAAATCCTGAAGAGAATTGACGTCAGCAATTGGGGGTGGATCGTTACGTTGCTACCTGGAAACACCAAAATGCCAAACTCATCCCCAACCATTCAATGCTTCTCAAATTGAGCTGAGCTATCATAATCATGAACAGAGGCAGAGCCGCAAACACCACGTCCCCATTGCTGTGCACCCCGAACACTCCAACATTGGATTCATCATCAGGACGCTCGCCTTCGTCTTAACGATTGCATTGACTGCTACGATGGCTCATACGATCTATGAACACCGAGTGCAAGCACTCACTTTGCAAAAGCTTGAGCTAGGGATGGAACAAAGCGATTCCGAGAAATTCAAGGAGTATCGGGCCCTCGAAGAACAAGTGCAATTTGCTACTGACATGCTTTCAGTCAGTTATCGACACCCCTCCAAGACACGTCCATCCAATCCAACACCTCCTGAAGTCATCGCCGACAACATCTCTGACCATGGCCCAACGGTACCCAAACAACATGATTTGTTCCAACCTCAAACCATCAACGACCACCTATGTCCTCCATGGGCAACCACCCCTCACCGGATTTCCACAGCCCCTGCAACAGCAATTCCATGCCCCACCGCAACAGCAACTGACCACTTCACACACTACTACTACCGGACAACCCCATAATCGCAGAATTGAGCCCCAGCATGTTTACATCCGGAATTTGCATTTCTATGTACATTGTCTCGATCCAAATCCTGACCCTCGAGGCCACTACGACATGTATAATATTCTGCTTGAGCGCCTTCTTTCTGTCGCTTACATTTCTTCTATCGTCCATGATGACGATCCTCCCTTTAGAATGGCTTGCTTCAATCATTATATTTCCTGCACCCACCTATCCCCTGGTCGCAAATTATACGCAAAGACCAACAATTTCCTGTATCGAAGCCCTGAAGATCTTGTTGTTTCTGTGTATAGTATGCCTCCACATGGAAATGGTGATTTCCCTTATACCCCTCTCCGCTTCCTGTCATGCCTTGGAAAAATATTGTAACAAAATTCAACATTTAGATCGCCCTTTCCTTTCTTATTGGCTTCTGTACAAAGGCTATCACCCTGTCACAAATGACGCATTTCAATGAATTCTTCTAGAAAATGGCCAAGAGCAACATGTACAAAAACCGGACGCAGTCCATGATAAATTATACTCTTATTGCAATGAGTTAAGTAATTTCCCCGACGCCCACATCGAAAACCCCGAACGCCTTTGTCAGATCATTGGCCAACTATGAGAAAGCCCCGCCTTCCAGTTCTTCCTTTCTTCTCTTCCCTAAAGTTCCCTCCCACTTGAGCGCACGCGCTCAGGCTGATAGCCTGACATCACATGTACAAGAACAGTCAAGCTCAAGAACTCGACGACAACGCACCTCCTCTTACCTTAGCCTGTCCTCACCCATCACCATGACCCAAGTTACACCTGAGTCTGAGAACCCCTTAGCCTGTGCCCCGCGAGTCCATTCCATGGCAAATAGGAGGGATCTGCACATCCATAACATCATCTTCCAGTTTAAAGACATCACGGCTCAAGAACATGAGTATTACCAATCAGTTCTTCTGCCTCTTGATTAGCCCTATTTGTGTACACCAACCTTACACTACTTCCATGATGATCAGCCCCAACTTGAAGCCTTGTGTCAATGTTATTACGCCAAAAGATTGACATCTTCCATGGCTCGTCTGATGAGGATCAACCATCTGCAGGGGATCTACACTAGCAGCCCCCTTTGTCATCAACATCCTGGTGGAGCAATATGAAGGAGCCGCCGACTTCATCCCGATTTGCCAGGCGAGAGCCTCCCCGCGGAGCGTCAAGATCACTTCACTTGGTGATCGGAGTCGACACATCACCATCCGTCTTCTCTACTCAGGTGAGCCAATCCGCCTAACGGGGATGAACAACCTCCATCAACAGTACCGTCAACTACTGGGGACTGTGGGGAACATTGCCCAAGCGTGGAACCGATTGAAAGTGGCTACCTTCCCATTAAATTTCAACGCTGCTGCCGAACATGTGCCTCCCCGCCATATGCCTGCCCTACCCCAACCATCCTGAGCAGCCCTCTACCTACTCTGTCCCAAGATAACCAAGAGTAAAAAGAAAAATTGACAAAAGTGAAGATAAATTGTGTTTTGTAATCAGCATGAAAATTGGAATTGTGTAAATGTGAATCTTATAATTGGTGCATAGCAATGTCAAGGGATATGACATTGCTACAATTTCTCTTGGGGGAGTTGTAGGGAATGATTGCTAAGACAAATTGGAGCATCCCCATGTTTGGTTTCTCTCGTTTCTCTCGGCGATCGTTGGATCCGGGCGAGACCATGTATCTTGATGTCTCTCAGATACAGAGGCTATGCAGTCTTGGCCCTCCTGAGGCCCAGCGGCTGTTGGCGCCATGGATGCAGTTAGTTATCCTTTTGAATCGCAATCCCACTTGGCACCCTGTATGCAATCGTTGATCCTCTTGCACCTCGGCCTGTGGCAAGAGCTGGGCGTCATACGTTCAGTGCACCCTGGTGATCCCAGGGCAAAAGGATACAGTAATGCCACCAACAGACTGTTGTCAATGCAGTCAGACATTGAGCTGAGCAAATGAGATGACACAAAATGTACAATTTGTCATCTTTCAATGTTCCCTACACCTCGAGGTTGGTCTTTGGCCAGTAGCATCCATGTTACCACTTCCACGTCTCGGTATGCATGTGAAAGTGGCCTCTGCCAGAAAGGAATGATCGCTGGGATCCCCTCTCTGCTACCTTGGCACTCTCGTCTGCATACAGCAAGGACTCACCCTCGGCGCAGGCGATGGTAGCCGTGAGACGACCGTCTCGTTCTTGTCCAGTCCTTCGTTCTTGTCCAGTCCTTTGTTCTTGTCCAGTCCTTCGTTCTTGTCCAGTCCTTCGTTCTTGTCCAGTCCTTCGTTCTTGTCCAGTCCT
>JAAUXU010089630.1_pt1 | contig 13603 bp, 14 predicted proteins | sample 7278151 | NCBI WGS metagenome assembly JAAUXU01 (sample SAMN14350113, study PRJNA611818) | marine sediment metagenome | isolation source: surface marine sediment (1.8m) | place: French Polynesia: Moorea | collected 2018-08 | reverse complement strand
CTAAGTTAAACTAAGTCAGGTCAAACTAAGTTAAACTAAGTCAGGTCAAACTAAGTTAAACTAAGTCAGGTCAAACTAAGTTAAACTAAGTCAGGTCAAACTAAGTCAAACAAGAGTGAGAACTCAAACTCAAGGCCGAGAACCACTGACTCAGTCATGCGTGACCAATATTCCTAGACTCCATTTCTGCCTCACCCTGTACAATCCCCTCCCCCCCCCCCCCCCAAAAAAAATTAGATCCTCTTGACGACGCAGGACTCGTAGGTGGGAATCATGTACTTGATGTTGATGAACGCATCCGGTCCTCCCCTCTTCTCCAGGACCTCCAGGGTCTCCTGGATGAGGTCCCCGACGTTCTCGTCGAATCTTTGGTGGTAGTCGATGCCGTCACCGCTATTCACTGCGAAAGAAGAAAGTCAAGAACTCCTTCACGTAGGCCCATCGTATTCAGTCGTTTGTGGTCGAGAGTCCACAGAAGCTTTTTCACACACTTGAGCAGGCAAAGAAACACAGTGAATTCAGTCGATACCATTTTTGCTCTTGAAGATGTTGAAGATGGGCAGCAGCTGTCTGTAGTAGGGGACGAGGGCCTGCCCGATGAACTCGCCCGACTTGACGAGCAGCTGGAGGCTCTTGAGCGTGCGGCACATGATGGAGACGTTGCGGGTGTTGAGAGCGGCTGAAAAGTTCCACAGATGCTCAAAGAGGTCCCAAACTGGTCAGTTTGGTCCTTTTCTATGGGAAATGGCGTAGAGTAAAAAGAAATGTCGTTTCTACCACGCAGACGCAGTAAAGACGTTTGCTTTGAAAATGTGTGCGTGACGTCACGCATGCTTAACAACTGGAGTGGGTTCAATTGGTCAGGAGCGGGGAATTTGCAGGGGAGACTCAAAAACGCCCGAACAGAACCACCCAGCCCCCAAAAGTAGTTCACTTTACTTTTATTCCCTAGAGTCAATCCTCTCAACACATGCATGGAGAAAAGGGGCGGCATGGAGGAGTTACCCCCCCTTGGAGTTAGTCGAGCCCAACTCTTTTTGGGAGGGAAGAGGTAAATCTTTCACACGAGGGGAAGTGGTCTGAACACCCCACCCAACCCCTCAGTGCTCCCCGTCGGGACAAAATGGCCTCGTTAGGCCCATGGCTTAGTCCGAATGGGTCGGCAACTCGATACTTCATGCACAGACAGACAGACAAACAAACAGACGAGCTTCCTGAATGTATCACACAAAGGGACGACTATTTCTCCAACCGTTCCTCACATTTTATGGGAATGATAAGTTGAGGCACGACTGGCAAGATCCTCTTGGAGCCTCCCCTGGCCAGGAGGTCCTGGATGCCGTTGGTGGCCAGGAACACGTAGGGGTGCGAGGTCTCCCGTAGACCCTCAAACAGCAGGGGGAGGTAGTAATGATAGTCCAGAGTCTCGATGTTCACCTGTTTCAATTCAACCAATTGTTACTTATTCCAATCCGTCGTTCGCACCGGGGGGGGGGGGGGAGGAGGAAAAAACTTTTATAAGAGGACCACAACTTTCGGTGGTCTTTTTGGTGTGGAAAGTTCTTGACTTTTCCCCCTCTTCCGGCACTATTATTTTGAAAAAAAAACCTGGTGTTCCATGGCAAATTTGTAAAAATTGTCCTCACCTTCCACGACAGCTTGCAGCCCTTGGCGGTGTGGCTCAGCACCAGCGGAAAGTCCCCCCGGAGGTAGGCCCTGCTCAAACAAGTTAGGGAAAGTATTTGTTGCGCATGAAAATGAATATTCTGCGCACCCACTGAGCACTGAACTGTGCACCAAAGTGGAGGAATGCACTGCCAAATCCGTGACAGCAGAGAGACCTTTCAGATCGGGGCTGAGGCTGGACACCTGGGTCAGGTCTGGTCCAGTTGGGTTGGCTTTAGACGGACATTTTTCTCGGACTTCAACTCACACGTGCCAAGTTTGACACTATGTGAACAATCACTGAGATTTGCTACTGAGTCAGTCATCAATGCTCAACATGGACAATCCCAAAGTCTTATATGCAGTAGGTGCATTCGTCACATAGGAGTCATTTAAAGCAAACACCAAATGTCAATAATCTATGCACTCGCAGCAGTTATTCGAACTCGGTTTTGCCCATACTTTCAAGCAGAAAGTTTTGCACAGGTCGACCAGAAGTGATTTTGCGCACATCTCATGTACGAAGCACGCAGGCAACACGGTCTTCAGCCGTGGCTCCCCTGTGAGCACGCATGAGAGACGTTACAACACTTTTATTCGAAGAGCAGCTCGAGTTAACCATAGACAGCGAGCTTTAATGGAGCAATATTTCTTCATTCTCTCCCTACAAACCCTGGAAAAAATGGGCAAACCATGAGCGCCAGAGGAAAGCTGTGCTATCCCTTCGACAATAGTTCTCCTGGCAGCAGGAAAGTGAGAGTTAAAAATGCATTTTCTTTTTAAAGATATATCCTAGAAATGACACTTTCTACTGTATTTACTTGGTGAATTAACTCATGTTAAAACCAGAACTGCCACTGCCTTCACCCTCTTCGAAGGTTTGCCAGCTCCAGCAGATCGAGGTCTCCCCTTCCTCAGCCTCAGCAGATCGAGGCTTCTTTCTCGGCGTCAGTGGTGCCACTGGCAATGGCCTCATCGTAGGTAGGAGGTCGATCCTTCGTAATGTCTTGGTAGCTCGGCGGCTGAGGCGACTGAGGAGACTGCGGAGACCGCGGAGACTGCGGAGACTGCGGAGACTGCGGAGACTGCGGAGACTGTGATGACTGCGGAGACTGTGGCGATTGCGGTGATTGCCGCGACTGTGAAGACTGCGGCGACTGCAACCGGCTGGCTTGGCGGCGCCTCTTCTGCAGCGCAGCCGATAGACACTCCACGAGAGTCTTGACCACCACGAGGGCGAGGAAGATGCACAGTGCCTTCAACAGCGTCTGGGGCACGTCGATGCCGGATAGAGACCCGTACCTCTCATGGGAAGACATGACGACTACGGCCGAGGGTCAAGCGGGTGTCCTTGTAAACGCCCAGGTACAACGTTCGGTTTAAAATTGTTTCTTCCTCAAAAGTCAGAGAGCAACTGGAGTCCAAACTTTAATTTCTGGACATTTCCTTTCTGACTCGCCCCAGAAACCCACGGTTTGGGTCACCCTTATTCATTAACTGACACTTGGGCTAGGGATGTGCCCGAGCCTATCTGGGTCAGAAACATCGGGCCGGCTCCCGGCTCTGCTATTGCAGGCTCTGGCCAGATCTCTCTACGTGAATATACCCAAAAGAAACAGGCTCTCCGGCTGGGGCCGACCCGGCTCGAGCCCGCAAAAAGGCTGCGCCCCCACCCCTCTGGGATTGGCACACCCACGTGGACGTGGGTCCCTCCCGTGCCATGGTGTATGGACGCACTCTCTGCTACCAGATGTGATATCAAACTGTCATCTCAAGGGCTGACATCTTCACTCGAGAAGTTTTCTGCTAGGGTCAACGCACCCTTACCTCCTGAACCCGGTGGGCTTGTTGTCCGCGCGCTCCTTGGTGGCGTTGGTCCTCGGCGGCGGCGAGACAACCGTGTCGCGCTGCAGACTCTGCACACTTAAATGGTAAATACTTAGCTATAAACTTAAATACTTAAGTCTAATAAACTTGGCGCACGTGACGGTGGTTGCAGTACCTGAACGGTGGGACGACGCGCGTAGACCCCGAGGACGAGTACGAGGAGAACTTTCCGCGGAAGGGTACTTTCCAAGTGCAAGAAGTGGGCATGATTGTCTGAGCCTGTCGGATTTTTTCCACTGTGCGTGGGTACTTTTTTATTATTTTTTTATACACGCAGTCTTTAAAGTTTGGCAAAATTATTAATACTTGACATAAAACTTTTAAGGCAGCAAAGATTGCTTCTTCCTGGCGAAAGTTTTCGGAAAAAGCAGGGAAAGAATCTTGTTTGATCAATGACAGCGACGAAAGCCATGACTGTCAGGTTGAGTGAGCAGCTTTCGATGCTGAACTCGGTGTTTTATGACGTCGAGGCCGTCAAGCACTTGATCGCCTCGGAGTTGGTCCGCCTTCTGGACGTCCCTGACGCCGCTCAAGACCCGACCAGCCTCGAGCTTAAGGCCGGGTCACGCATTAAAACGGAGGAGTCTGAGTGCGGATGAATGAGGAATTCTGCTTATTGGAAGCTGCTGACGAGACAAAACAAACTCAAATTCCTCATGAAAATGCTGCTCATCCACCCAAATGCGGGAACGACTTCATCGGGAGGCATCAGGACTTCTCAGTCTCTCAGTGAGGCTGAAGCAATAAGAATGTGCTGTACAGAAACCCTTCTAAAAGAGTATGATTGCCACGTATTTCTTCCTTCTCGTCTGCTTGATCCAGCCGATTACGCGGTCCTTGTGAAACCCGACGCTGCTGACGAAATCTGAGTCGTCCTCGTCGCACACGTGAAACGTGCTTGTAGAAGGACAAGACGGCACAGGTGTGACCACCTTGATTAGGCATGCACCTGGGCCATTTTGGCAAACAGGTGAGCTAAGAAAAAGAAATCATACCTTGCTTCAGTCACTTTTTGAGCGAGTTTTAGTACTTGACAGACGATTTTTGTCGTCCTCCACTTTTGCTTGGCCTCCAAGTGCTGCTGCGGCCTCGACGGCCTCAAGAAGCCACAGACGCAGCAGCTGGGACGAGTGGCCGAGGCGTCCAAGCCGCTGCTCGGCGTCTCCACACGAGTCACCAGATATAAGTAAATTGAACAATTTTGTTTGTTTCTTACATGAGGTCAGAACTTGAAGGGGGCTCAAATACCTGACGACATAACTTGTACAGGGTCCCCACAAGAAAATGTGACAAGACCACAAGGCAAATTTATCCAAGGACACTTATGATCCACAAGGGAGTTGTAAAAATAGTGCAATGGAAGCTTTTTAAGCTTATTGGAGATAAGAAATGAAGTTACAACTTATGAGTTTGAAGGGCAATCACAGCACAACCTCATAGTTCTTATTATTGAGCGCATATATTATCATTAGGCCAAATGTTGATCACCAGTGGGCCAAACATAGCAGCACGCGTGAGGTTGCGTGAAGGTTACGTTTTGCTTCACGAAGCTTTTCTTCCCTCGTTAAGAAAAGCAGCTGCAGGCAAATTAAATTTACTGTCTTCAATGATACAATGCAAAAAAACATTTCTTCTCGATGTTTGTCGTTAACTACCGAGGAGGGTCTTTCAGTCAAAGTAAATAGTCGAAGACAAACGAAACCAAAAAAACTGTGCTCACAAAGAGCACAGAAAGTAGAGGAGGCGGCGACAACTTTGCTGGCCCACCCTGTACACGCCCTATCAGAGGGAAATCTTGTTTGAGCAGTCCAGAATGTAACAAGGAGATCCTTTTCTGCCTGACTATGTCCTAGTTGGCGTCGCCGAGCCTGGATTATCATAATTGTACGTGTCACTGCACACAAAAGGCATTATGCACATCAGACACGATCCAAAACTCCATCCAAGCTTCATTTGCATAGAGTGTGAGTCAGAAAAAAGGTCCCATGTCCTTCATCCCTCGGTCTGTGACCTCGTTCACCATTCAGCTGCAGTTGGTCCTGTGGGCAACCAAAGCAGCTATGCACATATTTATGTGACACACTGTGCTGGGGCCCAGATGATCATAAATTAGCAGATGCAAATTCTAAAAAACGTCAAGAGACCAAGGGCATAACAGACCTAAACAGAGGCACTTTCTAGGATTGGGCTGTAACTCTTCTGTCACATTTCACTAATTTCAGCCAGTTGATGTCAGGAAAAGTTCCAAGAAAATAGGTGTCCTTAAAAGACGAACCAAGATAACATTTGTCGGTTTGAGGGGTGTGATCGGCCTTCATGGACAGAACACTTCGATCGAGGTCGTGAGGTCGAGGAGGACGAGAGGGAGGACATAAAAAATACTGACGCGAAAAATAGTTTTTTCAACTTTACGCAGTCAAACCTTAGCACGGCCAAACTTTCCAAACATTTCACTACATAAAGTAAAGTCTTGGTCCTGAAGGTTGCACAAGGAGCGTTTTGGTTTTGCAGTCCTGAGATGTGAGTCAATTTTGTTCAGGAAGGTCCAACCAAGGCTGGATGTTGATTCCTCCAGCTCTGAAGGGGAACCCCATCCTTCATTTGAGTTAAAGTTATCTCGCATCTCTGGACCGCAAAAAAAGACGGACCTCATGTGTCTGTTACTACCTGTACATGCTCGTATTTACTCTTTTTAGAAGTGAGTTCCTACGGACAGGCAGTCGTCGGCCCCCACGGCCATCACGTCTGCCGCCGCTGCAGGATTGTGCCACCAGGGTCCTGATGTCGACCCACGGTGACTGGTCAATGACCCGGTGTCACCACCCCATTATGGTCCCTGCAACTAGCCCCGAGGGATCCATGACGCCTTTGGGCAGTGGTTGCGCCGGTGCCAGAGCTGTTGGCGCTGCGGGCGCGTCCTTTGTGCGCCGGAGCTGCCAGGTTTGGACGCTGTCGGCGGACGCGGGAAAGGTCATCTGCACCAAGGGACGCATCCGCCTGACGATGCCAGCGGCCAAGCCCTGGCCGCCAGTGATATTCACCCCATGACTTGTGCACCTCACATAGAGCATTTTTACAAAAGCACTCCTGTGCACTTATGTCATGTTGCTACTTATGGCGCTAAGAGTGTCTAATCAAGGCGAGAGGCTGATGCAACACTGCTTGCATGTTCTTTTTCATGTCAGGCCACCAGCTGCAGCAACACCGACTCCCCCAAAGCCTCTATCAGCAGAACCATAGCGAGCTTGGCTCCTGAAGACGTGAGGAGGTCGTATAGAGGCCGTGTGGAGGCTGGCACCGGCCGTGTTTTAGGAAGATGTTGAGGATGTCATGTTGGCTGCATTTGTTCAATTCTTTACCGATTTATATGAAATTAAGATCGACTGCAAATTTAACTGTCACAGTTCTGTAACTGTCACAGTAAAATTAATCTCAAAAGTACTCGAAATAGCATTTGTCATCAATTTCGTGGCTTCACACATCTTCTATCCATTTCGAGGTTGGTTTCCGAGACTTTGACCTCGAAAACGACCTTGGTCAGGCTCAATGGCGAGGAGTCAACAATGTCATTGGCCATCCAAGTACGGCCAGATTGTCAAGGGTGCCATCCATTCAATGCTCCCGAAGTCCGCCCCAATGGAGAACTTCTGGGCCTGGCGCAAGTTGAAAGTGCATGGCGAGTGAAACTGGCGAGTCATTGCACACCATATATTCCAGGTCCTCCTTCTCCATCAAGAGATGCTCAAACATCAAAACTTTGCGTTTGATTGTTCTCAAAACAAAAGGTTCACCCACAACCTTTGTGGGCTCCTCTGAAAGACACTTCCACATTCTTGTATTATTAGGTAAAGTCCATTCACTTTAAGCAGTACTAAGGCAGGTCATTTATTCTCGGACGGTGGGGAGCGCAGCAAGCGGTGACACTTGAAGGAACTTTGAAAGATACAGTAATGCAAATGCAACAGGAGACTAAAAAAGTGGTAAGAAACCGTTGAAAAACTACATATAGTCTATTTGTATTCATCTATGTGGCAAATCTTTGGTAGTGACTTTCTTTTCGTGAGACATCTCGAGACCTAAGCAAACAACTTCTATTTACATCGTGAGCGGGACGATGGCGGAGTAGCTCTGTCCAGGTAGAAAGATGAGAGCGACTGACTTGAATATGCTTCAAAGCTAACACTGATCATAATATTACCTTCATAATGACGTTCATTTTCTGACTCGAAAAATGAGTTTTTCATTAAACTTCCCAGGGAATATTTTGGGGGTCTGTCAAGGATGCTCTTAGGGGAATCACTGAAAACTTAAATCAATAACTCGGTTATTGGGGTGATGTGCCCCTCAAAAGCTAGAAGTGTTGCTCTGGGTGCTCCGCCGTTAGAGCAGCAGCTCCTGTCAGAAGTGCGACAACTGTGCTGAAAGACTTGCGTTACGTAACACTTAGAGGGACACCTCACAACCAGACACAGCTGCTCACAGACAGACAGGCAGGCAGACAGACAGCTGTATTGACAGACATAGTAGAAGAACTTTCTTTCTCTCTCTTCAAAGTAAGAAACTCAGGCCATTGGGCTTTACAGACTCGGGTTGAGTTCACCCAAGCAGCTGTTGCAAAGACAGCTGGTGCTGTGTCCAAGCAGCAATGACTGGACAGTAGTGGATGTAAAATTAGACCGCTGAACGCAGTGCTCGTTGTCGAACAAGCTCAGGAATTAAAGAAGAAGATCGCACTGATATAAAATTGCTTTTGCTCCAAGAGGTGCATAAAACACCTGCCACTTCAAAAATATCATAATTGGTCGATCAAGATTGTACTTCAACTTTGAGGGAAAACAAGTCTCCATTGTCAAAACCATGTCTCATGTCAACTAACGTCGCAGTCAGAGGCAAGAAAAGTATTAGCTTTTTAGTACGGAACAGCTACTGTTCCGTAACTTTGGTTGGGCACAGCTGTCGGCAGCAAAAGCTGTCAGTGGGTCTCTCTTCATCCATGACTAAACCAGTCGGTGATGCGTCAGACGCAGACGGGACGTTGCTGCTCGGTGATGTTGACGAGGCCGACGCAAAGGCCCACGACCCACTGAGGCCTACCGCTGTTGCCGTGCCACTTTGTGACCAGGACACACTTAACAAAGGCTCGAACTGATTCCTGTCCCAATCTCCATCGATTGCCTGCAGTCACGAGTCAGTGGGAGTTGGACAAGTTAGGTTTGGTTTTTAATGTGCCGGTTCATTCGTAGTTACGCTGGCCTAACCTGTCCCCTCTGGCTGGCGCATGCGCGCTGTCACTCCTGATACAATGCAAGAAAAGGAATTATTGCTGCCTAATGGTGACACAAAGTAGTGACGCTTACGAGCCGGCTTTTTAAGGCTCGAAATCATATACCTACGAGACGAGCCAGCCATAATATCTGTAAAGCTGAACAAACGCATTTGTGTCAGCAGCACTGAAGCTGTGACCAGGAGTATTTGACACATTTGACACAGGGCTTTCAAAATCTGAGCACCCTTGTTATGTACTGAACTTATGTAGTAAAACCTTATTGCCGTGGAGAGGGGTCAAAAAGTTTTTTTTTTGCAAAACCGTTTGACTAAATCTTTACCATTTGGCATTAGGTAACAAATGTAGCAGGCCGCCATAGGCGTCCATCTCTCCTTTTCCTAGCCATGTTGGAATGAAGTAGGCAATAGTCTTTTGTAGAGATGTTGCTTCTGCAACTGCTCTTTATTGACTAACTCCTCATGGTTGGGAGCCCTTCAGCTGATCGCCGCAGGGTCGGCTGTTCTTACAGCTGACGTCCTCGTAGTCAGCCACCCAGATGCGGCTGACCCTCATCGTGTCGGTCAATGCTGCTGCTCCACCTGAGTGGGCAGGGGCATCTCCCCTCCAGCCAGACAGGCCAGCCTTTCTACAGTAGTACAATCTACATCTATATCAGTCTAATGGATACAAGCTAGAATGACCTAAGACTGATGACATGTTACAACACACATTGCGTCTGGGGCCTTACAGCTATCAATGATATCTACTTTATCGGATCCGTCCTTAATCTAGATTTGTTCTTGTGGAGGAGTTACGTGGCATGCTTCAGAAACCTAAGATGCCCTCAGTCAAATTCCGAAGTTTTCATTTTTTGACCTAGCCTAATGTATAATGTACTACATAAGCGACCGAGCTAAACATCCGGCTCGGCTCGGCTCGTATTTCTACGAATCGAGCCCAACTCGTAACCATCACTAGCACAAAGAACCCAATGACTTCGTCACCTTCCTCGTACTGCCCGAATGAGTTCGACTTGAAGCTGTGACAGTGCTGAATGCTGAGGTTGGGTCTGTCCCCCGGCCAGGGTGCTTTCATCGTCGCTTTCGCTGGTCACAGCGTCACTCGTAGCAACAGTGACAGACTCACCTAGCAGAGCTTCTCCGTTGTTGTTGCCATCAGATCAGGGAGACAAAGACGTTATCTGGGTCGGGGACGTCGGCGTTGTCGGCGGTGGCAGGGAGGTGGAGGTGACAGCGGACGACGCTCGCTCGGCGGATCAGTTGCTTCCTGAGGCAACACGAGTGCGAGTGCAACACTGACTACGACTACGCAGGAGGAGTGAAACGTTGCTGTCGTCATGACGACGAGAAGTCCAGGACAGCCCACCAAACCGAGTCCTCCGGTATCCGGGTACCCCAGCACTTGGAGTAAGCTCTTGTCATCCTTAAGACGCGCTTGAACAGCATCATTTCTGCGCTCTGCGCTCAGAAGAGTCAAGGTCGAGTCATGACGCGTGGAGGACGTGTCAGAAGAGTCACAGTCCTGGACCTGAAATTTTTTTGGGGGGAAAACCATTTAACTCGATCTTCACCATTTGGCATTAGATAATCAAACTATGATGCCCTCAGTTAAATTCCAAAATTTTCATTTTTGGACCTAGCCTAATACTAATGCACAAAATCCTCTGAGAGTTTACATACCACGGACTTTCATGCATATGTTTGTCCAGGTTGATTCTTACATTTTTCAGCATGTATGCAGTACGAAATGATTTGTGCATGTTACTCAGTCTACGTTCAAGCACAATACATCATTTTTGCGCTCTCTTTCAGTGGGGACTAAGGGCGAGACGGTGGCCCAGAAGATGTCGATAAAGGGCGACATCGGGATCGACGTGGAGTTCTTGTCCGGGCTGGTGAGGCCCGAGGAGGTGACAGAGCACATCAGGACGCGGTGGCCGGAGATCCTCACGTGCTTCAACGACCCTCCTCAGGACGAAAAGTGGCCCAATATCGAGGGGTACCGAAAGATCGGGTACGCATGTCTGACATCCCGAACAGCTGAGCGTAGTGACTTTAGGCAAAGGTCGTATGTTTGTTTTTAAGACGTGTCACCGATCCTCTGCGCGTTTACGTAAAACAGTGCCTGAAAGCTGTGGTCATTCCGGAGTCGGACGCGACCCTGATCAAGCTGAAGTACTCTGTAAAGACTCCGGACGGAATGAATATGATGTCATTGGGTGAGCAAACTGTTCAAAGCTCCTCAGATTAGCTAAGATAAAACTAAAACCGTGCTTATTTTGGGCAGTTTGCAGCGCCTTGGGCGAACAGGGCTTTGCACGGGTTGAAGCAAAAGTGAAAGAAAGTAAGTCACTTGTGACTTCAGTGAACATTTACACCATTCAAAATATACATACCGCACTTACATATTTACAGTTAAGAAGAATTTCCCTCTTGCTTCTGTGTTGATCCAGGGCATGTTCGAGTTCAATGCTGCCGATATAAAGCAATTGGGCCTAAAGACGCATAAATCCGGAGACATCGTCCACCTCATGTCGAAGGATATAAAAGGTGAGTCAGTTCTATCTTGTAACTTTCTAACTTGCATTTGGTCCGGACCAAATTTGGCACTGAGGACCCTCTGCGTCCATGGAGTAACCGGGGGTTATAGGTGCATTTTGAGGCTCTTTGGGGGTGGATGGCACATAGCACACACAGTTGGACCTCAATTTCAGTACTACGTAAGTAGTGACTGTGCAATATATGTACTGTACTGTATTCCCGGACAGACGTTCATACTGACCACGATTAATGCCGAGTTCACTCTCACACTCGTGGGGAAGGACAGTCCAGAGTCCGGACTTGGCCTGGGCCTGGAAAGCCTAGACCTGAAAAGATCAACAGCTTTAGCTTTTCATTTTTGACGAGACGCACACGCTCGCAGCAAGGCCTAGCCAGGCCTCAGCATTGAATTACGACTCTGCGCAAGGTCCTATTGGACACGACCCAGTCTGGAGTGCAACGTCTTCTTGTGCACACGGGCCTAGGAGACTCCTGGCCCTAAGAGTGCTTACGTGCAAAGTACAGACTTAGGCACATAAAACGTGTAACAGCAATTCATAGTCGCTCAAGCTGACGAAAATGCTAAAAGTAACAAGCTGTGACCAATGTTGCGTCCTAGAAAAAATGTCCAGTAACGTGAAAGGTTTCTTGTCCACTTCACGGGACAAGACTTGAAGAGCCTGCAAAGCTTTGGCATTGCCGCACTGAGGAGGACGGAGACAGAGTCCCTGATCGCTTCTGGGATGATCTACCTCAACTGCTTGTACTTCATGATCGGGGACATGTTCCTGTGTCCTGGATGAGCTGCCAAGACCATCTCGGCAAGTTCTCATCGTTTGCATGAACTCATCGAGGGAGATGCCCTCCGCCCAGGCGTCGACGACCAACGAGCTTCTTAGGACGACGTTGCAGTTGGCCATGGCGTTCCCACCGAGATGCTCGCGAAAGAAAAGGTTTGCCTTTTTCTGGCGCCAAATACCTCCTTTTAACAGACGGCATCATCTGGCCCCTAGAGATGGTTTGAGCCCAGGCTCGAGCTCGAGGGCTGAAAGGCGATTTTCACTGACCCGACCCGAGCTCGAAGATTTCCTGGCTCGGTGACCGCGTAGGCGTGACTAGACAGGATGGAGTCGCTCCTTGGCGGCCGAAACGTCAAGTCGCGCACGTGGTGAGTGGAACTTGTTCCAAAGGTAGTTCTGAACTTTACTAGGGCGTACGCGCTGCCCACTTGACTGGGTGGGAAGAATGGCCAAAACATGCGTGTGTCTGTCTGTCTGTCTGTCTATCTGTCCGTCCGTCCGTCCGTGTGTCCCACCTCTGGACCGACTGTCGCCAAGCTTGCCATCCACTGACGTGCTTACGATCGATTGGAATGTGTGTATTGATCGGTAAAAGCATCTATTATTTCTTTTATTTGGATTGTGTAAATTAGCCTCAAAAGAACTTTTCTTCTCTTGCACATTCTTCAAGCTTCTCAGGTTCCAATGCTTATTCATCAATTTCTCAGGTCGTCAGTTCTCAGTAAACCCATCTCACGAAGACATGCTTCTACAACGTGTCCTGCAAAGTAGAAATTAACATGGATTCGTTCAATGTGCATTGACCTCGACCTCGACCTCGGTTTCTCCCACCTCTAGACTGACGGCGTTTACGCTCACCACGCACTGTGAAACTAAGGCAGGACGACCCGCCATTGTTATATTCGAATAGATACAGTTTATAACTTAGTGTTTGAAGTAGACAACAGGAAGATTCTCGCTGCAGAAAAGCAGTTATTCTAGGGTCAAACTATTCCATGCATTTGTGATGATGTTAAATTAACCGAAATTATGGCCGAATTTCGGCCGAAATCATTTTTCGGTCGACCACTGCTACAAAATCCATATTGGATTGCCAATGATAGCTTGGACCAGACTCATTTGTGTTCGTGCCTTTGCAACATAGGCAAGTACGCTAAATATGGTCCCCAAAATATGTACACATCGGTCCTCGCGCACGAAATGGACGCAGGCACAGACGTCTTTATGGAACTCGCGCTTTATATTCCGTAAATGCTGTATTAATCTCCCACTCTTAAAAAAAAGTTCCCCCTCTCTATTTATCCCATGGGGGGCCCCGCCCCCGGCGCCGGCGCGCGGGGGGGGGGGGCGCGGGGGGGGGGGGGTGGGGAGGCCCGCCCGGCGGGGGGGGGGGGGGCGGGGGGGAGGGGGGGGGCGGGCGGCGG
>JAAUXU010027206.1_pt1 | contig 13603 bp, 19 predicted proteins | sample 7278151 | NCBI WGS metagenome assembly JAAUXU01 (sample SAMN14350113, study PRJNA611818) | marine sediment metagenome | isolation source: surface marine sediment (1.8m) | place: French Polynesia: Moorea | collected 2018-08 | reverse complement strand
TAAAGAAAAAGATTACCAATCATTACTTTGGTATCACTGTAGGTCAGATGTGAGGTGCATCTATTGTCAACCTCAGCTACATTGCCAGATACTGACCAGGCTCTTCATTGACGTCAAAGGTGCTTTCCTTATCACAGCAGTATTTCTCAGTCTGGTCAGCAAGACACTTCTTGGACTCCACAAAGCTGATGAGGATATTCCGCACTAGTGCTGGTGTTGAGGATAATCTTGACTGGACCAGGGCTGCCTCAATTTTATTGCACTTGTCCACACAGTCTTCTGTGTCTCGTTGACAAAGTGTTATTGCAGTTGCAGCAATAAAGAGATCTGTAAACAATTGAAATTATCTTTACATGTGTGTGTGCAGAGCACACTCAAACAAGATTTGTGCCGCATATGACCGCGTAATCATATATATCTATAATTTACTTCGTATACTATACAAAGTATGAGTATATACATTAGGCTATGTATATATACATATATACATTAGGCTATATATATATGAGTATATACATTAGGCTCAGTTGAAAATTGGAATTCCCCATGGGCACCCAAAATTTGTCACCACATACCATTGTTTGTTTGTTAGAGGGGTCTCTCGAGGGGAATGGATGTCCCAACAAGAGAAAGGAGTATCCTGGATTGGGTCTTTTCCTGCCCCAATTAGTGGCAAACATCTAAGTGCTTAATCGACATTGCTACCTGGCGTGGCGAGTCTGCCAGTGAACTTAACTTGTTCTGCCCTCCTTTCCATGGCCTTGCCAATGCACCACCTACCATTTGAAGACTTTGTAGTCAAATAAAAGTGTAAAAAAGGAGTTTTAGCTATGCCCAAATGCATTTAAAGTTGCATAATACTGTAAAATAAGTTGAATCTTTTTTCTTCAGGACTTGCTGTAAAATATCTTTCTGACAAAGTCGAGCAGTCAGCATTTTGGCAAGTGATTTTCACCCAGTTTGGCAGCTTCTGACAGCCACCAGAGCTGAAATCTACTTTCACCGCATATTTACTACAGTAGCTTAGAACATAAATTTCAAATCAAGTTGGGCAGAGGTAAAGACAATTTTTTTTCCAAAGTATTTGATTACATCTTCACCTCTTGAGCCCATGGAACAAACCCCAGACGCCGTCAGTGAATTTGCAAAGTTGACCTAGCCTAATATGTGTATACTTCGTGTGATGGGTGCATCAGTCTCAGGACCGAATAACATAGATCATAGACTCATGTGTCTTTGATATGAGATGGATGAATCAATGTTAAGGCCTATCAACAGAGTGCTGAGGTAGGATGGACATTACAGTTTTGTACATCATCTGAACATTGCTTGTTGATGTCAACTTTTATATACTTCAATATTACAGAATTAAGGTTAAACTGAGGCATCTATTCTGGTTCAGTAGTGCGTATGAAGTTAGCAGCAAGATTAACTTAACCTAAAGTCATATGTACTTGGAATGAACTCTGGCATGGCATCATTCTAGCAGGGTATGCAGGGTGAAAGTAAGGTTGTTTCCTAGTTAAAATCGTTTTTAATGCAAAGCAAACCTGGAAAAAGATAAGAAAGATATTAATCATTGCCACCCAAAATGTCACCGAAATAGGCAAAATGTGTGTGTGTGTGTGTGTGTGTGTGTGTAACACACCCAGATGATTTTCTTAAGTGAAAAACAGGGACTTCTCATATTTGTCACTACAGTCGAATTGTCAGCTATCTAATGTCACTTTTTATTGTTTAGTTTGTCATATCCGTATGTACTTAACCCAAGCAGATGAGGAGGACCAGTGGTTCTTCCACCCAGACAGTCCTCATGGTCGGTGCTGGGATGAAGCTGATGTTTGGTCACCAACAACTGTGAGTGTTGCAGAAAAACAGGTTCTTTGGGGGTGGATGAAAGCAAGAGCAGGTTTTGCTTTGTCCAAAGATCTCACAGCAGAATGAACAGTGGTTGGGCAGAGTCTGGAAGAAAGAAGATGAAGGAGGGACAAAAAAGATGAACGACTTCTTCTTTGGTCTCGAACTACGCTCGTGGTGCCGCGTACAGTAGGAGCCGCTTATAAGAACAATGTTCGTCAAAAATTGTGTAAAAGAGGGACGTCATTTTGGGAACTTAAGACTCCAGACGTGAATAAGAAGAGTTTGGGCAAAAGACTTGAAGGGATGAGTTAAAAACGGGGCCTGACTTGCCTTCGGTCCGATCCCAGTGTTGCAGAAAGAGGGATCCTGATCCGGATTACGACTGCCCTGATCGGTGGATTAAATGGATCCCCTGACCCGTTCAAAGCGTGCAGACTCTGACGTAAGTGAAGTAACTGGACCCATTGTTGGAAAGAGTTGTGTCGGATCGTGTTGATGTGAGGCCGCAACACATTTTTACATAATTCATATATGTATGTTGCAAAGATGACACAAGATTTTTGGGGAGCCTCTGAGGTCAGATACTCTGCCACTATAAGCATTGATGCTACCAATGTCTTGGCCATGGATGAGACTGATTCTGTATCATCAAAGACTGGTGAGAAAACAGTTTCAGAATGATCTGGCGGCAGCGAGAAGAATCCATCAGTGATCTCCAAGGGGATCAGACTGTGAGAGACAGGACAGCAGCAATGGAGATGCAATGACAGGATCACTGGGGAGTCGGCCAAATGTCCAGTGTCGTGATACCTCATTGCCAAAGAGACCTATGATCAGGGACAGTTGTGGATGCCACAATCCTGATGCAGCCAAGTCTATCCTGCTCAGGAAAGGGGTCGATGTCCTCACGGGTGCACTTTGCTCCTTCAAGCTTCACGTGAGGCACTCGTAACGGGTACAAAATTGAGTCCATTTTTGTCACGGTTTAGTGAGTCTTTGCACCTAACCTTACACAATGAAGCTGGTTGAATGTCAGGCCCTGATATTGCAGATGTGTGCCGAAGCAAGCCTTGAAGGAGGAGCTCCGCCAGCTTCACAAAGCCTTGACCAAGGCTGAAAGCATCAGGGCTGCCAACATGATTGTTCGGTCACTCTGTCGCGTGATGGCATCAAGAAGGTATGCTGTGGCCAAAGTCCTGAAGAGATGTGTGAAAAATGGCCACCCCGGTCAAGAGGCTCTGACATAAGTCTCGAATCGAATTGAAAAGGATGAAGAGGACCTTGATGACGACAATATGGTGGACGTTGATGAACAAGTCGTTGCTGCTGAAGGTTCTCCAGGCGTAATAAAGCTGACTTCTTCCAGGCTGAGTCGGTCATTGATGCCGCACCTAATGCATGTCTGCCAATCTGTGACAAGAATCATTCTTTCGCTCAAGACATACGACAAAAATGTCCGGCAAGTGTGAAATAAAATGAGTCTCAAGATATGTACAAATTTGAGTATATCACACCCATTAGATCATAAGATATATAAAAATATTGCCTGTCAAACGAGAACCGATCGAGTCTTTAAGCACAAGCACAGACATGAGGCTCAGATGGATCTCAAGGTGGATCGCATATCTGTACTGCTCAACGCGCGACACCTGGGCCGTCCCCTACACCTCTACCGGGTGTTGCAGATGAAGCCTCAATAATTCTTCAACCCCAAGCAAAAGGTTGAGGTTCTGCATTACACCAGTTTTGATGGCGATCATTGTGCTACAGCGTGGTCAACATAATGATCTTACAAAATTGCACACTCACAACTAAAGATAGTGAAAAAATTATTTGAAAATAAAATGGCTTTTTTGACAGAGCTTAGCTTTAAACATGCGAAGGGGTCAAATGAGTGAAACTGGATTTGCAATCCTTTTCTTTCATATCACATCCTGTGTAAAGATCTGGTCGAATTACCGGGTGTCACCGACAGAGTTTTTTGCTATAACTTTAGGACTATTGATCACTTGGGCATAATATTGCATAGAAGGAAAGTTCATCCACCACGATCTGGCAATTGTAGTCATGCAACGATAACAGATTAAATTCATGTGGATGAGTCCTTGGAAGCAACATTGTCAAACTCAGTTGGAAGAATTGTTCGTGCTATGGAGGTGAGCACGACTGCCGACCAGGTCAAGATGGTTTTGGCCACGCATGTGGGCACCAAGTTCTGGGTCAGGTTAGAGGCCAATGGAGCTGCCCAACAGCCTTGATGGACCTGAAGGCGGCGTAGGAAACCAGTCCGGAGCAGCCTGTTGGAGGCTGATGACGGTTTCATGGTCAATAATAACTGACTTATGCGTGATGTGCAATAAGAGGCTTCACGTTTTCCGTTCAAGTAACATACTCATTCAAGCATTATACTCGAGACATCAATGGTCCTAAAACTACATCACAACACTGAGGCCGCCCTCCTTCCCCGACACCCGGTGCAGCCCTCACCCAGTGCTTTTAGGGGTCCCTGGTGTAAAGCCACTGCAGAGAACAATGGCAGCCAACAGTTGGGGATGGCCGCACCAAGTCTGACGTTGGCCATCTCGTAGGTGGTGCCGCTCTCGTCGCTGCCGCTTTCACCACTGTTGCTGAGGTCAGGGTGCTTGTGTCAGTGCCGTCGCTGCATTGTCTGGTGCAGCGGTTCATGAGAATGACACCAATGGTAACTCTGCAGAGGACTTTGGCATTAGCGACGCATTTGGTGACACACTGAATATTGTCAACATTTCTAACATTCCAAAATGAACAAAAACTTGAGAGGGTTGTTTTGAGACCAGTGTGTAGATATAGACTCACGTCAAGGGTAAGTCCTTTCTGGAACACTCTGTATTTCATCTATGTTTGAGTGAAATACAATGATATTTTGCCATTTCTGAACAATAGTCAGCTTTTAGTGTGATCAAATCACCTAAAATACGGACATGACCCAACAAAACCTTCCGATTTTGTCTGCAATACCCTGTGCCAAAGAGTGTGGTAGGATGAATGCAGCTACTGACAGGTTTTTGGAGAAGGAAAAGACTGAGGCAACTTGGTCACCTGATACCAGTAGCAAAGTTGCCTGTTGTAAGGTCATCATTGACTCAGGCAGCATGAGGAGACTTATGAAAGGAGGTGCACTCGACATATTCACTCTCATGGCTGCTATGTTCATGTATTTGCTGTTGCAGTGTTTCTGCTGTTGGTGCTGCAGCTGGTTGACTTGGTGCTGGGCGACGAGGAGGACGACGAACACCCTGCGTGCTGCTCCGCCGACGCCTGGGGCCAGCTGAAGGCGGACGCGGACTACGTCGACCTGGGCAGGGTGGACAACGTCAACGGGCTCGACCTCTACACGACAGGAGAGAATTCTTCCAGGTGCAACAGTTCAACTATGGAGAGAAAGAATTAGGGGCAAAATTGTCTTCGCCACTACGAAGCTGAAATGATGGTCGTAATGACGCTGACTAACAGACCAACGGTTGTTCGGGTCCATTTACTTGGACTCTGTGTAGGTGCGTGATCTGGAACTACGACATCTTCGGCTTCGACTCCGGCAGGACCAGGCAGCTGGCCGACCGCTTGGCCAGTCAAGGTAAGCTTGGACCCACCAGAGGTATGCCCACTTGATCAGCGTTGGCACCGTTCACAGGCTTCTTGGTCATCATCCCTGACTACTACCGTGGAACGTTCGCAGATTTCCGGAATGGCGACATCCGCCAGTTTGTGAAGGATCAGACCGAGTGGACAAGTCTCAAGCGTGACTGGGACGAGATCATCAAGCCGTTCGCCGAGCAGCAAGGGTGTCTCACCTACGGAGCCTTCGGTAAGAGTGATGACGTCACTGATGCATGCGACATCCATCCGGTCCGCCTCAGCCAGTGTCTTCTCACGTCAGGCACCTGCTGGGGCACCTATCCCGTCATCAAGCTGAGCGCTCTGCCAGAGTTCAAGGCCGGCGTCAGCGCCCATCCCAGCCATCCCAACATCATGAGACTTCTGAGTGAGAGCGAGAGAGACGCGTACGAGGCTGTCAAGGGTGCGCCGCAGGTACTGGACACGACGTAAAGTTGGGAATCACTTTAAAGGCTCAAGGAAGCGATTTGACAGGAATGTACTTTTAGTGAAAAGTCCTCCTTGGAGTCTGAGTCACAGCTTATATTTCATGTAAGCGTCTACTAGGACGCACTGGGTGCGTGACACACCTGAAGAAACGTCCCAGGACTTTCTTTCTACACTTTCACTGATTTCACTGTAGGACTTGGTCGCCTTTTTCCTTCCAGCTGTTCATGCCTTCATCGAGTGACAGCGCGAGTGTGAAGCTCGGCGGCCTCGCAGCTCAGGTCCTTGGCAACCAGACCAAAATCGTCGAGTTCGACACCATGAGTCACGGCTGGACCGTCAGGGGCGACCTGTCCAAGGAAGACGTGCGCAGGGACGTCAAGAAGGCCATGGAGTTGACGGAGGAGCACTTCAGAAGGCACTTGAAGAAATGAACGGCTCACGAATCGACATTCAACCGTTGACTTTCTCGCCTCAGCGCAACTTCGTGATAATACTGATTTAAGGCCCGTAAGCAGTCGGGTTGATTGAAGGGTAGCCACTCTTGAAGAACCGCCTTGTCCCTGAAACGAGTACATAGCTGGAAAGGTGGACACAAACACCGAAACAGTTTATGGTTGGTAACTTGGCAACCCTAATTTTTTATCAAACGCAAAATTTATCACCCTATGAGGTGATAATATTGGCATCAACGAAGGGCAAATCTTGTTTCCTACGAACCGATTTAGACTGTTTTGAGGGAAAATTGAAAACAAGTCCAAATAAAACTTCAACAAGATGGTTGTGAGCCATGAACGTGACTGAGTCGACGAACTCTTGTAAAAAAAACTCAAATAAGTCTAAAATGATCGACGGTTGCTGGCCGTGACTTGAGAAAGTTACATGAAAAAGTTCGTATGACTCAAGTTTTGCATCTCTGTCTTTCCCTTGTTCATGACCTAAAGGCATTCAGTCAGCATAAAAAGCTGCTCTTTCAACGGTAAATGACTCTTTTTAAATGTGCAAGATTGCACTCAGATTGATACTGATCGACCTTTTTCACAGAACAACAAGTGAAGAAAGTCTTCTTTTCACTGTTTGTCTACTTTATATAGTTTAGAAAACTAAGTCTGAGAGAGAGCCTCTAATATTTCGGCACATCTTTCTTCTGCTTGATTGTTTTGCTGCAAGCATCGCAGTCTGTCGGTACGAACAATCCAGACCATTGACTATTCTGAACTTATTCAACTTTTCCTGGAGAACGCTATTAATGCACGATTCCAGGCTTGCATCAATATCGGCTCCTACTGAACTGTCTCTGGAGGGAGACTTGATTTTTAGGTGATGATCAACACCGTCGTGAAATTCCTGGATGAAATGTTACCATTGAATCCGCTGAAACTGGAAGTTGTCCCGCTCCCACCAGGGTGGGCCTCCCACCGGAAGACGGTGGACGTCGTCAGTGGCCTCTGACAGAGCCTCGTGAGGATAGTGCACATTCACCTGGAAGAAACTCTTTGCGTGATGAGAATTTCCCCACATGCACACTCGTGGTGTGACTGCCATCACACACCAGGTGAAGTCCGTGAGCAGGCGCGGGCTCGATGCGACGATCCTCGACCAGAGATGGACTTTCCAGCATGAGTCGGACTTCCCCAACGGTCATGACACCCTCGGCCACTGCGCGTGCGGCTCCAATCATGCGACGGATCTAACAAGGACACGTTTCATCTCTCTCACTTTTGCCCCACAAGCTGAAAGTTTTCATGCCTGCCCGTGTAGAAAGGCCTTTCCAGAAATCTCTGCCTCGTAGAAGTCGAAGCTGTCGAGGATGGGCTCATACAAGGGATTTTCTGGACACGGCACTTTCTTCACGCTGTCAATGTGCAAGGTCAGAACAATGTATCTCATTTCATGTTCATGACGTACCAGATGCTAAAAATGGTCCTGGAAAGCATCTCTCTTACGCCCTCTGGACCCAAATGTTTGTCCTCGCAGACTTTCAAGCACCTCTTGAGACTGGGATGGTTCATGAAGTTGGCGAAGAAATGATGCCCTCTAAACAGTTCCAAAGTCGTCTTGAAAGACTCAAAGTCCAGTGGGGAACTGTACAAGATCAGCAAGGAAGAGGACATGAGCTACTCATCTCAAGGAGTTTCTTTCTCTGTTCTCCACCTGAATTCTGCCCACGTCTCTGAAAGATCCAGGGGCAACTTTCCAGGCGAAAAGTTGGGCCGTTTCCGTCTGCTCAAGAAGCGCGACATCTCGTCAATGGCTTTGATCGGAACCTCCTCTGTGTTGACCTCCTCGGCCCCTTTGGCCACCGCTACCCGGTAGAGATAGGTCCTACCTGACGCCCCAGATCGGGTCTTGAAGTCGGCGGGCACCGCCAGGGTCTTGAGGATCCTTGCGGAGGGTTCATGGCGACACTGATCTCGCTCATGATCACAATGTGGCTCACCTTATAGGGATGTCTCCAGAGACAAAGAGCTTATTAACCCTCAGAGTGATCTCCTTGGGATCGAAGTAGTCGGTGCTCTGGTCGGGCTCGAGGTCCACCGTTGCCATGTTGGACCAGGCATGCACACCGGCGTCGGTCCTGATGTCATGCTTGGATCAGAAGAGGAAACAAAGTCCCTGAAATACGTACATACGCCCTACCTGGAGGACGACTGCACAATCGGCTGATTGCTCGGCCTCAGCCTGAGGAGCGCGTCCTCGATGGCGCCCTGTACGGTCTGCCGATCCTCATACTGGTCCCAGACGCTCCTCTCGTGCAAGGGGATGCGGCGACTCTGTTTCTGAAAGCCACTGCCAGTCGCAAGGGAAAAGTGTATAGAATAAACAAGCCTTAAGATGTTCACGAGAAGACACCTTCTGGCCTTCTCCTATGAGCGGACCTTAAGCGATTCCCCTGGTAGGCGATTCTTAGCAGATAACGATGCATGTCTGAGAAGAAGCGGGCCCGCGTTCCACGAGAGGCAGAAGCCCGGCATTGATTCCGACTCCGGCTTCGACTCCGTGTTTGTGTTCTCGTGTTGTTTGTTTACCTTGTCTGTCAGGGTTGCCAATGCTTGCGCCATCATTGTTTTGAATTTGGCGCCATTTCCAGCAGCTGATCATTCGGCTGACGAGACGAGAAGTCAACATGTACGAAAAGCAAGGCAAAACTTCAGCTGCTGTAGAAGCCCAGTGACTTGGCCGTGTCTTCCCCGTCGTTCTCGTTGCACTTGTCGCAGCTTTACCAAAGGATGCCGGGAAACTCGGGAGTCGTCTCCGTCAAGGGCGGACTAGGTCAGTTCCGCTCCCTCTTGGAACTCCACGGCGGACTGAGCGTGGCGCACTTTTGCGCCGACTGGGCGGACCAATGCGGACCCATGGACGAGGCTCTCAACATCCTTGCCGGAGAGACTGACATGGTAAAAGTGTAACAACTTTACCGCTGCCCACTTCGACTGTGGGATGCCACCAATGTCATGGACGATTTTCCCTCCTAAGGCGTCGGTCCAGTTCCTTCGTGTGGACGCTGAGAAGGAAGCCGACGTCTCCCTGGAGTTTGAGGTGGCCGCGGTTCCCACAATCATCTTCTTTGGCGCCAACGGTAAAAAGACCTTGGAGAGGGTGGAAGGCGCGAGGGTGGCGGACGTCACCAAGAAGGTTCGTCTTACTTATCCAGCTTGTAAAGCTGAGTGAGGGGAGGAGGATTGAGTGCCGGTCTGTCTGAATCGCTTCAGGTGCGAGAGCTAAGTGAGAAGGCTCAGTTGGACGCCAGGGTGGATGCGCTCAATAGGGCCGCTGACAGCATCGAGACGACCGCGGAAATGAAGGAGGCCCCAGCCAAAAGGGAGAGTCTCGAGGATAGACTCAAGAGGCTCATCAACCAAGCTGGTAAGACAGTCTGTGTATGCTCCCGCAGCATCCCGTGTAACTTTCTTCTTCCTCCTCCAGATGTCATGGTGTTTATGAAGGGGTGTCCTGATGAGCCTCGCTGTGGCTTTTCTCGGCAGCTGATCAACATCTTGCAGCCTCTCAACGTCAAGTTTGGTACCTTTGACATCCTTAGCGACGATCAAGTCAGACAGGGGCTCAAGACATTCTCAAACTGGCCAACTTATCCGCAGGTACTGTAACTGTAAAAAAAAAAAAAAAGAGACAAGGCAAGCAACATTCTCGTCTCTACATTACTCCTTCTTGGCTTAGATGTATGTCAAAGGAGAACTTGTGGGAGGTCTGGATATCATCAAGGAGCTCCAGGAGGCTGGCGAGTTGGAAGATACTCTCAAGGGAGAGTAAGAGTTCTAGTGTGCTTGAGCGCTGTGGTCAAGCTTTGAGATGATCCTACAATTATACACATGCTGAACCATCAATGTCAACATGGCATCTGTCTCCCGATAATAATACTTCATGTTTGTCTACATATCTTCTCACTATTTCTGCTTGTTTCCGTCTCTGACGGATCCTCCCTCGCCATCCTCGACTTGGTTGGGCACGGGGCAATCTTTAAAGTCTCCGGAGATGCAGACAGAGAGACGCAACTTTGGCGCGATCATTGTTGATGAGAAGATTTTAGTCATGGGTGTCTTCCTTGTTGCTTGACATGAAGTTCTGGAGGATGAGTCGCTTGGCGTCTGGCTTCAGATGAGAGCAGAAGAAGTCCTCGGACAATTTCCACCTGTAAATGGCGTTGGCGAGCTCGCTCTCCAGGTAGTCGTGCCCAACCTTGAGAAGACTCTCAATGTCGTACTCTTTTCCCAGCCTCATCAGGTCTTCCATGTTGTCTTCATTGATGTCGCACTTTCCCGTGTAAGCGAAGTACGTGTAGACGACACTTCTTGGGAGATCTAGTCTAAGGACCCTGTGCTTCGTCACCAAATCGTTCTCGTCAAGGAGGATTTTTTGAAACATGGCCCTAGGATTCAAAATGAACAGTTGGGGCACTCGAAAAGGTTTTCCATCTCTAGCGACAACGTCCAAGTGAAGAAAGAGCTTTTCTCGTACAACAAGATATACAACTTGTAGTAGCGGCCGTTGTGGTCTTGGAATGTCTTCACGTCCATTCGACAGAAGCAACTGTCTCTGTCTCCGGTGCGATTGATCTTTCCTCCTTCATCATTCCCTTCGTCTTCTTCGTCGGTGCCATGTCAGAGATTGAAAAAGCTGCCCCTGGTCAAAGAATGATCACAGTGAGCTCAGCATGTCCGAGGGGCGCCATAGGGAAGACGATCCAGATAGTGATGCCAACGAGCTGGCTCGACACGCCGAATCGCTGAGGGGACACGAAGAGGATTCAAGACGAAGCGGACACAACTCGCTATTTCATTTCGGCATTTGGACCAAGACCATTGGAGAGATTCGGACCTGAAAAGTGATGATGAACTCAGTTTTCTGACAAGGATCAAGCGATTACTGACCTCCCACATGCTGCAAGCTTTTGGCTCGCGAGCCAGCTCGATTCGGCTCGTAAGGATGTCCAAAAAGCTCGGCTCGGCTTGTTGGAAAATTGGCGCCCACCTCTACCGCAGCTCTCTAAGGGCGCAATTCTCTCCTCCTATTTCTAAGACCTGTCTCTTTTCACCACCCTCGTCAGCATCATCTGAGTTCGGTTCAATTGAACAACTCCATAAAGTAATATTGTAAGGATTTATCTAGTACTCAAATGTGTGGCAGCTACTCAACAGTTCTGGTCGACCACAACTTGGGTTCAGTAAAAAATGCTATCTTGTAAGTAACAACTCCATAGTAATTGAACAAATGGTAGCTGCACCCTAAATTTATGGAATGGCATGACAATTTTTGAATATCCAGCCAGTCCTGTAATTGCCAGAGTGGCATCCAGAGTTAGCTGTTATTGAATCCAGATATCTACATTATAAAGGTATGAAGTAACTTTGATGCTCTACCAAAACTTTCTCCATTGAACTGGAGACCTCTACAAGTTCATAAAATTCTGGAATGACTAGGTAAACAGCCTCAGGGTGTGCCACTTCTGGAAGGAGAAATGTGCAGTGACAAAAACAACACCATTGCCGTGACCAGGATTCGAACCTGGGTTACTGCGGCCACAACGCAGGGTACTAACCACTATACGATCACGGCTGTCAGGGCTGGTGCGTGACCCAGGCCCCCAACACCACTATGTAGGCACTCCGCACGGACAGGGACACCGTCCCCCAGTCAGATGTGCCACCTTTTGGTGCAGATATGAGTAAAGGCACATTGCAAAATGACGCTGAGTGTGAACGTGCGGGCCGGCGTGAGTACGGGCCGAAAGGCAGAAAGTTGCTCGCCTCGACTCCCTTTGGCGTTGGCATCATTGCCTTGTTCATCAAAATGCCCGGAAAGCGTGCAGTTTAGAGCAACGTGGACGCCCGACTGGATGAGGTGGTCGAGGAGGGCGACGCCGTCGTCGTCGGGAAGTCATCATGACCTGAGCAGTCATGATCCATCACAGCTTGTCCTGGAAAGTGAATGTCAGTGTGCTTCTGCAGCTGTCGATCCCATCTCTACTCAAACGTGATCAAAAATGTTGTCATGGTGATTCTGGTGTAGGCTCAACTCTGTGCATCAGGTGCATGCAAACTTTGGACCTCAGCTCTAGGCATGACTCATATAGAATAGGGGTGGGCTCGGGTTGACACGCAACTCGCAAGCTCGCACTGATCCAGCCCTGGGCCGAGGGGCCGGAGGTGGCGCTCCTTTCGAGGTTCTTGGCGCACTCCGCTGAGCCTTCGTGCAAGTTACAAGTTGATTTTGCCAGGGCCACTGACGATGCATCGGGCTAGCTTTTTGTCGAGCTCCGGTCAGCTTGGACTGGCTGAACATAGAATGGAGCCTTCGAGCTCGGGCTTAGGCTCGAAGGCTCCATTCTATGTTCGAAGCATCTCTACTTCAGACACGAGCGATTTGAATTGAACCGTTCGTAATTGAGCCCACGTCCGGATCACGTCTAGTGATGCTGACGAGCCGGCTTTTTAAGCCATTGATGTAGTACAGTACATATCATTGTGTGTGTGACTAGTCTGTCGTATGGACTGTTCAGGCCCTGCATGTCGAGGGCGCTCCCCTGGCAGGAGACCGAAGGCAAGCACAGTGGCTCCAACCCTCAAGTTCAAGACGCTCCCCCACTTGCTTTGGACCGTGACAAAGATAGGCCTTCTCCAGCTGTGATCAGACCGTCAAATACATCAGTGATCTTCACACCCAGTGACGCTTGTACTCAGTGATCCTGATATCCGTTTCAAGACACCGATACCATTTTCTCTTCTCTGCTGCGTCACTTTTGTTCAGGTCATGAAGCATGTAGAAATATCGATCTCCTAGGGCGTGTCCTGCCACATCCCACTTAGGTAATGTTATCTCTGTAAGATGTCTCAGTTGTCTGTCGGACATCAAGGAGAAGAGACATGAGGACGTCGGCGTCAGTGCCGATCCTTATAATTCTAGCTGCTGTCCCTGCGGCTCAAGCCAATGAAGAAGCTCTGGTGATTTCCCTGGAGATCATTGATTGAGACCAGCGCAACTCACTTTGTCTTCTCTCTCAGAGGCCTCCAAATGCATATGGAATGGCTGCCCAAGTCGCTGATCCAGCTCCCGTCATCGAGAATCCCCTCTTCCTTGGCCGGCAGTCGCCAAACACGACTCCGCTGCGGATGGTCCGGAGGAAGAGGAGACGGAGGAGGAAGCT
>JAAUXU010065020.1_pt1 | contig 13607 bp, 11 predicted proteins | sample 7278151 | NCBI WGS metagenome assembly JAAUXU01 (sample SAMN14350113, study PRJNA611818) | marine sediment metagenome | isolation source: surface marine sediment (1.8m) | place: French Polynesia: Moorea | collected 2018-08 | reverse complement strand
TTATCATCATAGTACGATCCATCGAACTTACAGTAGAACATGCATTCAACAGAACTGTACAGTAAGAACGAATTTAACTCACACTGCGCATGCGCGAGCGCGTGTGCACATACTCATCCCACACAGCATAAATACGCTACTAGCCCATGACGCTATCTCGTGGAAATGCTCTCTGTATGCATGTTCGTTACATACATAATTTATCCTTCTGAGAACGTCAAGCTCTTGTGCTATGGATCATAGCGCATTCTGCATGCATGCATTCGCCGTGTGTAATCCCTTATGATAAGACGGTAAATATTTTATTTCAGAGGAAGATTCGTAACCTTGTCCTCCAAGACAAAAATAGCTGCTGCACGTTTATATCGGTGGCCATTCTCCCAAGTCGCAACCATTCGTTTACTTATTTGTAACGTCTAGAGGAATGCACTGATTAAGGTCTGTACCACGTACACTCGGGACTACAGAAAAGAGCCTAGGGAGAATTAGCACAAAAATACTGTTCCTGCCTAACATTTTCTTCTATCATACGAGTAATCCTCTACAAAGCGTATTCATCATGACAAACAGAGCGTGATGCTTTTTTCGCGCACACGAATAGGGGGGCTCTGACTCACGAGGCTTCCCGGAAACAGAGCTTTAAAGGGACATTATTTGCTTGAGTCATTCTTACCTCGATCATGTGCTGGTAGGTCTTCATCTCCTCCCTCAACTTCTCCAGCTGGTTCTCCTGCAGATCCACCACCTTTTGCTGGTTTCTCGTCTGTCAAAGAAGATGTCTTGTCAGTCTTTAATGTCCGGACTTTCTCTACCTGCTCAATTACTTGTATCTCCAGCTCCACTATTTGAGCGTCCTTGGTTCGTAGAATCTCTAGTAAATGGCCGTCGTCAAGGTCACACTTTTGGAGTTCGGAACTGAAAGAAAAAAGATAAGGGGGAGCCTTTAAAGGGATCCCAGAACTAAGATTAGGTGGGATCGTTTTGGGCGTGAGGAAACTGCCAAAAGTGTTTATAAAGAGGTGGAAGAGACAGAGACAAAGAAAGAGAGAGGTGCAGAAATAGAAAATGGGCTCCGTCGCACGCTTCAAACTTTGGCATCACTCAACGTTTTCCCATTTCTCACCTATTCACACAAGAACAGCTGAATAGAATCCCACCAATCGCTTTCCTTCAAACTCTTCACAAACAGGAAAGTTTAGGCCTGACACTACCCAAAATTGGTTAAAGAGAAGGTCCCCATCGGGGCCTGAGAGGGTGAAAACGTGTTTTTTTTCGCGGAAGGTTTAACGATGTGAGGAGGGGAAATCGAAGAAAATTTATCTGATTGTCTATTCAGTACAATGGAAGACTCTCGAAAACCCCTGTCTCAGATCGCTCCAAGCCAGAACCAGAAGGAGAGAAAGGCACAAAAAGTGTGTGGGGCGAGGAGAGCCTTGTAACTGCTTTGTGTGCCTAGTCTTAGGCCTAAGCCATATCTTCAGGTCTTTTCTCATGTTTTGAGTTATTTCATCGTCTGAGTCAACAATGCCACATAAATTTTTTAACTCAGACTGTATATTGTCCACACAGGGGAGGTTTTTTCCTACGGTACACAAAAACTTTCCTCTCCTGGCTGATTTCTCAACTGGACAAGGCCATTTTCAGATTTGTGGTGCCATAAAGTGCTTGGAGAAATCCTGCCATACATTAGGTGGAGACAGAGCAGAGAAAACGCTTGGAGAAATCTTTTCTTCGAGGCCGCACAGAACTTTCTTCAGGTCTTTTTAACGCACGTTCCACGGTGTCAGGTAGAGTTTCGCCGAGACGAGTTTAGCGGTATTTTGAGGGCCTCTCTAGGCTCCTCTTCAACTGTTCTTGGAATGAGCGCACAAATCGCATCCGTAACAAAATGGAGGGACAGCAAAAAAATGTCGTCACAGAGCACAAAAGAGGAGGTGAGATGTCCTCTTTGGCAGCCCTCAATCAAGTGCTTAATTGGTGCTCCCTCTAAGGCGCGAGGTTGCACCAGCAACAAGTTGATGGAGGACCTCGTATTTCACGCAGAGGAGACAGTGCATTCAATTAGGCTGCAGGAGTTGCACTTTATAAGGAAGGAGCTACTGTGACTTCACTTGCCAAAGTTTGCAACTTACAGCGTCTCTTTCTCCTTCTGCAACGTCTCCACCTGCTTCCTGAGGACTGCGATCACCTCCTTGGACGCGGCTGCGTCGTCCTTGGCAGCCTGAAGTGGAAAAGAGTTGCAAAAAAGTCGCGAGTTCCAGAGCAGTCCCTCACTTACCTGCAAGTCGTCTCGAAGTGAGCAGATTTCGCGGGACTCTTCCAAGAATCTTTTGGGCGAGGACGAGCAGCTCTGGCCGCCCCTCTTCTCCCTCATGGACCTCCTGCAATGCAAGTCTCGGTCAGAGCGAAAGAGCTGAAAGCTGCAGTTAGGAAAAAAAGCTGTAACTTGGAGAGGACATAATAAACGAAGGGGAGGAAAGGATTTTCACACCACTTTTTTGCAAAGTAAAAAGTGTCATGGGAGGACAATTTTTTAACCTGCACTGACTTCAGTACGATCCCTTGCCTTAACGCGTCATCACAGAGCTGCCTTGAGGAGCAGAGGACAAATCGATCAAAATAAGTAGACCCTAATTCCTCCACTTGGAGTTTAATTCACCAACAGAAATATACTTTTCTGATGTCTCGCAGTGGCAGTGCAAAAAAATGCAATGTGAAAGAAAGGTGTGGTGGCAAAATGTGTCAGGTGCAGTAGATATAAACACTGCGGTTTCTTTTGGAGCTGAGACGTAGACCAACAGAGAGGCAGACCCCATTTTTCCAAGCAGATTAATGGGAAAAAAAAACCTAACTGTACGTGCTATATATACCTAAGCGCATGTATACACACACATTAGTACAGGAGAATGACATGATGACAGCTCGCATGCTCACACTCCCCCCTCTTCTTCTATTTTCTAGAACACTTAATCTGATGAGTGAGGAATCAAAGTTAGACCTAGCAAACATTGCTATTTTTAAAAGAAAGTGTTGAACTCCATGTGGAGCAGTTAGGACCTTTTTTTGATCAAATCGTCCTCTGCACCTCGGGGTGACACAAGGCAGCTCTATGATAAGCTGTTAAGACAAGGGATTGTACTGAACTAAGGGCAGGTTACAAAATTGTCCTCCCGTGACACTTTTTACTTTGAAAGAAGGTGGTGCAAAAATATGGATTTTCTTTCCCTTGCAATCTGTACCTAACACTATGGCTATCTGACTATTCCTATTTTTTTGGCTGCCTTTTTGGGAAGTATTTTTCCACAATATATCCCGCTTATTCCCTTCAGAGCGGGAACATGTTAACTGTATATTCCTGGGTCATATTGTAGCAAAAGTGTGTAAGTCTGGACTGACACAGTTCATAGTTTTGAAAATCATGGCATTAAACAACAAATGACCTGTGTATATGTCGACTAAATGGATTAAAATAAGTCCTGTTAATATACAATTACAACCTAGAACAAAAACGAGCTGCTAATTGTTAGACAAAGAGCGACATGTTGGCAAACTTCAGTCGACCACGCTTATGAATATGACGGTTTTGCTGGAGTTAATGCGTCTGAAGATGTTAATTATGCATGAATTCACAAGCCCAAAAAAACCACATCAGCTTTTTTGGCATACACATCGGGCCGGCTTTTCTGCGCATGCTGAGTCGGGTCAGGTAGGGTTCCAGGCTGGCCTTGGTGTTCACCAGCCCCCGGGGACCCCACTTAGCTTAAAGAGCAAGCTTCAATCTTTTTTTATAGGCAATCATTGTCTTTTACAGTACTCTTCCTATAGCTGATAACAGGGGTAAGGGCATCGTGGCCTACGTTACTTCCCCCGCAGCAAGTTTCATCCCGTGGCCTAACAGCAGAACGCCGAAACACAAGCGGGCGAATAAACTTCCTGCATATGCTACATGCCTGATCTTTGAGAGCGCCGCGAACGACGATGCGGCCGCTGCGGCTGCGGGCGACTGCGGCGTTTGCGCCGGCGGCTGTGGGGGTAGCGGCGGGGACCGCTGCTGCTCGAGGAGGAGTCCCGGCGGCGGTGAGGGCGTACGCATGGACGAGGATCGCGGCAGGCGGAAGTTGAGCGGCTTAAACGAGTGGAAGAATGACGGCTTCTTGTAGTAGTCGGCCGACCTCGGCGGTGAGGTGAAGTCGGCCGTCGGCGGCCGCTCCAACGTCGGCATGATGTCCTTGAACGGACTCGGCGACGATTGCGACTGATGCAGCTGGGGATCATCCTCAGGCGTCCTCTCCCTCAACAGGCCAACCTAGAACACAAGCGGTTCACACATCATCCCTTGCAGCACGATTATGGCACAGTAGAAATAGAAATCTCTGACTTCACGACAAGATCGCACGTGCTACGTACGAATAAAACTATCCTTCTTTGTCGCAGCTCTGCTGAGAGAAGGAGCACATGTGTGTTGGTTTTGTTTGTGAAAGGTTCACGCTAAGGGAAGATCCTCCATGAAGATTTTCCCCCTTCGACACCCAAAACCACTGAAAGCACTGGAGGTGCTTAGCCATCGAGACCTTGTACGTACGTACAGGGCTGGAAGGTAAGCCCAAAACTTATAACTGCGGCTCGAGGTTTTAGGTGAATATTTTGGCATCAGCAGCAGTTTTGGCGGTTTTTCACCAGAAGCAAAACTCATGTGCAAACCTAGGTCTTATGCGTTTCACCTAAAATCTCGAGCCCCACTTAAAACATTTCCTCAGTTACTGCTCTTGTCAGACGAGTCCGTATTCGAAGGAACTCAAGCTCACTCCACGTCAAAGTTGCCTGGACATGGAGCATCAACGTATCTTTGCCCAGGGGTTATACTTTATCCTCATCACATCAGAGAAAAGCACCATGGTTGAAGCGGTATGATCTGAAAGTGAAGAATTCTCGTACATTCCATCTTCTTCTCCAAGGGGATCAACTTTGCCTCCAGCCAGAAATACAAGTGTACGTTGGACTTGGCGAACATTTCCTTTGGAGGACAAGAAGATGATGCGATCTTAAGGGTCCACTTTTCTTTAAAGCACGAATACCAGCACTTCTTTTGGCACATGCGGTCAGTACTTCGGTCTACTCAACGTTTTTAACTGTGTGTTGTTGTTTTTTTGTCTTAAACCAAAAACTAGCACCCGCGCATCGTGTTTGTCAAGAACCGCAATTGCAAAAATCGCCAACTTACTTTGCCGAGTACGCGGAGTGGGCGTGAACAGAGAGGCGCATGTTTGCTCAGTACATCATCATTTGCTGTATGGAGGTTGATTAAACATAACGTACGAGGCCATTTTGTGTTGACACAAAGCAAAGTCATGTGAATAGCCCCGGGTAGTAGTAATGTTTGTTCCATGAGAATTCTCACACAACTGTAATGCACAAAAGAAGAGTTGAAACGGAGCACAGTGAAGACCGAGGGCAAAACTTTAAGACTCGGAAAGGCTCGTTAGCACGCTGCAACCTGATATTGATTTAGGGATGCAACCTGAGCAACTTTCCATGAGTCACAAAAAAGCGCCTCCTGCCTCCTATATCGCCACAGCCCAAATGTACAAGTATCACATATCTAAGTATGATATTACCGCACGTAAGGGAGGTGTCTCATTCATCCCGTGACAGGTCGCTCATTAGGTACACATAGAGGCTTGTAACCAGAGTTCCCCATCTGATATAGGCCCTGAGAGGCCCTCTCACTGGACGAAAATACTCTTCGGAATATCGATTATTAGGGGGAGGGGATACGTGAGGGCAAAAACGTGCGATATTTGGAGATAATTGTATACATATACGAGCATACAACTAAGAAACATGTTTTGGAGGTGAAAAATACAGGAGGTGGTAATTGAAAGCTAAGGCTGTACCGCACGAATGCACACACAAGCCGTTTGATGCACTGTCGTCGCCGAGTTTATCCTGTACTTTTTTTTCGCGTTGTCACACGTGCGTGCTGACTTGGCCAAGGCCTTCGGGAAAAGATCGGATCCTCCAAAGGTCCTCAAAGTTTTGGGAGGACTCTTTGTTATTTCAATACTACAAAGGTATGAGTATGATTGCATTACTGTAATCTTATAAAGGGATACACACTAGTAAAAGTCTACCTACAAAAGAGAGTTACAGCAGTTGTACGCCGAAACGCAGAGGGACCAACTCGAGATGAAGTATTAAGCTGTCAGCGAGATCAAAGGACGTGAAAGGAAGCTCCGAAAATAATCAGTTTATAACTAGAGAAGCTACTTCATGCCCGTTCGTACGCACGGAGTCGCTTTTGCTCTCCTCGCCTACCACGAGCGTCTATCAGGGATTTCGCAAGCTTAGCATTACTCTAAACGTGACATCATGAAGGCCCGAAATAGACGAAAACCTGAATTCAGCTCGAGTGGACGTCACACGGGGCCAAACACAAAGGTCAACATTTCATTCATAAAGTAGATCTGGGACCACTTTGCCACCTCCGAAGCTCTAACCTCTCATCCGCGTAGTGACTGAGCGTGAAAACGCGGCCTAAAATCGATCGTCGCTCAGGGCACTTTCTTCCGGCACCAGCTACCTACTGTACACACACGAGGATCCTTCATATGTGCCAGGTCGTGGCCCTCGGAGCACAAGGGCGTTAATGCACCGCCTACAGTACCATATGGCGGGGAGGGAGGGAGGGAGGGAGGGAGGGGCCGTGGGGGGGGGGCTTAACTCACACCGCATGTGACAAATTGAGGCCGCATAATTTTGTAAAATCAGCATTCTTGCATTATCGAAGTTAATATTATGGTCACAGCCATCAGCAGGAGTCGGAGTAAAACAGAGGGAATATGACCAAAAATAAACAATAAACCACATTGAAAAGAGCAACGTTGACATCAGTTCCTTGGCACTACTTGGAGAGTACGAGCGCTCACTGTGCAAGTAAATAACGCTTCTGCCCGTCTACAATTTAGTGCTTTTTTTAACACGCCGTGCCTGCGATTCATTTGTTCTGAGTACTGCACTCTTTTGTTGCGGGCTTAGTTGCATGCGGACCTTAAGTCACCTGTGGTAAAAAAATTAGTGTACACATGTGTGCACGTCCACGCTGAAGAGTGCAAAAACGCCGGAAACACGTTCTCTATGTATGACAAATCTTATCTAAGAGCATTATTGCAACGCGACGTAATGTAACGAGGCATAGTCTTATGCACTGTTAGCTAACCCACAGTGCAATCGTTGCCAAATCCATGCAGGAAACCAGGAAACCATTTGAGCACTCTTTCGCACCATTGTGGTCCGTTATAAGTCCTTATGTCAGAGGTCCCCGGGCATTCAGAAGCAAAAGTCAGGGGGCTGATTACGCGTACTCAGAAGATCAGAAGAACTTGGGATTGCAGCCTTTGACATGATTAGATTTCATTGAATGAGAAACTGAATCAAACCATGGATAGGAGCTAGAAGAGCATCGGAAGTAAGAATCTGACTAATTTATTATTGGTGTCACCTGTGCGTTGAATGAGTTCCTGTTGGTTGCGAATTCCCTGCGGGCTTTCTGTAACTGCTGCAGCCAGTAAATGCGTCGTTCAGACGTCCCCGCAGAAAGCACTGTTTCTCCAAGAGGAGTGCTGAAAAAAGAAAACACTCGTTACATCAAGCAGATAGCAGTCAGTGTATAAGGCATTTTGTCCCAGCCTCAATAAAGTGTTCCCATAGTTGCTCCATTAACCTGTGACTAATATTTCCAAGTAACAATTGTTTTGTTCCCCAAATACACTCGTAGAATACAACGACAGAAAGAGTACTTTGAGGTTGGATGATTGCAGTTGGGCATGCAACACTCGTATTCAAAAGCAACGTGTCACAGCCAACTTCATACTGAACAGTGTGAGGCTGCAAAATTTACGTCTTCCTGTCAAAATGTAAGAGCCTCCCCCTGGGCGTTCGTGTGCAAAAGTTGATGCTCCTGCAACATTACATCAATGCAGTACAACAACATATTAATTTGCTACCTATAGAACGTAATAATATTGGTTGCTACGCCTTGACTGTTCAAAGCTCCGGCCTCTCTCTCACTCGTTCCCTGGATCTGATATTCTACGAACGATCCTAGCAATGTCAGAGCTGCTGGCAAACTTTTTTTTATCGTCCAAAGCGCGCGTGCAGTTTGTGCGGAAGCTTTGCAGAATCGAAATTCGATGCGCGAGACACAACAACAGTTAAATATCACCGAAAAAGATTGCGGGACGACTGAGAAGCGGTCTCAAATGCATATGACGCAAAAAGAAATCAGCTGAATGAAGAACCGTCTTCCCCTCGGGGCAGGTGCACAAATTCAAATAAAATGCATCACTCCATTTGATCTCCATTCCTCTGTTTGTGACAAAAATGCATGGGCCCTATGAGAAAACCAGCCTAAAAATAGCGCAGGCGGAAGAGATTTGTACTTTGGCATCTATTTGAGCATTTTTGACTGGCAATTTTTCTTTATTCGTTACGTAATTACTGACGTTAACAAGGCCAAGGCTGAGCATTGACACCGAACGGCCTTTGCTGCAGAAGCCCCTTTCTTAAAGGCCGTCACGGCCATACGGAGACACACATTTCTTGAGGTGTCTTTGAAATGCGCATTCGATAGGTGTCTCCTCCATATTCAATGGGATTATTGGGGGAGGGGAAGCAAGGAAAGAGAAAGAGGAAAAAGTGCTCTGCTGAAGAGCAATCGACTCCGATCGAAGGTCAACACTGTTGACACAGAGAGACAGGGGTCTGTCTCGAGGCTACACAGGCTTTTTTAATATCTAAGCGTACGTACGTGTTATGTACATATGTACGTAACACGAGACATGCATGCATGCTATGTTATGCATGTGAAATGCTGACGTCGAGTAGTTTACGCAGGTCCTCCTAGCGTCTACTGCGGGACAAATGAAACCCTGTTAGCGAGGACAAAAAGATTGGTCTGGGTTGAGTAGCACACATGGTGTTGAGAGCTCAATAATCCTAGTACTCACCAAATAGTAAACTCGCCATTGCGGTCGCTCTGGATGTCGTAGCAGAAGGTGGCGCTCTGGATGTCGATTTCTCCTAATGCCGCGGTTGAGGCCCCGCCGCCCTCCCCGACGGCGGCTTCTTCTTCAGAGCGGAAGTACTTCAGGCGGCCGTTTTTCTTGTCGTAAACAAAATACCGGACCTTCATTATCTGTCTGAGGCCCTTGGCGCTGATGACTCTCATAGACAGGTGACCTCTCAAGTCTGTTACGGCGGCGGCCGCCGCGGCCGCCGCCACAGCAGAGGGAGAACCTGCGCGCCGTGGCTCGTCACCCTGACTCGCGCTGCGGCCGACACCGCGACGATCAAAGCCGCTCCCTCCCAATCCCCCCAGCGACTCTGACAGCTTTAGCCGCTCGAGCTTCTTTCCTCCCGCTGCGGCCAGCCGCTTGGCTCGTGGCGGCGGGATCGGCGGCTTGTTGTTGTCGACGACGAACGGCATTGGTCGCTGAGAGTGCGGCAACCGAGGAGAAGACGGCGGCTGCGGGGACTCCGGCGGCGTGTTGAAGTACTCAGACTCTGCTGTCGACTTGAGCGTGGCCGATTTGTTTCCGCCGATAGCGGCCGTGGGCGAGGCCCTGAGGGCCTCCAGAGCGGCCATGGCTCCGGTCGACCGCTTGGCAGCCGTGGCCGGGGAAGTGGGGGTCGGCTGGTTCTCTTCAGTCGACACGTAGAACATATTTGAGCCGTCGTCCGACCCCGAGACCGGGCCGCACAAAAAGCACAATGATACGGAGAACTCCTCCCACTCACTGTTGTAGGCCCATCTGCTGTCGAATTTGGCTGCCTGTCAGCGTGTAATCAACCGAGGACTCCGAGAACCACGAAACCAACAATGCCAGAATGAAAAGGCTCCTTTGGAATGATATCGTCTTGTTTGATGAAGTTTCACAGTTTGTTGTGACTTTTGTCGGCCTCTTGTTCTTTCTCTTCTCATGTACACACACGAGTGGATCAGGGCGCACACACACAGACGAAGACAGGCCTCCTCCTCCTCCTCGGCCTCCTCCTCTGCCGCCGCCTCCTTCTCTCTGACTCTCAGCGCGTGCGTTTTCTCTCTCACTCTCTCTCTGTCGCCCGCCCGCCCGCAGCCTCACACGTCCTTGCAGTAGTTCCTTATGTACTGCTATTACCTTCTTGTTTTGGTGCTTGACGCCTAGGAAAAGCGCGCCAAATTTGAATGATACACTTTCCGAGTCCAGCAGAGTCAACAAGTTCAAGCGCCAGCTCCAGTCCGAATCACTTCCAGATCGATCTGGAGCCAAGAAATGTGCGGTAGGATTTAAGAGGCTCATGAGATGAGCTGCGAGGACTTGAAAGATTAAGATTAGTACAGCTGAGACAATTTGTCCAATTGTACTAGTATCCCAAGGCTTGCTGCAGCTTAAAAAATTTAACATCTTCCCAGCCTGCACGTCTCTTCCAGGCAGTATCTCGGCCAGTCAGTCACAAATGTTGGATGGGAAAGAGCCATCACGGTGAGAGGATGACTTGGGGGGATCACTAGGAATTATGAGCCATCTCAGTCCATAATCCCTTTGAAGATGAATGGCCCACACTCTCTTCACGAACACAACCACTCCGAGGTCCCTAGAAGAAGGTATCAATTAAATGATCCTTTTCTATGAAGTCCTCAACAATTTTCTTCCGGCCACCACCAATCTCTCGCAGGTCTCTTGGCCCGCTGAGGACGCGTCTGCACTGCCGAAACCGAGCGCAAGTCTGTCCGTTCAAGCAGGCCCTCAACGTCTAGGCCTTGGGCCTGAGGAAAGAAAGGACTTGACTGCTTGTACCGTCTGCCGAGAGAGGCTCTCCTTGCTTCCGATGAAAAACGCAATTACTCGCCTGAGGGCGGAGGGGGACGAGGAGGAGAGGACGACGACTCTTTCTTTGAACACTCTGTTGCGTCAAAGGCTCACTCCTGGTCCATTCGTGGAAGGCCGCTCTGGCGGACAAATCGATGCTTTTGCAAGCTGTAGTCACCAAGATCAGAGCTCTCCAAGGGAGAAGAATCTTGTGGAAAGAAAAACTTCCTGTTCTATTTTTGTCTTGAAGAAAATCCTCTTCTATGAGCTTCCACGATGTTGGCGCCAACGGCCGCAATCAGCCGTTACTAGTAAATGGCTGAAGTTTCCAGCCTAGGATGGCAATAACAGTAAAAAATGACGTGGGTAAGTAATGCTGTTCCTGACAGAAACGCGTTGCTGCAGTTCTAGTGCGCGGAGTACCGTAGTGGGCGGTGAAAGCCAAGTCACGAAACAAAGTCGTTGGACTCTCCAGACTTGGATACAAACCTGGGTTTGACATCGGTCTTCACCGGAGGTCTGGGCCATGACTGCATCCATGGCTTGGCAATAGCACGTCCAAGATGCCAGCAGATGCCCTCATAACAATCTGACGAGATGACAGATATGTCATCTCGTCAGATTGTTATGAGCCTCCCCCCCCCTCCCGAGACCAGACTTCATCCGTGGCAGCCTCATTAAATGGGGGGGGGGGGTTACTCCCCCCTCCAACACACACACAAGGACCTCGCGACCTTGAATTCTCCTTTTCATACCAACTTTCCCCTGGAGAGAAGCTCCTGCTCACTACTTTCCTGCGTTGGCTTCGTGACTCGTGCTTTATGGTCAGTAAAACAAAAAACTTTCCTACTACCGACGTGGCAACAGAAATTCCACGCCACGCAGTACATGAGGCATATTTTGGGCCTAGCTGCAATCAAGTCTGTTGTTCTCTGCCTGCCAGGGGGGTGAGGGAAAAAAGGAGTGCCTTGTAGAAAGCCTCTTTTTCGGCGCTTTGTGAGTGCAAGCACCACCACTATTAAGGGAATGTACGCGCACGCAAGCAGTCAGCCCTGAGATCACGTTACGCGCGCGCAACAAACTTCCGCGTTCCACTCCGTGTGCGCGCACGTGTGCATGCCATACACTCAACAGCCATTAGACCAGTTGCTACCAATAAGCCCTGCTTTCTATCTGCTGTTTCTCTGCCCTCGTACGTACATGTACTTATGTAGGTAGGCAAGTACGTAGTGGGGTAGCAGAGTACACATTACTGGAAGCGCAACGCTGCTGTTGTACAGTTGACCATCAAATTATGCTATTGCCTGCAGGAAGAATTGGGGAAACCAAGCACGCATAAAAAGGGTCCTCTGGAGAGGTTGCACACTTACTGGGTGAACAGACTAATCATGCGCTCGCACGAGAGTCCTGTTACAACAACACCTCAGCTGTCGTCGTCACCTGTATCACCTGAAACATACACAGTAGACATGTACAGGGTGCACAATATCTAATTTCCTATCGACGCACGCTGCTCTGACCCACACTGCATGGCGCGATTCCTACTTCTGCAGCATGAACAACATTAGCAGCCTGTAGAGACTTTTGGCTTTCAACAAACAGTAGACTCTAAATATATTATTATATATCGTCCTCCACTTGCAGTGCCTGCGATGGCTTGGACCGAACTTCTTTACTAAATAATCTCTCTGGAAACACAGTCCAAATCTTATTCTATTTCTTATTATCTATTTCTGCACCTTTTCCCAAAGTTCTCAGATCTGATATTAAACTCATTTCTTGGTTAGCTTTGATCGATGACATTTTTCATTTGTCTGTGTCTTGGAAGACTCCCCCCCCCCCACCATAGTCAACTAACCTCGACTCAGTCAACTTTTTGGTGCCTGTCAACCAAGTAGAGGTTTTGCTGTACTTCTTGGTGCATAAATTGTAAGAAATACAACGAACGACACTTTAGTTACAAAACTGTCGTTTCAACCCAAAGTCATTTCCCTTGTTTCCCCAGATGCATCGGAACTCTGGTTATATCGGCCAAATGATCCTCGTCTTAAGTGAAAGGTGTAGCAGAAAGCGACAGTTGCAAATTTCACTGACCAAGAAATCAGCATTGGGTGTAGTTCTAAACACTAAAAGCTCAATATGCAGTGCCAGCCACAAGTAACCGCCACGGGTATGACTTCATCTTCATCATGTGCTGTTCTGAATTGTGTTGAGTTTGGATTTTTACGTGAAGGTGCAAATGTGATACTGAAGCCAAACATTGAGCACAGAGGTTCAACGCCGAGGCTGCCAATTTTGGTGCTACCGTGCTCAAAAGGAAGCCTACTGGAGAGGGTGGCATGCCAAACAGGCTGGAAATTTGGCCTTTTGAGGCCACTCTCACTACTACTGAGAGTGATCAGGTCCGAGGACCTGATCAAGCACACTGAGATGTCCTGAGCGTCGTCGATGAGTTTTGTTTACATGTCAAGTTGTCATCCCATCACTCTCTTTTTGTTCCTTCACTGAACCTACCAACCTCTCGACCCAGACACAGGGTTTTTGCATGCTTGCTCATGGCGCCGGAGGGCCTGGGGAATGAATCCCACAGGAAAATGTCTGCCTTTGAGTCCAGATTCTTCCATGAAAACTTCAGCCAATTTCATCCACTTTTACCCTCTCAAAAAGCCACATTTCTGTTCTGTTTGGCGTGTCTCCCTGTCCAGGTGGCCTTCTTTTGAGCATTCTAGCACCAAAATGGGCAGCCTTGACATTGACCCT
>JAAUXU010059414.1_pt1 | contig 13615 bp, 9 predicted proteins | sample 7278151 | NCBI WGS metagenome assembly JAAUXU01 (sample SAMN14350113, study PRJNA611818) | marine sediment metagenome | isolation source: surface marine sediment (1.8m) | place: French Polynesia: Moorea | collected 2018-08 | reverse complement strand
GAAGGGGAGGGGGTACCTACCCACTTAACCCAACAATTGGGTGCAGCCCAACGGGTGTGCCTGAGAAGAAGACCAATGCAGTGCGGAGCAACGTGCAAACCGGGTAGTTCCACGATCTCGCGTGTGTCAAGTACGGTCTCTTGCCTCTTACACGGCGTGTGCAGACAAAACTCCATTGATTTTTCGCTTGTGTCCTTAATCGCACTGAAACTAAGTTAAAAAAGGGCGAGAAGAGCCAAAAACTCGAATTAAACCATTGACACAACGTTAGACAGGTTTTTGATTTTTGATCTCAGGCTATTTTGAAGTTGCTTATCATGAGCTTCAATCAAGTTTCATCGTCATTGAAGGCATTGTTAGACTGGCCAACAACAAACTTAACCGTCAAGTGTCACCAGTGAGCAGTGGATGAGAAACAAATGACGAAGGGTTGCCATATTTCCTGGACCATTCTGAGTGATTTGCGAGTTGGTGGACAAAAAGAAGCAGACCTTCATTCTCCGAGACTGAATGATGACGACCCTTATTGGGGCTGATGTGCATCAGTTGACCGTCCCGCCAAATCAGCCCCACAATGAAGAAGACACTCCTCTTCTCGGAATTCGATAAGTTTGTGTCACACACACACAGCCGTCTATTAGGGAAGCGTGTTCAGGGAGCACCAACATTGGCAGGGTCCAAAACACAGTCAACTGGAAACATTCACAACTTTGCACCCCAGCCTAAAACCGCTTTGAGAGAGAAATTCTTCAAAAAATGGTCACTCACCGCTTCATATGCTAGTTCAAAAGACCCTGAGGAAAACCAAAGCTACTCTTTTGTGGCACAAACTGATTACCTTACACAAATATTTGATGGAAACTCATTTATCCGGTTGACAATGTTGCTCATGCATACATAATTATAGCTCATACTGCGGCTCAAATTACGAGCCACCCCCACACTTCTTAATTTCTCTTTGTTCCATTTGTTTTCCTCATCCTAACCCTTCCTTCCACTCCTCAGTCAGAAATAAACACTCACTCAAGCAACATTCGGCTCACAATATTACACTAAGCAGCTCAAATTCGTATCATTTATACATTTTGTCATCAAGTAGAGGGTCACCTCTAGACATTCCGTGGAGCAGTCAGATCATATGAGTATCACTTGAAATATCACAATTGCATGATGGTATATATAAATAGGTGGTATTTTTGCAACCTTGGCCACTTCTGCCCCAGCTCCGCGATGGAGGATCCTCATGGCTCTGTGCTGTGCTCTCATATTGTTCCAGAGCTCGGCTGATTTGCAGATGAAGGATGTGGGGCTAGTGAACATTCTGAATTTCTGTCTGTCTCTTGTTCCTTCATTCATCCAGTAGTTCTCAGTGATTGGGTTAATCCTGTATTTGAAGGCTCTCCATACATCCACTATTACAGCTTCAGCTGCTAGTTGGTTCACCGACTGGATGGCAAACTCTTCCACGAGTACTTCTTTTGGTGTCATGTCCTTTCTTTCCCTGCAGAGTACTAGCCGCATGGTGTCATTTTGTTTGACCTGAAGTTCACTGAGTGCTTTGCTGACTGTGTCATCCATGGACAGGTGAATGTCTCCAGGCAAATAGACACTCATTTGTACCTCAAGTGGGACATGATCACACCGTTCACTAACAACCTGAGGACCCCTCTTCGCATCAGCCCCTGGAGTTGCTTCAGCAGTGAGAGTCCGTCATTCTCCTTGATCAAGATTTCATGTATCCTTATGTACCCAATCTCTCCAACATAAAAGTGAAGGCAGGGAGGTTGCCTATGAGACAGCCATCTAGGGTAGTGGGATTGGTTTTGAGGAGGAATCACTCTAGCAACTTTTTCAGATTTGAGGCCACACGTACCCCAAGTTTGGGATGGCATTGTAAGCCCAACCGGTCTTTCAGCCCTCAAATGGGCCCCCCTCTAGAGGGCCCCTTTGGGGCCAACCACCCCGCCATGACCTGACCCACGGCAAAGGATGGCCTCATGCCAAGTTTGGGCCCCCTAGGTCCAACTGCATGACATTTCAGGCCAAAAGGGCCTTTCAGACCAAAAAAGGGCTGCCACTTTGAGGGCCCATTTGGGACTGATCACACTGCCAACCTGTACCCATGCGAAAGGATGGCCACCTGCCAAGTTGGGGTGCTCATTTGAATTGGTGTGCCTTTGGCCGATTGTGACCTCGATTCCGGCCTCCAGCAGCCTCCTGTGTTGCTTCTGAGACAGCCTCCTGCCATATTTGTGATGGCTTGGGGAAGTTTCTTCAGTAACTTTTAACTTTCTTTTGTAGTTCTTGATTTGGAGCCCATCCACTCCAAAATGGCCAAAATGGTGCTTCAGTCCCAAAATTGGCCCCACTTGGCTGGCCCATTCATGGGGAGCATCCTGCCATGACCTGACCATGCCACCGGACAGCCCCATGCAAAGCTTGGTTCTTTTTTAGTGTATATGGATACAAAGAGCAGTCTCGAGTACGCCTGAAGATCCCTTGCATCTAGGTTTAGAAGAGGTCACTGTCATAATAGGGCTGATTTGGCATGGAAGTCAACTGATGTACTTCTGCCTCCGCGGGGGTTGCCATCATTCAGCCTTGAGCAACTAGATTTTGCGTCCAACTCTCTACTTACCTTACAATTCTGTTAGGAAAGTGAAGACTAGATGGCAATTCCCGTTTATTTTTTCATCTGCCACTGTTCCCTGGTAACCCTGGCACCATGTAATTGCGTCCTGGAAGCTTGAACATCTTACACGGAGCTCTGTCTCTGACACAATCTAGAAACCTTCGCAACTTTGCGCCCTAGTCCGAAACTGACATTTGTTGAGTACTTCGAAAAATATTAACAGCCTTCCTGCCAATCTGTCAATCGGTCAATCCTGGCTTTGTAGACTCCACCAACTGCTCCATCAAGGGAAAGGATAACCAATGCCATTTGTGGGTCCGTCATCACATCATAAGGTACCACGTAGCATCACCAAATTCCCGAACACGTAATAACGACCATGCCTCACATCATCGTGACAGTGCTATCGCACGTAGACATAGAAAAAGGGTGCAGACAAAGTTTGTGCATTAAGAAAAAGTGATATTGCTCATGAAATCTTACTCTGACGCATGTGCATACACTTTATTAAAATGTCACTGACAATGTCTAATGCAGGTGATCAAGATGAGCTCCACGTTGAGTAATGACATCCTGGAGGTGACCACGGACCTTTCGGACCTTGCACGCATGGTTTCTTCAGGGACTTCATCCCAGGCCTTTTGCCAGTCATAACTGTCAATGCCAGGGAGCGCAGCTCGTGGCTGACAGCACATGCCTTGCTCTCAATGATGGATCTCACATTGCAAATCCATGACATTGAGGTCAGAGTTTGGTGGTGGCCACATAAATTTGTTCCAGAAGTTGGAAAGTTGATCTCATGCAATGCTTGGACTTTGTTAGCAATTTGAGCTGGCTCCCTACCCTGCTGAAAGGTAAAGTACTGCCATAATTTTCCTTCACCCGATGAAACACATAGTCTTCCAGCACATCCAACTATGCCTCCTGATTGACTTTGACACCTTTTTTCACCAAACAAAACCCCAACAGGTATTTCTGATAATCAGACATAACCCCAGCCCAAACCACCCCAGTGGCTTTCTCTTGGCATCTACAGACAGCCTTGGCCTCAACAGGGATGTCCTTGTTCCTGGCATCCAAGACACTTGGGGTTGTGACAAATCTTCTCAGGTCGGTCTTCTTTGATCGCTGCCCGAGTCCTCTTTGTGTGAGGCCTGCCACTTCTAGGTCTGTCTACTGTTGACCTTGGTCTACATTGTGCATGGTTCTATGTGTGATCTGGACGATATCAACGATCTCTTGGTTTGAGCAACCTTCACATTGTTCGGTGCAACTATGGTTTCCCTCCTTGTAGGAGTTTTGGGAAACCATACTCCTTGTTGGACAACTCCTTGTTGGCGCTGGCCATCCTTTGGGGTTCTAAACTGTTATTGTCTATGGTTCACAACAGGGACTGTCTGCTCCGACTTTTCTCGCATTTAAGCGGAAAAGTGAAATCTGCTGTTCATCCGATACATGTGCAATGCACGAACTTTTTCCGCACCCTGTAGACTTGGTGATTTGTGTCAGTACGTGTTGTACAGCTCGACATGATGCAAACAGCGGACTGACTCCTCTGGCCATTGAATCACTATTAAATCAGTAAGAGCAACTATGACTGCCAGAGCGTAAGAACGTTTCTTCGTGGTATGAGCGTTATGGAGCAGACGCACTGTAGGAAAGACAGGAGTGTTCACCCATGTCATACGTACACATTTTGTAATTAGCTACGCTAATGGCAATAACATAATGAGACTGGTTCATTAATTAATTTCATACTCACTCGTACAGCACATGCATGCTTGGTCGCACCACAAGAATATTTCTTCCGTCAATAGCTCAGAAAACAATGGTCGCTGAGCAAAAGTTTCGTTCTAGAGGTTGTTGGTACTTTCAGCAAATTGTGCACGCATGTAAATGCATTGCATAGCCTACGCACAATGTTGGATGTCTGCTAAATACATACGCCCAGTCACAACAAAAAGGGCAGAGTACAATATGTACGTAGGACTTGTAAGTGTACACGTAGGAGTGTTTGCAGAGCATTGGTATTCCGCTGGCAGATGCAGGAAAAGATTGCTACTTTCTTTCCGTCTAGGTGGGAGAAGGAAGAGTTCGTGTGTGTATAAAACTTCTCACGCCAGCTTAGGAGTACAGGTAGCAATAGATGATGCTAATTTCTACGTTTCATTTGATACGATGATTTTGGGGCTTAATCTATTATGACAGGGCCACAATGACTATGCTTAAGTCGGTTTTAGACTCGAGCACAAAGTTGTGAATGTTGCCAGGGAACTGTGTCTGAGACACTGCTGTCTTGGACACATTCCTGGAGTACACATTTCGACGAGGCAACTTTGTCTGGGACACAGTTGTTATCAAGTTCCGAATAGGGGTGTGTCATCACCATAGGGCTGATTTGGCAGGAGGGTCAACTGATGCACATCTGCCACTGCAGAGGAATCATTAGTCAGTCTATCTATTAGAAAAGTGTGGACGAAATAGTAATTCCTGTTTATTTGTTCCTCAGCCACTGTTCCCTGGTAACGCTCGACAGCAGCGTTGGAATGTGTCGTGGGAGCTTGAACATTTGACAGGGAACTGTGCCTCAGACGAAGTCTCCTAGAAACACTGTCAACTTTGTACCCCGGTCCAAAACCACCTTTATGCAACTGCTCTTCTCTCACAGCCAAAAGCAAAGTTATGTAGGATGTTTTCAGCGCGGCTTTTTCCCTTTGTTGCCGCACATGTATATAAACTGATTCGTGTGTCCGGTGCCTTTTCCGGCTGTTTCTTTGCCGCTCTCTCAAGCTCGTCTGAGTCGACGGCGAACGCGAAATTACGGCCCCATTCAGTTTCGCAATCGATTAGTGCCTGAAGAAGATGAGCAGAATGATGATAGGTCTCGGTTATTGTCAGAGAGAAACCAGCTGACCTTGGGTCCGCTCACATTTGGTTGACGCAAGGAAAGCGTACATCGTCGGCTGGAATTCGTCCATTGTGGATTACTGATGTTTGGGGAAAACCCCTGCACTCTAATCGAGGCAGCATCAAAATATTGTTGCAATCATTCAAGAGCACGCAGCACAATATTGTACGTGTGTACAGACACAACTGGCAGGACTTGTGGGTCTCTTCAGTGTTCATTCACCACATTCCCATGACCAAGGACCTTGTTCCCAAAGATACTGTGATTGCCAGCGGCCTGGTGTCGACGTCGCCCTACGGTTGCAAGCACGGAGGACGTCCTCCCCAGGGACTCCGCCTTATGTGCTCCGTCATCCTAACTTATTAACGCTGCTTAAAGATGGTGCCGAACTTAGCGATGCTTGCCTCAACGAGGAGCGACAGAGAGAGAAGAACTTGGGACAACGGTGACGATGCCGTCCCTGTACAACGTGACAACTCCAGCCAGTTGCCGCCCTCCCCAATGGTCCTTCATTTCCTACTACGATCCCGGTGGAAGCAAATGTATGTGAACTGACCGGTCGCTGACCGAGATCCATGTGTCTGCTTGCTCCTGATGAGAAACGATCGCGTTCAAAAAGCCTTTCGGGTCAATGGATCAAGAAAGTCTTGATCTACTGATGTTTTTCCGTCGTCGCAGACAAGGACACTCCCGGGGATCTCCTCGAAAAGGGTAGAAATCTGGAGCATCTGCTGAGGTCGCGCGAATACGCAATCAAATTGTTTTTTCCAACCTTGATCCTAAGAGAAGCACTAGAGCAAAGGGCGACTTCCTCAAGAGAGGCTACTGAGCAAAAAAGAAAAGAAAAACTACTGAGGAGAAGAGGCGAGTGTTTAGCACGACTCTTCTGTACAGTGCGTTGCAGAAAAGCCGACAATTTTCTTTCTTCCTTTGCCTTCTCTCTTCCAAGGGCGAACAAACGGTTGATGGCGGCGAGAGAAGCGCGGGAAAGCAATCTTCTCTCTCTTTCACGTTCGCGATTTTGTCAGTTTGATGTGTGACACTCGCTGAGCGCGCAGTAACAGCGGCTGCGGCGGTGATGATGTGAAAAAGAACGATGTCATCCAATTTGCAGACTGTCTGACGGAGATGAGTGAAGCAAACATGACGACTGTCGTGTTGGACTGTGGAGAAGACGACCAACTAAGTGATAAAACGAGTAACTGCTCAATAACTGGAGACTCGTCTGATTCTCCGTGGCAATTCGTAGACGCTGACGACGGGATCCTATTTCCATGCAATAATACCAGCTTCAAGGCCAGTGACTACGACTGCTCAGAGCCTCAGTTCGAGAGGATCTACCTCTTCCTGCTGCTCATCATGTTCTGCATCCTGACAGTGGTGGGCAATGTGCTTGTCATGGTGGCGGTGCTCAAAGAGTCAACTCTGCACACGCCCACCAACTACTTCATCGCGTCGTTGGCCGTTGCCGACTGTCTGGTGGGACTGATTGTCATGCCATTCTCAGCTACTGAGGAGGCCATGGGGAAGCGCTGGGTCTTCGGACGTGACTGGTGCGACCTGTGGCGCTCACTCGACGTGCTGGCCTCGACGGCGTCCATCCTCAATCTGTGCATGATCTCCCTCGACCGATACTTGGCCATCACCAATCCCGTGACTTATCCTAATCGAATGACAGACAAAATGGCCACTGGGCTCCTCCTCGTGGTGTGGGTGTGCAGCTCCCTCATCTCATTTCCAGCCATCGCCTATTGGAGACAAGTCGCCACGAGGGCCCCGGGGCCATGGGAATGTCCATTCACCGACGACACCGCTTACCTGATCTTCTCCTCCACCGTCTCCTTCTACGGGCCACTTGTGGTTATGGTCTTCACATATCTACAGGTGTATAGAACTGCCGTCCGATTTACTCGAGATATGGAAAGTGGTGGGAGGACTGTCAAGGGCTGTAAGGAAAACATTCGCATTCATCGCGGCCGCAGTCTGGCCGCAGTCAACACAGCGGCCGCAGCGGCAGCCACCACTGCTGTCAATGCCACCGACCACCAGCTCATGCGCAACGGCTACTTGCGCAACGGCAGATGCAGTGGCAACTTTTTTACCAGGAACGTGAAAAAAATGTTTGCCAAAGAAAAAAAGGCCGCCAAGACACTGGGCATGGTCATGGGGGTGTTCATCGTTTGTTGGCTGCCATTTTTCGTGACAAACATCGTGAGCGGCTTGTACCCCAACTGCGTGCCAGATACGCTCGCCGCCGTCGTCACCTGGCTCGGGTGGATCAACTCGGGCATGAATCCGGCCATCTACGCTTGTTTCAGTAGGGACTTCAGAAGGTGAGATGGTGATGCTGACCTAAGCACTGCTATAGTGGCTGGTGCCGACGATAGCTGCTTCCTGCGAAGGCTAATATTGGCCAAGTCATAACTCTGATTAGGAAAGAGATGAGGTGCCCGGAATTTGTGCACATTACTGGCGGTTTCTCTACTTCGGACATCCGCAACAATGAAGTGACAAAATTACAACTGACCAGAGGTGCCACGAACGAATTTGTGCGCCAAGTGTCAGCATCCACTAGCAACAGCTACATATTTGTTTCTTACTGAGGGACACACACAAAATTTGTCGCTCATTCTCGCTGGAAAATAATTGAGCTGATCGTGTGCTAGGTGTCATGGTGATCGCACAAACGTTACTGCCATTGCCCAGTGGCAAGCTGTGACAGCTTTCTTGTCTGCGCCTGGTAACGTAGAGTAAACCTGTGCCGTGAAGTACTTCAGGTTGTGCAGGTACGTACGTATATCGATACAGGAGGAGGGGACACGAGGGTGCTCTTCTCAGAGAGGTTGGAGGAGAAATGGACAATCCGGAAGTTTCGACAATTCTTAAGAAGAATTGACAATGTCCAAATTTCCTGCCAAGAATTGACAATGGCCGGAATTGTCAATTCCTAGGAAGAATGGAAAAATTGTCAATATTTCCGGATTGACCGCTTTTCCGACAACGTACACAAGAAGCAAAGTTCGGTCGCCATCAGTCGGTCTGATCCACATCTCCTCAGAGACGGGCGAGACCGATGGCGACCAAACTTGGCGCTCGAGGTGCATTAAAAGGGGTACCACACCGCCAATCCCTCTCTCTTCAGCCATGGATGGGGACCCAAATACCTGCTACATTTAAGCAGTGCACATATCTCGACTGAGTGGTGGTTGTGTGTGTTAGGGGAGGGGGGTGTCCCTAAGGGACTGTCATAAAAGGATAAGAAGCCCATGTTTTACTTTAGTAGGAGTGAAGTGCTCTTTGGGCCGTTGGAAGGAGCGGGGTGAGTGGCCAGCAAAAGTTGCCAGCATAAGTCAAATTTGACTGTAACTCCTGCTCGTTCAGTGCGTATGGGGAAGCTTTTTCCGCTTTTGCCGCGCATCAACTGTCGAGCACGTGTGCGTCGTCTCCCTCGTCCCCCACGCCGGTGCCAGCGAGAGCGTCGTCTCCTCCCCCTTCTTGGCGCCCGTTTTTCGGTCTTCTGCCACCACCACTTTTCTTCTTGAATTCCCGAATGCACTAAAGGATGAAAGCCAAGGGCTTAATTAGTGCCACTCGGTCGCTAATGAGAATGCAGGCTTGCTTCCGTCCATGCTCATATCGCTTGGCCTCCGTCACTGGTTGCTGCTGCCTGTCTTCTTTCGGAGGAGCAGCGTGAGCCAGGGGAAGACAACATTCTTTAAAAGAAAACTTTATTATTGGGTTTTCGTCTATCTGTAGGTGCAGACTGGACTCGTTGGGTCCATTGTTGGCGCTGGCACTGGCTAGGAAGGACGTCTATGTTGCGAAGGATGTACACGTAAGGTCCAAAGTTTTTCGTCCAGTCAGGAGCAGAAACAATGTGAAATGATTAGTCCCATTCAGGACTAGAAAGAGGCGAACCTTATGAGCTAATATGGAGGCACTCAGTCCTGGCTGACTGCCAGCATCAGAAGAGCTGACAGACGTTTTAGCTAACAAGAGGCCTACCATGTTTTAATGAAGTGATGCAAAAATAAGGGGGTCAAAAGTTTGCATACAGAGCTCTAGCTGGAGTGTGTTCGCTTGTTCATCCGTTTGAGTAGAACAGGGAATTCCTTTGGAGAAGTGCAGTGGCTCCATTGTGCATCCTCACGAGCTCATTTCTGTTCATTGGGGGAAAGAAAGGACAGTGCTGGAACTCACGAAAAGAATACGTTGATCCCTCAGGCCATACAGTCATGCTGCTGTTGCAGCCTTTGCTTACATGGGCGTATGCAAACTTTTGACTCCAACTGTATGGCTGTGTTTTTGGTAAGTTATGTCGGAATCCTTGACGGACACGTGACTTTCTGAACGTCAATGACGAAATCAGCCCAGGCTGTGTGTAATTTTACGAATTCCTCTGGCCAGCAACTGTGGAGGAGGAGCACACGGACTACGCACTACGCACGTACTGTAGTACACGCGAGGCACGCAGCAGACTGGACCGTCCTTACACATGCCACCATTGCTGCTGGCTACACTTACCTTACGTACTAGATCCTGTTACTGGGCACAGAAAAAGAAAAGTTTCTCAGGCGCTCACTCTCTGAAACTCTCTCGCCTCCTCCTCATTTCACCAACTTTGCGGAGTTTTCAGTCCTTCAGTCCTCTCGCTTCGTAGCCGTCTTAACACCTCCAGACAGCTTCATGCGATCGTGAAGCTACTGAAATGTTGGTGCCTCCTCACTCTCTTAGTTGTTTAGACACGCAGGACTCTGTCATTCATAAATCTACGCGTTAGTTTTCTACCTCGCTATCCGACCAGGTCTCATCTGACCGCACGAGCAGTGATAGCACATTAATCTGACGTCGTCATCTCCCACGTATTATCACTGAAATGGCTCCGGCGCAGATGCCCCCTCCAGACAACAATTAGCAAGCGGCGTCTATGGACGTGCGGATGTGTATACGTGGAGATGCGAAAGTTGGTATTCTTTTTTTGAGGTCGTTCCTCTGACTCTCAGTGACGCTCCTGCGCAATTTCCTCCACTATGTGTGCTGATGTGTTTGTACGTAATGCACGCGTGTCCATACATAACGCCCGCACTCAAGCACGCACGTAGGTACCCACACACTCGCGTGTAATATGCGGACATGGTTATGCGTGCACAACACTCACTGAGACAAATGCATCTCGACCTTAATGCCCTTGTCAACAATGCTCGTCACCGGCCGTGATAGCTTCACACTAGTACGAGTGAAAATATGGTAGCATCCTAATTTATGGGCAATGTACTGCATGATCTCCACCGGTGCTACCGTAAGTACTCCATTCGCAGAGCATAAATCACACTGCTGAGTGTTTCATACCGTACAGTCCTGTACTGTTCAGTGCTGCACTGTAGCCTGATGTAATACGTCAACAAAAGAGGGAGACACAGGCAGCACGAACACTTTTTTTTGGGGGGGGGGGGGACTGGGAAAAGACGAATCACCCTCCTCCTTGCGCAGTTAGTCGCACGTGCGTCTGATTGTATGTGGATGAAATGGGGCAAGATAGGGAGAAGTCTGAAGCCGAAGGTCTCCCTGAGAATGGTGTGGACATTGTGTAGTGCAGAAGTGGTTAGACGAGCCAAGAAACATGGGCAAACACGTCCTCTTCCCACCATGCCCCTCACGACGCGTAGCTTCTGGTATGGCAGAGCCAAAGCCCACATTTTCACCGATATATCGGTTTTCGGCTTGATCATGTGCCTTCGCCTTCATTCTTCCATATGTGAATTACTACCTGTTTGATATAGGAAGATTGGCTATCGTAATTCAAATACATTTTATTGCTTGATGGATGTTAATGATGATAATGAAACTTTCGACTCGGCTGGCTTAATTGAAATTTTTTATGAGGCCAAAGACTCGGGTCATTGGAAGGCTCCCTTGGACATGTTCATGGGAACTGACGTCAATTGCTACTTCGTCCGTGGCATTTGTGACTGCGCGTTCACTGAGTGCACGGCATGCATTGTATACGCCCCGAGACAACAGCAGCGCGATCGTGAAAGAACTGCACCGTTACTAGAAGTGACATCAGAAATGAAGCATCGTTGCTACCCCAATGTTGCTACATCCTCTGAATTATGAGATGCCGCCAACTTTTTTGTGCCATTTTTCTTAGTACTCTCTCTGGATGTCCCGCGACGACAGCGATTGCATCTCACAGTACAGTAGCCATTCTCCCCCTCTACTTTTTTACGTCCCGCCAAATCAATTGCTGCGTCTTTCCAACTTCATTGCTTTCGCCTCTCCATCTTCCCTTTCCTCCTTCATTCTCTCCCTCATTCAGGCTTGCCTTCCCACTGTAGTGTACAGAGCGTTGTAGGACATACACAGTGCATACGAAGGGTGTAGAGGCGATTGGACTGAGGAAAAGGCAAGTGAAAAAGCTTTTCTTGCTCAAGTTTGGAAGAACGTGAGAGGATGATCGTTGCAGATTTATGTATTTGTTCCAAGCGAGAGGAACATGTCGGTAGATGGAAGAAGCTTCAGAAGAAGAATTCCAAGTTGAGCAGGCGTCACTGTGCATTTGACGACAGCTTTAGGGCCTCAGCGGCATCATAAGGGCGCGACGATGCATCTTCGGAAAATTGGATGAGTGACTCTTCAGAAGGTTGGCGGCGACTAGCGCAAGTGCAGGCAGAGCTTTTCCAGCCCTTGTAACAGAAATCTCGAAGTTCTTCTCTCAGGGCATTCCCGCTCTAGCACAATACATAGCTTGCCTATTTCATGCCCTTGGGCCTTCGGGCAAAGTATGAGAAAAGGCCCTTCTTTCACTCTCTTTTCCGCCTCAGCGAAGTCCTTGTTCTCTCTCCCCGTTTTTTGCTAACAGCAGGAATCCATCAGGAGAGAGACATATTCAAAAAATTCTCTGTCGCTTCATTGAGCCCAGCGCACCTTCTTTTGTTCAGGCCTCAATTCACACTTCGGCTCTCACTGCTTATGCATCAATAACTAAGACAGGTTCAAACTCCAAACTTAGAGTTTGGATAGACTGACGTATGTGCTTGGATGTGGCGTCAAGGGTGGGTGTAAAATAGCGTAAGTCAATGTCAGCCTGGGACAGTTGCCATAGCTACAAACCTCACCTGCAAGTCCATGGTATCGCCTGAACACCAACGACCCTCACGAGAAAAAGTCAAGTCTGCTGTAACCTTCTTGCTTTGCCGCCGACAGCACGCTGACACCCGGACGTAGCCGTACTTATTGTACTTGACAACATTGAGATACTTCTGGATTGCACCTATCTCGGGCAATGCATTGAAGCAATTGCGTAGGTGCACCATGTCGGTTAGCTATTCCTTCTCGTACAATTCATTGGATTTGTCGTGCGCAACCCATACCGCCAGAAAGGCTAGTTGTGCTCAGGAGCAGCAGGAGCACGACAGTTTCTACATGCCTTCTCTTGCGATAAGTATGGGAAGTCCCACCGGATCCCTGAAGTAGCTCAAGATTTCCAAGTTCCACTGTTATGGATGTGCACGGTAGAGCACCTTGACGTCACTTTTCATTTTTTTACTAACTGTGAGGCCAAGGAACCCAGTGCAGCCCGCGACCGTCACTCAGCTTCCTATCGAATGGCCCAATATTAGAAATGAGTGCCGACATCGAGGGTCAGCTGACCGCCGAGACACCGGTGCATATTTATCGACTTTGCACTACAGATTTTCCCGAGTGCCATAAGTGGAATCCGAGCACTTCAATTTTTTTGACTTCCTTGAAGGTGTTTTTCTTGCAAAAGTCTTAAAAAAGCTTTTCAAAAGCAAAAAAAGTGATTTTAAACTACAAACGTACAGTCCTTGCCGTAAGTAAATGCGTCGAGCATGACGAGGCCCGAAACACTGTACTGAAGCATGTCGGAGTGAAAATTTGATGTGGAACGTGTAGCTGTCATACTGGGACACAATGTTGAGTACACAGGACCAATGTCAAGGCTGCCCGGTTTGGTGCTAGACTGCTCAAAAGGAGGCCACCTGGAGGGGTGGCCATGCCAAACAGGACTGAAAAGTGGCTTTTTGAGGGGGAAAAAGTGGATGAAATGGCCT
>JAAUXU010029064.1_pt1 | contig 13616 bp, 1 predicted proteins | sample 7278151 | NCBI WGS metagenome assembly JAAUXU01 (sample SAMN14350113, study PRJNA611818) | marine sediment metagenome | isolation source: surface marine sediment (1.8m) | place: French Polynesia: Moorea | collected 2018-08 | reverse complement strand
TCCATCACCAAGGTGTGGCCAGAGATTGAGAGACTCAGTGGCATTTTTGCTGTTACACCCTTTAACTAACAGTATTACCCTCGACCTCAGGGAGAATCTGCGACTTGCTCATGAGGAACTTCTTCATCCTGTCCTCAAGCACAGAGTTCTAATCTTTGACGGTGATAGCTTCAAGCCCCTCTGTGGATGAAGACCCCGACAGCCCGACCTTCAACTGCCCAAGGATGCCAAAGTGCAGCAATGAGAGTCGGTCAGTAGGGAGGCCTCGAATGCAAACGTGACTCACCCCTTTCATTCAAGAACGGCTGAAAAGGGAGGCTTCCCCATTATATTTATACACAGGGGAGAGGAGCAAAATTGCCTTGCATTGGTCTTCTCTCAGTATTACTTTCTCAAGCTCATTTTTAGCCTCCCGAAATGAACCAACAATTCCGTGTTATTTGTGGTCATTGCGTGACCGGACATCATTCGAAACTTTGCATAAGAAGTGGTCGGACTTCGTACAGGGGATTGCCCAGGACGGCGTGTAGTCACACACGACTCACTCCGACCCCGAGTAGCGCACGTCGTAGTCCCGGCACTGCTGTAATGGATGGACTTGGGGGTCTTTGAAGACCCCTTCGCCTGAAGGGGTTTTCAAAGAGAAAAAAAGGGGATCTCCGTCATTCCGTTGCTTTGGTGACGACGGCTTTTTTTTTTGGAAAAAAAAAACCCCGCGGATTTTTGGAAGAAAAAATTAAGACGCGCAAGCCTTTCAACACTCATTGTTATGTTAATGAGGTTGAAGGATGAATCCTTTGATGGGCAAACGAGATACCACTCGTCTGAAGCATAACTTTATCTGCAGCCGAAATGAGGCAAGTGAGTTCTACGTTTGCTCTCCGTGTATCAGTGCAGAAGACTCTCGGGTATCAGCGACATCCTTCAACGCATGAGTCAGGGTGAATGCACGTTACACAGGAGCTTCATCGTTAAGTAATGATATGCATAATAAATTATGCATCGTAATGGCAATGACGCTAGCACAAGCTCGTTCAGCTCACTAGCGTACGGGTAGCGAGGGATTCCCAGAACAAATAGTTCATGTAAGTACCTACAGGGTCATTCAAAAGTAGCTTAACTATTTTGGAAAAAAACTGTACCGGCCAGACAGCCTTATGAGACCCCTACAACAACTACATGTTATAGGTGTCTCTGGGTCGACAAAGGTGCCTGTTGCGACTAGCATTTTCTACTCGTACGGTCTCATTGAGGCCTCATTGATTGCGTTCTTTCATGCAATGAAAAACACACTTAAGTGTTCGGTTGTGTAAAGAATCAATATACACTTGGGGATCCTGAAAGTTGCTTTTTTATTCAGGCCGCTTGTTCTATTACGCGTTGCTATTAAGCGTAATCTTCTGCACTGCCTTTGGTATTTGCTTCTGAGCAGCTTTTGTCAACTCTGTACAACGATTTATTCATAGAAAATGACGTCTGAACAAACATGCCTGAAGATGGGCGTGCCTGCGAGGCCTCTGAGTGAGGCTGACTGAAGGTTGTCGTGGGGGCCAATGAAGGGTGTGTCGAAATTTAGTGTGTAAATGTCTTTGCCAGTGTTTTTGTCAAATGTTTCGTCACTGCATACGTTTTAAATGAAATTTTATTTCACACCTAAAAATGTATGGGTGAATGCTTAAGGCTTTACATATGTCATCTTTCACTAACTGTGCTCGTCCTGTAGCACACCCAGCTACTCTGGGGAGAAAAGGCCAAGACAGGCTGAAGGAAAATTAGTTATGCAATCGATACCAGCAAAATCGGTTAAACAGAAACTAAGAGGGTCGAAATTGCTCTCGTTCAATCGCTGGCGTTTTGTACATCTTTCCTCCCAAAGGTGCATTCACGTACACGGTGCATCTTTCACCGGACACAGTGTAGCCTGGGCACTACCAAGGACAACAGTGAACGCTTACTTGGACGGCAAAGCAGAGCCTCTGTTGACAAATCGGCAGGAGTCCCGGCTACGCCTGAATCTCGTCCTCGACTTATCCCTGTGTCCCTCCGCGTCCGCGTCCGCCACGTCGATCCTGGGGCCTCAGCTGGAAGTCGGACGTCGCTGAGATTGACTCGCATACTAGGTAAGAAAACTACTGACGCGGTGAGGACGAATACGCGCATAGCGAGAGAAAGAAAGCTCCTATGCCAAGATCCAGAGAGAGAGAGAGGAGAGAAAGAAGACGCAATGCGTAGCGCTGAAAAATTCCTACCTCTTCCCATTTAAAAAAAAAACCCAACTTTGGGGACTCCTGACTGAGGTCACAGAAAGAGGATGACAAAAGTTTCTCAGTCCTGCTTGGCCCTAAAAGCATGCGGAAACCGTGAGAGGCGCAGACATGACCCTTGACCCTTCTTGGGCTTCCTCAGCAACTTTCCCTACTCCTATCCTGTGGAAGAAGGAAACCAGCATCAGCATTTCCTTTGTGGACTTGAATGAACTGAGTGGGCGCAACCGAAGGGGGGGATGTGACTTTTTTTCCTCAAGTCTTCCAGACAAATGCCAGAAGTGCCGCAGCGGTGGTTTCGGCCTGAGAAATTGGGTGATTTTGGGCAACTTGGCTCGTGGTCACAACCTGGTCACAAGAAGATAGCCGAGTTTCTGGTTCCACCCCAAATTGTACACCCAGACCAGGAATTGTTTCAGAAGTGGGACCAAGTTGACGCCAAAAGAGAAGGTTCCAACAATCGACAGCTACGCCTTCCAATGACCCGATGCCTCCTCACAGCAGTGCAACGAGGATCTTTTGTGTTCCGAGTGTGCGCATGACACTTCCTTGGCTATTTTTTTTGGGCTGCTCTCCCTATTGTTCTTTTTTTGCGTGGCTCCCTGAACAGCGTTTCTTCTTTCTCCTGTCGTGCACTCCTGCGGTGCCGCGTACTCCACCTCTCTCGTGATGCACGCGCGTACGTGTGACGTGGGCTGTCGACGGCTCCTCCGCGTGCGTACGACCTCGCCCAGACTCACATGTGCGAACCATCCTGGCGTGCACGAGAGCCGCTTTGCTGGCTTGCACGAGCACGCACACGGCGTCTGTCTTCGAGGTGTTACTCTTGTTAAAAGTCACGAAAGCACTTCGTAGATGGTTTTTTTTTTTCTTTCGGATTGCTTTTCAGAGTGGACCAAGAAGTAAGCACAACATTTGAGTAGAAGGTCATTGCCCAGGTCTGTGAGGCAACTTGGCTCGTTCGAGAGAGGTGATTCAAAACTTTTGTTTGCAAAAAAAAGGAGAATTCGGCAAAATTGGACGAGAGTCAATCTCCGAAAGTCGTTTCTCCTAAACTGCACTTGGTTGGGCAACTTTGTTTTTTTTAGAGCTTCTTGAAGAAGAGATTAAGGAGGTCATTTTGGAAGAGTTTCAAGTCCTGAATGATGACCCAGGATTTTATTGCCTAATCAGTGCAACCGTGCACAGAAGACCTGTTTCGGTCTTGAAGTTGATGTCTGTCATAATTTTGAGAACTCAATGACAGGATGTGTGGATGTAAATTATGAAGTTGTGACTCGCATTGTGAACACGGTCGTTTTGTTTCACTTCAGGATCTAACAACTTCGTTATTTATAGCCCAACTGAGCTGGGTTTTTTTTACAAATGAAAAGTTTGAATCTCCTCGTTCAAACAAGGATGGGCTCCCACTTTTGTACACCCTGTCTGACTATTGAGCCTCTATTTACTTCTGGTTACATTTGGCCCACCCTGTAGTAGTCACTAGAAGTCGCAATTGGAAAATTTGTACTCTCACAGACTGAATGCACATTATGGAGAATCAAGCGCATCTTGAAGCCTTGGGACACCTACTGACTACGATCATATTCTCTCTCTTTTAATCCCATGGGCTTCGCAATAATTATACAGTTGGGTCTCAAAGTTATAATTACGAATCTCAAAGTTACGATGTGACTCAACTTTAGGATATTTACTGCCGGAGATGCAGCGGATGTAGTTTTTTCTGACACTTGCAGATGCAGACGTCTAATGTAACATCAGCGCAGACGTAGATGCGGTTGCTGATATGACCCAAAACATGCTTTGTTCGACATTACACGCACATTTAGTACCTAAAGATTAGCAGACACAACTTTGATTCGAATCACCAGCTTTTTGGCCTTGCGATGCCACGTGTAAATTATTCCAGGCCTACTGAAGAGGCCTACTACTACATGTTGTAGTTGGGCCTTATTTCAGCCCAAGCGGTCGGTATTGGCATACTTGTCAGTGCAGGAGCAGACGTCAAGATGCAGATATCGAAATCTGAGCAGATTTTTATTATTTCTTTATTTATCACATTGGATGACAAGCCCAAAGTCGCGAACAGTCCCAAAGCTCCAACTAACTATCTTGCCTCTGACGTGATGAATTGGTGACTTTGAGTCTTGACTGTCCTCCAATCTGGAGTGATTAACCTCGACCTACCCATCACACTGTCAGTCAGCTCTTAGAGGCCTTCGAAGCTACACCACGAAAAGCTGAACCACGCAAATGATCTGTGACCCCCGGGCTTCAGTACAAAAGAGGCTGTGGAGGTCACCGGAAGTCGACTGATCACGCACTGATCGCTGACAATATGTCGATATATACTTTGTGAACTAAACAGTTCCGCAGATACGAGTATCTTTCGGCGTTTGGAGACACTAGAGTAAATCCATATCTCTGGGGCGGAAAAAGAAATGACCTCATCTGATGAGAGCTTTCACAGCTGCTTCAAATGAAAACAACTGCGATTTCCTTTACTGCAGTCCATAACTGGAGGTGAATAAAGTACAAATGCATGTTTTCAGGAAGGAAATTGGAAAGGCCGCACTTCTCTGGTGTTTTCCTCTTGAGCTATTTTTTACGCCCGACATCTTCGACAGGCGCACACTCACGATTGGATAGAAACAATGTCGGGCCTTTGTTTTGTCTACAACGGCGCTAAGATGTTCGCGGAGGATTGATCAAGGCTCATCTGTCCAAACACCTCAGTGTGACTTAACTTAGGAACGCGAACTCTGCATATACGCAATAAATAGAGAAAATGTCCACAGAAACATTTCAGCCACACGGATGATTCGTGCCATCCTCACTGAACCTTCTTTATTGTTCTGGTTATTTGCTACGTGGTTCCAAGAAATTAATCAAGATACATACGTGATATCAGTGCGTAATGTCCGAAGCTCTAGTGCTGGCGAAATATACGATATGGTTAGATGGGCGCGTCCAATTTCTTCAAATTTTGGACAACACTCTGAATGTTGACAGACGTGATCTCAGATTCACCCTTACCCCCCCCCCCCCGCCCTTCCCTGATGGACCGCATTCACTCCACACGCATCGTTGTAACGGAGACATGCTTGGCCTTAGACTTTTGTCGCTTCTGCTGTTGTTGGTCAGCTTCTGACCTCGCCGCCTCCAGCCGCAGCCGCGCGGCGTGCGCTCGATCCCCGAGGCCGCGACCACCTAACGGCTCTCTGAAGCTGAAGCCGCCGCCACCGACCGACTCCACCTCGAGCGTGGTTCTGCAGGCAGTATCAGATTAAGAGGAAATATCCCCACTTCCAAGTTAATCCCTTTTTCATCTACCGGTATCTGTGTGTGTCGTTCTCCATCCGTCTGATCTCCTGCAGCATCCGCCACGCCTCGTCCGGGTCCAACACCGTTGCTGGAGCTGTCACTTTACGCCGACCATCGCTTGACTTTGAACGAGACTTTCCGAAAGTTTGACCGGGAGCCGAGGCTTTTTTGCGGTCCTGAGACTTGGCCCTACCAGTGGTGGAGGGTCGAGAGTTGCTGGAGGACTCCTTGAGGAAGCTTAGGTCTGGTTCAAGGCTATAGTGGTGTTCAGTGGGACCGAAGGGAAGATCTCTGCACACAACGAGAAAGCGCTCGGATAAAACGTCAGCATTCTGCTGGGGAACATCAACAACTTGAGACTTGACTGCGATACCGAATGTAAGGTACGTCCTCGCGTCGGCACACGTACATGGAAGTGATCCCTACCTGACCTGCCCTTGATCCGGGCGATCCCCATGCGACCGTCTCCGCTGACCTTCAGGAGAGCTTGACTCAAACGCAGCCAGAATGCTACCGTCCTATGCAATGGGACATACGCATAAACGCCAATGTTGCGCTTGCAAGTGAGTTCAACCGAACAAAGGAAATGCACCTTTCGATTGAGATAAAACTGAGGCTGCCTCAGTTTTCTCACTGTGGGCGTCTTTCTTCCCTCAGTAGAAGCTGCCCTCCCCTTTTTCTCCAAAGCTGCCTTCGTACTCGACTTCTTGTCCTCCAGACTAGAGACAGACGACTCAGACGAGGATCGCTTCAGCTTCTTGCTCGAGATCTTCCTCGAGTCCACCTTGGAGTGGGTGGGTAAGCATGAAAAGTCATCGACGGCATCCTCCTTGACTACGGCCTAGTGTAGGTACAGTGATTTCCTTTTACCTGTCTGAGTACCGGATCGCTCTCCTCGGAACTATTTGTCTCCACGTTGTTGTCGATCTTGTCGCCCTTCCACTTCTCCGGGGACTGCTGCTTCCCCCTTGAAGTCGTCGCCGTCGCCGCCTTCTTCTTCTTCTCCACGGCCCCTAGGTGGCGGGTACGACCGCCTGTGGGCTCTCCGTAGCTCTCAACCTTGCCGCCTGTGGCCCTCAGGAAGTTCATGAAGTTGTGGTCGCCAAATCGACGCCCACGAGTTCCTCCTGCCTCTCTCTCCTTTTCTGGTCCGTCCAAGTTTGACTGATGATGGTCGGAGAAGTAACCTGAGGTATCGTTGTTGATGCTGCTCGTGGGCCTCACCGGTGACTCCCTGGTCAGTCTTCTTGTTTTCGGAATCTCAATCTCCTTCTCGATCATCATGATCCTTTCGGTGTCGTCTTCTCTCACTTCTCTGGACTGTGGAAGTCTTTTCTTTGGCATGTCTGATTTCTCTTGATCATCCTTGTTTTGGTTGCCGGTTTTAGGCGAGGCCTTCATTTTGGGCTCCAGACGCTCCACCCCAAAGCCGGCGATGCGCACCTGCGTGAAGTCATCCGCCAGCTCCACGTCGTTGCTCTTCTTTCTCGTTGCGGTCCTTTCTCTGCTATTTCTTCTCTTCATCTTGGTCAGCTGGGCTTTCAGCTCCTCGTTGGGCGTGCTCTTACTCGGACGTGACACCGGGCTCACGGTTCTCTTGGCAAAAGCCGGCATCTTCAACTTTGTGCGTGCAGAAGAAGATCCTTCTGCATCTTTGGACCTGCCATCATCCGCCCGCGGATCCGCCAGAGTCACCGAGTGAGGCAGAGACGCGGGACCAGAGATTTTTCGGGCGTGATCCCGGGGAGGAGGACTGATAGTTCTGGCGAAGGCCGGCCTCTTCAACTTGGCAAAACCGGTCGGGTTCTCTCTCTCGTGGTGCGCCAGGATGTCGTCAGTAGACCCTATGGTCGTAGGCTTGCACTGTGGCAGAGGCTTGGCCTGACTTGTCGCGGTCTCGCTGAGGTCGGTCTCGCTCTTGGTGTGCGATTTGGCGTCAGAGGAACCCTTTCGGACCTGCCATGACTTTATAGAGTGATATTTCGTGGCTTTCTCGACGTCTGCCCCACTGGCATCTCCGTCGTTCATTCTCAGGTCACTCTCGCTCTTCCTCGTCTTCCTGTTGGGATCTATTTTGCTGTACAGGTGGACTCTCAGCCGGGATCTTCCCACCTCGCTCTCTGGCTTCGGTGGCAGCGGCGGCGGCTCGGCGCCAATTGTGGCATAGGCGTCACAGCTTGGACTTTCTTCTGGATCAATCATCTCCCTGTCGGATGACTTCGTCCTGTCCCAAGCGGGCGCCTTCACCCTGGGCACCTTCGAGGGTTCTTCTGACCTCGACCTCGAAGTTGTAGCCGAGGAGGATTCTTCACTTTTCGATGATTTCTTTCGCTCCCACTGTGTTTGCGCTGACGCGAGGTGTTTCATTCCTCCTTCATGGTCAAGACTCTTTTTGGCCTCGTCTTCTTGGACCTTTCCACCTTTGAAGTTCTCCGCGGGCTTTTTTCGTTGTCTCATCTGTTCGTCCGGCGCATTCTTAGTCTCATCTTCTCCCACTCTGTCAGCGGATCTGGGTCTCAGCCACGCTGGAGCCTTCAACTTTCCACCGACTGCATCGTCGTTCTCATGACTAGTTGTGTTCACCTCGGCCCGAGAAAGAATCTCGACGATTTCTCGGTTATTCTGTTGCTCCGGCGATGCCGCCCTGGCCACTTCTCCCCGCTTAGGTATTATTATGGCGTCCCCTCCTACTTCAGGCGCGGGTGACCTTCGCGTCGGACCGGAGGCAGGACTTGAAGTCCTAACAGAGGCCTTCGTGACCTCGTCAGAAGCGTTCAGCACTTTGACTTCTGGTTCTGCAGCTGCATTTCTGGCGTGGACTTTGGCCTCCTCCAGCCGAGGCTCTGGTACGTCAGCGTCTGCTCTTGTATTGAATTGTGCATCCTTGGCGCTGCCACCAAAGTGTGGCAACTTAATGCCAAATAACTTATTGCGTTCTGTCTCCCCTGGTTTTCTTTCGGTTGCATTCTTGATATGTTCATCTTTGTTCATTCTTGCAGATGTCTCGTCAGATTGTACTTGGTCGTCCTTTCCTTTGTCAACCGTGTCTACAGCCTTTTCCTCGTCAGTCACATTCACTTTTTTCTTGCTCGACCAACTTGGAAGTTTGAACAGTCTTCCGAAGCCAAAGCTTTTGGAGCTGTCAGCTACATCCTGGTCAATGTCCGAGTGTGTGGACTTAGAGGGCACCGTTGGGCCGATGTCAGCGCTTGATTCTTTCTTTACCACAAGCTCATCCATGGAGACAGAGGCTTTCTTTTCAGTGTCAATCGATGTACCAAGCTCTCTGGTCGCCCACGCTGGAGAGTCGAGTTTCTTTATTGTGATCTCAGAGTCTGACACTGCAGCGTTCAGCTCACCTTTCTCGCCGAGGTCGATCTCCACGAACTCCTTGTTGCTGTCGTTGTTCTCTTGCGGCAGCCTCTTGTCTACGCGTTCTTTGCTTTTGGTGAACCAGGACCAAAGCCCGCCCATCCTTGCTCCTCCCTGGTTCAAGGTTTCCAACGACTTAGCCTTGTTGTCTTTGGCCTCATAGATCTTGTCCCCGTGGAGCTTTGTGTCAGAGGAAAGCACGTCTTCTTTGGACTTGGACTTGATCCCAAAGAAAGTGAATCCCTTCTTGGGCTGCTGCGGTTGCTGTTGCTGCTGTTGCTTCTTGGCGTCGTTATCTTTTTCCACCTTGTCGTGATCCTTGACGTTCTTGAGCACGCTCATCAATGTTGTCTCCCTGTCTTTGGCATCTTCACGCAATGCCTCTCGTCTCTCGGGAGGGATGTCGTCGCTGCCACTGGACTTCGCCGTCTTGTCGAAGAGCCAGGAGAACCAACCCCGCTTCTGCTTCTCATGAGATGAGGCTTCCCTAGACTTGGTCAACTCTGTTGAGGAACTTCCAGCCTCTTCCAACGTCCTCTCTGATATGTGACTCAGTCTCTCCGGGTCTGGAGCTGCCATAGTTGCTCCTCTGGACTTGTGCGCGAATGACGGGGAGGCGTCGAGCACCGGGATGAAGATTGGAGTGCCGCCCCTGGGAGTCGACGCAACCACAGAACCTGCCGAAGAAGCTGAAGATCTCCAAGAAGCCTGTGGATTGAGCAGGCTACCGCGCTCTAAGGAAAGCGTCGACTCTGAAAGAAGGAGATGCCACCTTTTTTTACTGAGTGCTGTTAATGTTGATGTCGCAGATGCAATACAGCAGGCCTTTATGTGGTGCAACAGCTTGTAGACAAGAATTGTTGATGCCATGGTTGCTGCCTGAAGAGAGTTTTCCCCTTTTTTCCTTGGTATGAGCAGTTCTAGGTAGAGTGAACTCTTTTGGCTGCCACTGACTTTCTCAACCAGACATTTAGTGTTCAAAGGCAACTTGTTTTGAACATGTACTTTATTATCACATTGTCAGAGTCACAGGTTCTTCTGTAACTTCATGTCAAGGCAGCTGATGCCAGAATGTCAACATGTACGGTTACTCAACACCAATCTCAGGGTCTCGAGTGCCACAGTCATTTGTCAATACGTATACCTAACGACACAGTAGAAGTGCTAAGAGTGGAATTGAGAGAGCTCAGGATCACTTCCCAAAGTCTTTGATCTTTTAATGCTTTCATTGCTTACCTCTTAGTTGCATTTGTCAAATGGGCCCAGGACCAATTGAAGCTATGGCTACAACTGAAATTTATGACTGCAGCTTTTTTGTGTCAGTTTGAAGTGAACATTTTGGTATTGAAGAACTTATGAGAGGATTGCGACTAAAACCGACATGATCTGAGCGGAGTCCGCTGTACTTCCAAATGAGCTTTTCTTCTGCTTGTGGAAATTCTCTGGAAAGAGGACAAAAAGTCACGGGGTCCTAATGTTCCTGAGCCAAATGTCCTTGGCTCTATCAGTGGACAACATTTCTGCTCTTCATTCACACCCCAAGATGGATTGCCGCAAAAAATTGGCTAATTGGCTGTGTGTGCAATAGGGCCGATTACTCTATTGTGCGGGCCATGAGGGACTCCGCCCGTGCGGTGCGGTGCGGTGCGGTGCGGTGCGGTGCGGTGCAGGGGGAGGGCAGGGGGTGCCTCACCCTGGCGGACGCCACTGGGACGACTCCCGTTACATCGATTTTGTCTCTCATATCAGCAACGTCGATTTTAAGATGGATTCGGTACAGTCGTCGAGTTGCACATGTGATCGCTTATTTCTCCTTTTTTACAAAATTTTACTGCCTCACTCATCATTTTTCAGTTTTTATCATCAAACTTGCGACTCCAAAAGGGGCATCTTAAATTCTGAACTTTTTGTTTTAGTCTACATTTATCAAATGAACACAATCCCCAGCACGAGCATGACGAAGGCAGCCGAGATCATCAGGACGGGGACCACCTCCCTCCCCTTCAGGCCCAGTCTCATTCCCTTGGTCACACGAAAATTCATGGTAAAATGGCCAATCACACACTGATCTCAGTTCTTGATTCATCTCTGAGTGGAACACAAACGTCCGCCCAGTCGAATGAGACCTAGGACGTGGCGTTCGGCGCCAAATACCGACTGCCCGCGGATCACGGCCGCGAACGAGTAGGTTACCTGGTCCGTGGTCATGTTCGGGGCCAATGCGATCAACGCCTACGCGTTGATCCTGGCCCCGAATATGACCACGCGCGTGTGCGCGACGCTACCACGACACACACACCTTGCGCTTAATCAGATTCAGGCTGACGCATTTTTTTTCCATGCGCAAGCAGTCTGAACAAACACTGTTTTTTTACGCTGCAACCGATTCGTCCGAGACTTTTGCACGCAAGTAGTCGCACAGTTGCAAGGATTAAAGAAGAAATATGAACGCAAATCGATGTTGTGTCACGCCTCCTCATCTTGATTTTCTGAAAATCGTTGCGACGCCAAAAAAACCACCTTTTTTCTGGATATTGCAGTCGATGCAATGACGACGCCCCCTCCTCCGCCTCCTCCTACCACTACCACGATTCGCCACTTGCGCTTGGCCTACATTTCGCCAGCCAAACTTCACGCTCCAGTGCTCAACTATTATTGAACAGATCAATTCTCGCAGCAAAGAAACAGCAGAGATTAAATTGATTTGTAATGGCGAAAAAAACCCCGGCTCCTCAGGACCCACTGGGACGTGCTCAGTTGCATAAATCAACTGTTGCAACGACCTCTTGAACGGTCCTTCTTCTTGGTCGTTCACCTCATTCCACATTCACGAGTTGTTGCTGCTCCTCCATGACTGATGAAGGGACAAATTGTTGGTTTTAGCACCTAATCAAAACAGTTTCTTTCTCCCTCTCTCTTTTTCAGGCCCTGGGGCAGGCCTGGAAGGAAGGCCCAGAAGGGGGGGGGGGGCCTGCAAACCACTGCTGTTCTCGTTCCGTAGCGCATTTGCGTAATACCGCAAAAGACTTTTTTTTCCCACAGAAGCAATAGTGCAGACACTTTGTTGGCTCGTTTTGCCTCAAGCATCGACTTTTTGTTATTAAGATCTTATACCGCAACTCAGACTTAACAGGGATGATCTCACTAATCTAGCGAAACCCCTTGACCTTCTCCTCGTCCCAACTTTGTCAAAGTAAACTAGAAATTTGATTTTTGCCCCTCAGAAATTTACGACTTTGGCCTCTCTCGGCCTCGGCCTCGAAATGCTTGACGGCCTCGAAATGCTCAACACAAACTTCGGCTGTCTTTCACCAGATCATATTAGACACTTGCACTGTGTATGAGACACAATTATATCATAATTGACGCCTTCGTGGAGTCTGTAAGGTGCACTTCTTCAACAATAATAGCACGACAACGTCTTTTTTTCTTCTGCTCCTTATACAACGGAGTTAAAATGAGCAATTATTCGCGTGTTTACGCCGGAATCTCCGTTACGTCTGAGCGGGTTCGTGCGCTCTGTGCAGTACTGTATTTGGACGGGACCGGACGCGCAATTATTACCCAGCAATTCAAGTGTTGTTGCGCCTGAGCCTTCCCTTTTTTTTCTTTTTCTAAAAAAAATGGCCCTATTTGAGCCCTCAGGAGGCTCTCACACACGCACGTGGAAGAGATAATTTTCTGCACAGGCGTGGGCGTTCGAGCTGCTTTTTTTCCATCCTTCTTCGTCGGAATTAGTCAATATGGACGAGTCATCTACATCTTGAGTCCATTTTTAGTTCAAGTAAAATGGGACTCAGATATTAAAGATGCAGAAACTGCCACGAGGCCGCTGTCCCTAGAAGCCTTGTGACCACCTGTGACCACCTGTGACCACCTGTGACCACCTGTGACCAGCTGGCAAAGTGGGTTTCACTGGAGCCATCAAAGGACAATCTGGAAGGCACAGTGGACCATGCCCATAACAGTGTAGGTAGTGGCAATGACATAATGGTAAAAACGCTTATTACGGTAAAATGGTAATTGATAATGGTATAAACGCCTGTAACGGCACGATGACCTATACAGACACACCGATTATAACGTCAGTTTTGTTCTTGGTCTCAATGTTGGCCCTTGTTTATGAAGCCCGCCGGGTATAGCTGCATTTTGGCTTGGTCCCGGGAGTGCCGATGTAGGCATTAAACTGACCAATCTTCTGTGCTGCTTCACAATTTCCATGCATGCTCCAAGTCTGGAAGGGTATTTGTCAGATTCTTGGACTCAAGCACATCTGTGCTCTGATGTCATGAGTTGGTGTGAAATATTCTTCCGATTCAGTATATAACACTCTCTTTGTTAAGCTGACTTCATAGCATAGGACGGTGGATTTCACCAGGAATTATCGCGAACTGACACTTATCCTCTTTTTTGGCTTTTTGTCCCTTAGTCAAGCTTCCACTAATATGTGAGTTTCACTGTAACCTCAAGGTGTTTCACCGTAGGGTGTTTTGATCAGACGTCAAGAGAAGAGCTGTCCTCAAAAAGAAATGGAGCTCGCTCTGCTTACGTATGTACGACACTGCCTCTACTAACGGCACCGTCTGTCAGCATTCCATATTACAATTACGTAGTGACTTCCACACAGACATGAGCACAGCGGCCCCCCCCCCCCCC
>JAAUXU010169858.1_pt1 | contig 13619 bp, 16 predicted proteins | sample 7278151 | NCBI WGS metagenome assembly JAAUXU01 (sample SAMN14350113, study PRJNA611818) | marine sediment metagenome | isolation source: surface marine sediment (1.8m) | place: French Polynesia: Moorea | collected 2018-08 | reverse complement strand
CTTTTCAGTCCAGAGCTTTTCAGTCCAGAGCTTTTCAGTCCAGAGCTTTTCAGTCCAGAGCTTTTCAGTCCAGAGCTTTTCAGTCCAGAGCTTTGCTTTGCTTTGCAGTCCAGAAAGGATAGAGAGGATGAGGCCGAGATTTGCAAACTGTCATTGATGCATTTTGTTTACATGTTTACCACGTGGCAAAGTGAATATGAATGCTTCATTATGTACTGAATGCGGGAAGAACAAAAACATCGTATTTTCAGCATTCTGGAAATGGTGTGAGATGCACAGGATTTAACAGAAAATATAGAACAGTTGGCTTGAAATATGATAGGGTTTGCATGAAATATAAAAGGATTTGCATGAAATATAACAAACTTGTGTTACAAATTAAAAGTGGGATTAAACTCAATTTTTATATGTACAGTTTCTTTACCATCAGTGCTTTTTTCATAGAAATACCATTACTTTACTTGTCTTCATTACTTGGTGACTCTTGATCTTGGTCCTCAACACTTGTTTCTCTCTCAGCTACCAAAGTCACTTCTGGAACTGTGACCCCAATGGCAGAGCTCATTTCTCTTGAGCATCTTGGGATCTTCCATTGAACTTTCGGATTTTGCTTTGACAAAGAGTTTAATAGTGGTTGTGCCATTTTCTCCATGTTGATAACTGACTCATCGATGTACTGCAGTGCTGTTTCCTGTTTTTTCCACCCAAAATGCCATTGCCTATCTGTTGTCATCATTCTGCTATTGGCACAATGATGTGCCCTGCTGTGCTGAAAACAATGACCTGAAAAATTTGATTTTAGAACAAAATACTGTTCCACTACAGTTTAGTTTACATGCTTACCTATGTACTCTGATGGATTATTCAAATTTAGAAACTGCACCATGTCCTTCCCAATTGCAGCAAGATAATGTTGGCCCATGGGTTGCCTGAGGTAACCAGAGTGCTCTTGATTGACACCGTAAAAGACAGGACCTGATTCAGGCAGCTCTCCAAATGACAGCCTCAGTTTCTCAAAGTAGAGGAAGACCTTTGATGCCATGCAGTTCTGAGGAAACTCACAGTTGTATGGTATCAGAAAAGTAGGGGTCCATATCTCTCTCCACATTGTTTTGCTGCAGTAAATGTGATGAAATGGTCTGTTTCCTTCAGATCAAAATTTGCCAGGTTGAGACTTCTCAGTTCTGCTCCTCTCAGTCCCCCAGCAAAACTGATCAACACAGCTGATTTCCTCAACACTTGGTATGCATCTGGAAGGTTTACAGCCCGAAATGTGTCGATCTCCTCCTTGGTAAACAGTTTTGCAACCTGGACGAGTCACACAATTGAAATGTGCCATGTAGTGATGTAGATTACTTCACAAACCTTTCCTACAGGGTCCTCCATCCAAATCCCTCCATTTCGAATTTCCCACACTTGGAAAGAATTGAAGCATCTCTCGCAACTTCAACATAAACAAAGATTTGTAAGAATGTTCTTTGCCAATATTTTTGTTTTTATTGGCGCAGTTGTGTCTGGTGTAATTATGCCACTATGTAATGGGAGAGAAGGCTCAACGAGAGATTATACTCGACCTTTTGTGCCAGGGCAAGTCCATGACCACCATACATGAGCTCACTGGCACTGCCCGGTCCACAATATGCCAAGTTAAACAGCACCAGAGTACAGAGAGGAGACAAGCTGAGACCTCAAGACCAGTCAGGACACCAAGGTTTCTGGCCCAGGTGTGCCAAGCCATCAAATCCAACCTAAGGACAACAATTGCAGCACTTTCTCAGCATTTTGGCATCCCAGAGTCAACGATGCACCGACTTGTGAATGATCACTTGTAGTGCAGGTCATACAAGAGACCTAGAGCACACAAAATTATGTCTGGTGCAAAGAAATGCCGCTAGGAATGGGCCTGGCGCATCCTGAACAAGCTGAAGCACAACCATGCTGGCAAGACCATCATTTTTACTGATGAGAAATATTTCACCTTGGCACAATATTCAAACTGCCAAAATGACAAGTTGATATGGCACAAAGGTGACCAAGACAATGCTCTGGATAGTCTCCATCATGTGGCCCAAGCTCAGCACCCGGCCGGTGTAATGTCCTTTGGCACAGTGGCCAGCAATGGGAAAGTGGCCCCACCCATATTTGTCGAGAAGGGCATGAAAATTGACACCAACACCTATGTGAACCTATACACCTTGTCTCCTCCATGGTGAGTTGTGACTGACAAGTGGCTTGGGTTCTTCAGTATTTATATGAACTGATAGAGACCTTTCTTCAGAGCGATCCACGTAGATGAACTTTGCTCATGCTCATGTTTTGTCTCACACCTGGATGTCTGAGAGTTTACCAGTAATCTCTTTGCCTCATGGTAAAACAATAATGTCAGGACGGACAGACGGACAAATAGGGAAATTTCAGTACACAATAATTTCAGTACATAATCAAGCATTCGTATTCATTTTGCCTCGTGGTAACTGCAACATCTATCGCTGATATGAACAAGCTACATCACCTTGGCATGGCTGCCTTTCTGGCTGTGCTCTTCTGACGAGCCTCAACTTGTACTTGTGCAAGCAAACCTCATAGATTCCACTCGGGCTGATGCCCTCATGGAATCTACGAGGTTGCTTGCACTCGTTTCAGTCTTGGCTGGTCAGAAGAGCACAGCGGGAAAGGCAGGCACGCCTCGTCGATATAGCTCGTTTATATAAGCGATTAGTAACAGGCAGAATTGTCACCTTCTCGCACCCTGTTGCGTTTTTTTCACCCCCTCACAGAACCTAGCAACCTTTGGCCCGGAAAATAGGGTGTTGCAAGGTAACACCTGGAGCCGGAGAACCCGGGGAGTGAAACCCGAGACCAAGATGTCCGGCCGAGACCGAGATGTCTGGCCGAGACCGAGATGTCTGGCCGAGACCGAGATGTCTGGCCGAGACCGAGATGTCTGGCCGAGACCAAGATGTCCAGCCGAGACCAAGATGTCCGGCCGGGACCAAGACATACCATTAAACATGTCTGACCAAGATGAAGGCCAAGACATGCCGGAACACATGCACCACATGGTCTTGGTCTTGGCTAGACATGTTCGGCAAGTTGAAAGCTGCGAGAGAAGTGTTCTTGTCCAGCTTGTCTCACAGCTTGCATGGCCTTGGTCTTGGCCAGGCTGGTGAGAGAAGCACACATCCCCAATCCAGTGTGGCTGCTAAACTAAGGTGCCAACTCACACCTCCTCGTATTATCAAGAGTTTATCAGCAGTGAGGAAATGTCGCCATTTCTATTGTACTGTAGTGAGATGTCGCTGTCTGGAGTTGTCGCGGTGAGGGGTTGTCGCCTCACCGCAATATCGCTATCGCCGTGCTTTTCCAAAAATATCGCTATCGCATATCAAACTATGAATATCGCACACGTCTATGCTATAGCATCTTTAGCACAAGTATTTTTCGCCGAAGCAGTAATACGGACGTATGTTTGTTCAGAAGCTCTAATTCTTTTAGTTTTTGTGCAGGAAATCGTTGACGTAAATTCTCTATTATCAGAAACTGATGCAACAACATTTGAATCCAGCCTTCTTCAGACGAGTGATCGTCGCTTAGGGTCACAATTAATAAACTGGACCCTTTATCGACTTAACCATTATTTTGCTCGCTCACATCCCAAAACAAAATGGCATCTACGAAAAAATCCCTAAGATAAACTTTGAAGCATTGTATAATTGGCAAATTTCCCGACCCGATAGATATTGAAAAGACTTCCTGTTGTCAAGTCATGTTTTCACTGACGGATTTTTGGGGGTTTGTGCGTCATGAGCCAACTATTGTAAGTACAGTGGAGCCCACATCTAAGAGTCAAACTCAGGTGTTTCTAACCAAACAGTCATTTATCTCCATAACGCTTTTTGCTTGTCAGAATCAACAACGAAGAAAGCTCTGGTTCATAACATTACAGTTATTATAACTTTGGAGGTTTGGCTCTCAGATATGGGAGGATGAGGATGAAGGGGAAGCTCCCGATCTGATGAATGACGCAGCCGCTGCACTGCATGCTGGTGGGGTTGTTGGTGCACGACAAGTCTATCAGCTGACTTGACCAGGATCAAGCTGAGGCAAACGACTCAACCTCGCACTGACAGCGTGAACTGAGTGAAGCCCAAGGCGTCACTGTTGTTGTTGTATTTAACAATGAGTCGACTCTGTCAAAGTGATTGTTGCAAGCGGACTCCGTTGTACCGCGGCTTGTTTTGTTTGCTTTAATATTTCAGCCATTGTTATTCCCCATTTGTGGTCTACGATGATAAAGTTGCCATACTCATTGCAGCAATGCGGTTTCTCGATGGACTGACTTGATGGAGTTGGACTCGGACGCTTGACCATTCTCGTCGTGATGTCCGGTTCTTCTGCCTCCTCTTCCGTCTCCGGTGACCGTGAGCACTGGTCCAGCCATGTCGAGTTCTTCCTCACCACCCTGGGCCTGGCCGTGGGCCTGGGCAATGTCTGGAGATTTCCCTATGTGACCTACACCAGCGGGGGAGGATCCTTCCTCATCCCTTACGTCTCCGTCCTACTCATGGTCGCCATACCCATTCTCTTTATGGAGTTCACCATTGGCCAGTATGGAAAGCGAGGAATAAACAAGGTCAGGCAGCTTCACTTCTCGCCGGACTTGAGTTGAGCGCCAATGATCTTTCCAGCTGTTTGGAGACATGGTGCCCGTGTCCAAGTCGTTGGGCTACATGTTGATTGTTTCAAGATACCTTGGCAACGTGTACTTCATGGCCATCACAACGTGGATCACCTTTTACCTTTGCGCAGGCAGGTGCCTTTTAAACAGTCTTTTGCCACCCTCTCCAGCATGTCATTTATAGGCTTGAGATCTGAACTGCCTTGGTCCACCTGCTTTGAAGAGTGGAATACCAAAGACTGCTACACGAGAGACCTTGCTGAGGACTGCAACAGCAACAGCAGCATCAACACTTTCTACAACTTTGGGTGTGTCTCCAAGGATCTCTACTGCTATGCCCATGACTATTCTGGTGGATGGAACCAGCAAACAGGAATGGATCGTGAACGTGATCAACGTCAAGTACCCATGACTAATTTGGACCCGTCAGTACAGCTTTCTTGTGCTGCCAATGGGCAGCACAAGTACTCATTGCACAAGGGGGGTGGGAGGGTGAATGAGGAACAATGGTGATACCTCACGATCCATTTCTCAGACGCTTGCCTCAACAATGATGGCAGCGTCACCATCCCCTTCGCTGATGTCTTGTCGGCCAACACTATCTCACCAGCCGAGGACTACTTCAACGGACGAGTGCTCGGACTCACCAAGAACTCTGACGGTGACATTTACACGTGGTCGGACTTTGGGAAGATCCAATGGGAGTTGGCTCTCTGTCTCTTGTTGCCCTGGCTCGTGGTCTGCGCCATGGTGCTGGGCGGTATCAAGGGCTTGGGCAAAGCCGCCTACGTCGTCACCCTGGCCCCCTTCCTGCTTCTGTTGACCCTGGTGGTGTACACTGCAACCCTGCCTGGAGCTGGAGAGGGTGCACTCTTCTTCATCCGGCCGGACTGGTCAAGATTGAGGGATGGCAGCATCTGGGTCAGTGCAACCGTACAGGTAAGACAGCGCGAATTAAACGTTATTGCCCAACCAAGGATCTGCTCTTGTCTCCATGTCTTGAGGTGCTGAGTTCTCTGGCTCTGGGTGCTGGTACCATGCCCGTCCTTGCCAGCTTCAATCCATTTCATAACAACACCATGAAGGACACTGTTCTGATTGCTCTCTGCAACTCAAGTGCCTCAATCGTGGCAGGATTTGTGGTCTTCAACGCTGTGGGATTTCTTGCACTCCAGACGGACTCGTCCGTCGACTCAGTGGTGACGAGTGGTGTCAGTCTGGCCTTCATCACCTACCCCACCGCCATCCTGGAGATGACACCTCCGCCCTTGTGGAATTTCCTCTTCTTCTTCATGTTGCTCAACCTCGCACTGTCCACCGTGAGCGCAGGCACACAAACCATCATCACGGGTATCATGGATGAATGGCCGAGCGCTCACAAGCACAGGACAGTCATCATCCTGGGCATCCTGGGCAGGTACAAACACACAATGTACAGTATGCGCGGAGGTGTCAATGACTGGACTTCAAGGTTTGCTGCTTCTCCAGCTCCTACTTGTGTGGCCTGCCCATGACCATGAATGGTGGCATCCACTTGTTCAAGGTCCTTGACAGCCACGGCATAATGGGTCTGCTCTTCAGCACCTTCATCGAGGTTATCATATTTGTATGGATCTACGGCTTGGGAAGATTACTGAATGACGCCAGCGAAATGTCCATGCACTTCCATCCCAGGGCGAGGCTCTTGGCCCAGGGACTGTTCCGATACGTCATCCCGATGGTCCTGTTAGTCTTGATGGTCCTCTCCTGGACTGCAGTGGCCCCCACCGGCTACGGGCAGGACTATGTCTATCCCCCGAGTGTGCAGGCTCTGGGTTGGTTCCTGGAACTCAACACTCTCGTCGTCAGTGGATTCTTGTATCCTGCCTATGCTGTCATCACTGCCTTGGTCAGAGGATTAAGAGGAGCCAAGTTGAGACACGTCCTGCTGGAACCCACATCAGCCTGGCCCCAGAGCAAAGTGGAGACCAGACCTGAGGATGTCGACAAGGAGCGACAGAACTGATCGTTTGCACCTCTCAACATTGTGCAAATCTTCTACTGTTCTCTTAATCAATTAATATTTAATCTCTAAATGGGGTGTGTGTTCCCCGTTTACAGCCCTGATACGTAGGAAAGTCAGTGCATTCTAGTGCAACAAGTCGACAAAAGCACGGAAAACACTAAAAGAATTCAACGTCATACATTGTTACTACAACGTATAGGCAGAAAATAATATAACTTCATTTGCTGCAGGCTTTTAAAAGAGCTACTGATGCGCCGTAGATCAAAATTAGAGTAACCTCAATGGTGCGAGCAAAATCAGCCAGAACAACACTAGATATTGCTCGAAGTCATCCAGAACTGTCAGGTGGGCAAGGATCAGCTTCAAACCCACGGGTCATGGGGGGGACACCTGGATGCGGGGTCAAATAAGAGAGCAACTGCAAACGAGGATGAGCGATGAGCTCCTTTTTGCTGTCGCAATCCAAACGGAAGTTGTAAGTGTTCGTCAAATTTTGTGCCTTTTCAAACTTGAAAGGCCTTTGGCATCAAAGCTTTAAAGGCCTCAAACTTCAAACACGTTACAGGGCCTTTTTTGAAAAATTGGAATTTCCCTAATTTCGGCGCCCTGTACATACGAAGACTATGTCAAGGTTTCACTCAGTTCGGGTACACCCTGTGGAGAGTTTCACAGAGGCCAACACTTTGTTCTCTCTGGCTGATTGCACAGGGTGATTCAGCAGCGGAGGAGTCTGTCTGCACTAGTGCGTACACACCCTGTGAGAGCCTAATCGATGCAGACAAACACCTGGTTTTCTGTCCTCTTCAGCTGCTTCCACAGGGTGAGGACGATCGCCCAACAAATGAGGTAGAGCAGCGCTAACGCCAGCGGGATCGACGCCGTCAGCACCAGCGTCGTCGTCCTCATATCCTGGCGTCGGTCGAGCAGCACCTCCAGGATCACGCCGAAGAGCAGGAGGCAGCCACCGATCTCTAGGGCGCAGAACAACAGCCACACTAGCAAGGCCCATGACTGCCTACAAAAAAAGATGGCTTTGAACGTCTCGCTGGCCTTGTCCTCGACGTCAACCTTAGCCAACCTTGAGGGGAATAAAGTGTGTCTCCCATATCCAACTCCACCCAGTAGACCTTTCCGGAGCTGTTCTAAACATTTGGCACCTTATCCAGTGGGTTCCCGACAATGGAGCTACGTGAATCACACCCTTTACCTGGTCATGGCGCCCAACAACAGGACGAGGTTGACGGTGAGGGAGCAGACGGACCCGGCCAGCTGCACTGCGATGGCGTCGAGGCCGTCAAGGGCCTTATACATCGGGCAGAGAAGCGCGGTCGTGCACACGTGGGCCGCGGACGTCTCGCCCATGTCGGGATCCGATAGGCGACGAGTCTGTCAACGCAGGAGAGCACGGTCAGGGTAGTGGAGGCGGACATGTGTGTGATCAAGATGACTTTCGCCAGACTGTAGGGGGTCTCGGCCAAACTTAACAACCTAGGGACCATGAAAAAAGCCACCCTAGACGAACCAGAGAGGTCAGAGCATCTCTGTTTCTATCGGCTACTGAACAAAATTTGCAGCAAATCTACATGGGAAAAACGACGGGTAAATCTTTGACCAAATCTTTGATTGAGTCTCCTCTCACTTCTTTTTGCGGGGTGAAACCTTTCCGGCCACTCCCAACATGACCTTTTGTGCCCTCGTAGCCATTTGGGACATTAGTCAAGTATGCAATTATGTAGTTTGTGCAATTATGCTGAGACCACTGTATGTTTTAAGTGCGTGCGATGTCGCAAATTAATCGATCGTATGATATTCGATGCCGATACCATGTTAATTGTCACTGTGATTCTTTGGGTGACGTGCGGTTGACGTCAATCAAAGTAGTTCTGTTCTCGACATCTATATCGGATATTTAGCAAATATCGCGATATTCGATATCGATGCTGTCGATCGCGCAGTCGTACATGAGGTCTGTTGGGTCGCACTCCTGTTCTGCAACTGCTGCTTCCCTCATCTCAGTTCTGCCCGTGCAAACGCGCACTAAGAGTAGTGGAGGAAGAGACGAGGGAGACCAGGAAGTTCTAGCATGGAAAGTCCACGTCGTGAGATCAGATTTGGCATTTGGCATTTGGCACTCCGTCTGTCTGGTGTGACATCGGCCAAAATTGTGCATGTTTTAGCTATTCAGCTTTTTGCTGCTGCCACCGACTCGTTTGGAGCCTGGCCAAATAAGCCTTATGCAAATAAGAGATCGCCCACGACGCTCACGCCGCTGATCAGATGCACGGAGTAGATCGATCGCGCCGATCGTTACCATGAGGAACACGGACACGACGATGCCTGCGGCGTGGACGGCGGACAGGGTGGCCGCTATCAAGCGGGCCGCCGCCGCGGCGGAGAAGAGCGTCGTCCTCGTCGTCGTCCTCCTCGTCGTCGCTGACGTCGTCATGCGTGAGGAGCCTGAACTGCACGATTTCCCCTCACATTTCTTGTTGTGTTGCTATTGTCTATTTTGCCTATTGATGCCACTGTTTCCTGTTCGCTACAATTTAGCGTATGAAACATTTGTTGCGCACCTATGCAAACTTGTTCAACTCAACCAGACACTTTTTCTGTCTCTGTCTGTCAAGTTGAGCGTCGATGCTTGAAGGGCGCGTTTGCACTGCTCACATTTCAGCACCACGGCCTGGAAAGTGCCGCCACCGTCCACTGGGCCTCACCAAGCCTACCTGAAGGTGGGCACTTCCTCAGGCATGGTCTAGCCGAGTTTTTTCAGTGTGTGGCTGACTTTCTACTCCACAGCGCGCATATGTGGCAGTTTTACTCACTCACAGGTGTTTTCCATGACAGAAAGGAAAGTCAGTCCGTTCGCACGAACTTTCGACGCTTCCCTCCGAGGTCGCGCAACCTCGACCGGCCTCGGAGGTTGCGCAACGTTGGGCTCACATGCAGAAATCTGGACGTTCCACATTTACGTTCCCGTTCATAATACGAAGATGAGGAAAGGCCTTGGTGTGAGCCACAAATGGGTATTGGGCACAAAAGGCCTGATGTCATCCGGTGTCGCTCACTCAGACCAAGTACTGACGTTACAACTTACAATATACCTGATCCTGCTGTTACTATACTCGGCGTGTTTGGACAGGAAAATTAGGGTCCAACAAGTGTGTACTTATAGTACGCAGAGGCCAAGTCCAGAGTTCCTGTACAAGGTGCCCTCGAGATGTTTCTCTTGTCGTGGATGCATTGGGAAATTCTGCCAGCTTCTGGGACACCCGGTACACCATCACTCCGGCACACACGGCCGTCGGACAGGGTATCCTTGACAAGCTGCAAAAGTTTGAAGCTACCCTCCTTTTTGTTGTACTGCATAAATTTCAGTAATTCCTTGTTTTAACAGTGTCGACTGACCTTGAGGGTTTATTTGGTGTGGGCAAACACATATTCAGACCACGTAGGAGTCGGTGCAACATAAGGGCACTCACGAAGGAAAACAGCAGAAAACGGAGAATCGTTTGAAGACCCGAAGAGCCCGGAGAAGAACCCAAGGGACTCTGAGGAAAATCAGCGAAACCAAGAGGAAGTTTGTGCTCTCTCCCATCATTTTTTGAACTGTGCACGCATTATTTCAGCAAAATTTGGCAGCCCAGTGATGGAGACCGCATAAACCCTTGAGACTACGCAAATTCTGAAATCCTGAAAATTCGGAGAGAGCCAAGATTTGCTCAGCTCTATGCTGGACAAGGTGAGGTTCAAACGTCTCTAAGACACCCCGTGCAAGCACTGACTGCGTGTACCCGAGTCAGGATATCCGGGTGTCCTAGATACTGGAAGAATTGCTCAAATCCATCCAATACCACCTAAGACCGGAAATTTTTGAGTGCACCGACGGACCCTCCCGGGCAGTTACGTACCTGCCAATACCTGCACAACCTGGAGTTGGATGTGCCGTCGTCATTGGGAAGGCTGACCGCGTCATCAAGGACGCAGTGGGATCCTCAGGCTGATAACAAAGAAATAACTCCGTTTCTGCGATGTCAGTGAGTGAGTGGCTGGATTTCCCATATTGCGTTTCACAAACATTTCTTTTTATTCATTCGCCCAGTTTTTATTTTTGGGGAAGTCAGTGATGTCAGTCAGCAAAAAAAAAGAGAGATCTGATCCGAGAACCACCTCTGGCTCCCCTCAACGAACAAGAGGAGTCGACAACTCTGTGACGAAAGTGCCAAAATTCCAGCGAATCTTATGACTCACCAATCTTTTTCTCCCTTCAGTGGGGAAGAGCCACACCAAGCCCAGCGCGTCAGCTGACTCACGCGCGCGCTTCCCCCCTTTTTCGTTTCTGCCCTTGCCCTCTGCAGACTTTTTGAGTCATTCCGACGTTGACGGTGAACGATCCACCATGGACAGTTCAGGCAACAGTTTAGTGGAGAGGATCTCCTCGGAGGAGTCCGTGACCACCAGGAGCAACGAGCAGCTGGCCTTCAGGTGAGCTTCGGTAGTAGCAGCCACGCGGGCAACAACGGCAGCAACAACCGCGTCATTTTCCATGTAAATAGCACTTAGGGAGCGCTTGCATTGGCAGAATTGACAAGTGGCGCGAGTTGCGGCGCGGCGCGGCGCGGCGCGGTGCAGGGCAGCGCAGCGCAGCGCAGAGCAGCATCACTGCGTCTTCTCGCACGTTCAAAGCCTCCATAACGTTGAACTCTTAGACGCAGTTTCTCAGGCGCGCAACGTCCTCATGCGATTGCGTCATGTGACACTCGCGCGCGCTAGGACTACATAAGGCCGTGGAAGAGGACGCAGAAAGCAGCCTCAGGATGCGTCTCACGTGGCCTTTGCTGACAGTAGCAGACGGGGAGGTGGACGGCCTTTCTTCGGTCTCCGCTGCCACCAGGCAGGGGTAAAAGGCCTTGATTTAATCCCCTTGTAAATTGGGACACGCGAACAGAATTAATGCGCACGCACGCACGCACGCACGCGCTCGTACTATGGAGTTAAGACGAAGAAGGGAAAAGTGCTGATCTCTAAGCGTGCGTGTTAACCTTCATTCAGGGCGTGTTTGCCACCCCCTCCTCCCCCAACTCGGGCCACGCCTCCTCCCCCAGCTCGGGCCACTCCCCCTCCTGATGTTGGAGAGAAAAAGACCTTTGTTGCGCACCTGGCCCATGTTGTTAAATAGGAATGAGCTACAATGAACTCAATTTAAGACGAGTCAAAGCTTCTTGACTGGAGGGGTATGTACGTCTCACCCATTCTCACGTGGGGTGGGGTGTTCACTGCTAGCTGATGTGGGGACAAACCGACGTCCAAGTCTTTTTCCAGACCTGTACATATATGCCTTTCAGTGCTTTTAAAGAGAGTTAAGTATTGAGTCGGGGGGGGGGACTGCCAGAGACCCCTTCCCCTTGCCGTGAAGAATGTATAAAGGCACCAACTTCCTATCCGGGGCGTGCATTCATGAGTTGGTTTTATATTTCAGCGACGGCAGCGACGACGAGAGCGTCGACGTGATGACGAAGCAGGACCCTTTTAAGTTCCCACAGACGCCCAAGTTAAAGTCCTCGAGCAGCCCCGCCAGCCTGTTGGCCTCTGACGTTTCCACCGGAGTCGACTCCTGCCTGGCCATCCTGCAGCGGCTGCAGGAATCCACTGAAGAAGAAGAATCCGCCTCCACCGCCGCCATCCTCGACTGCGCCCTGGCCGAGGTGGCCGCGTGCAAGAAGAGGGTCTTGTCTGGGATCTCTAGCTGGATCCCGCAGGTCCCTAACCACCTGCTTCATTCCGTCCCAGCCGCCGCCGGTACCACCACCACGTCTGAGCTACCGCTGCTCTTCGGGAGGTGTTTTAACCTGTCAATGAACCTCAAGATCCTCAAATCGGCAACCTCCTTGGACCCCCTGCTGGCGGGGCGGATCTTGGGGGACCTGTGCGTGTTGGAGAGGGGATTTGAAGCCAAAAAGAAGGGAGTAATCAGCAGCTGTGATGATGTGAGTTCTCTAGGGATCAGTGGACTTGAACTAGGAGGAAGAAGAAGACCTCGGCTAAGACTTGATCGCCAACGCACACACGACTCTTTCTGCACATAAACTCAACTTTTATTCTGCGGTGACTCTATTTATGAAACATCTTGAGCATCCTCTGCTTGAATTCCTTCCCCACGAAGCAGTAGACGAGGAAATTGACGGAGGAATTGCACACCAGGAAGAAGTAGCTCAGGTTGTGCAGGAGGTACGTCAGCACTGGCACGTGGTGTCTGAGAAGTAGAGGAGGGATCGTCATGAATATCATCTACATACAGGGTGAGTCAGAAAGCAGGGAGACTCTACCAACATCACACTTGGCCGTTCAATCCCAATGCTGCATACAGCTGGAAGAAGCAACCAAGAATGAACGAGCAAAAGCTGACAGTAAATGACCTCTTGATAGGCATTGTTACCACTACACCAGCAATATTGTACGATAAAGCTGTACCTTAAATTGTCCACTTTGCATTCATTTCGATTGTATGAAGAAGGACCAGGAAAGAACTACTTTACCACCCTCTTTTTGTAGCGGGTGCTAAAGTAGAGGTCAGAACTCCGAAGGCGCCATTAAAAAAACATTACTGTTCGGAAATAAGTGAGCCATTGAAGAAAAAAAAGCTTCGTTTATGGGTAGATTCTAACGACACTTCAAGCTGTTTGGCTGAAACGATCTTTGATCGCTTCTGATTGATCGAAGTGCTTGTGGTTGTTGTGGATTTCAGGAGCCAACGAAGTCGTTGACATCAAGGTGACGTCAAAATCACACCCGTTGCGACTACAACACTTCAGTCTTTGCACTGACGTTGAACAATTTTGCTCAAGGAATATGACAAAGACAAACCTAGAATTGTTTTGAGACCTGGCATGTCCTGCTGCGGAGAGACCAAGATGGTCGGTCAGTCCAGCACTCTGG
>JAAUXU010030960.1_pt1 | contig 13621 bp, 11 predicted proteins | sample 7278151 | NCBI WGS metagenome assembly JAAUXU01 (sample SAMN14350113, study PRJNA611818) | marine sediment metagenome | isolation source: surface marine sediment (1.8m) | place: French Polynesia: Moorea | collected 2018-08 | reverse complement strand
GTGAATGATTTTCACCCAGTTTGGCAGCTTCTGACAGCCACCAGAGCTCAAATCTACTTTCACAGCAAATTTACTACAGTAGCTTACTACATGAATTTCAAATCAAGTTGGGCATAGGCAAACACAATTTTTTTTCAAAAGTATTTGTCTACATCTTCATTTTCTGAGCCCATGTAACAAACCCCAGATGCCGTCAGTGAAACTCCAAAGTTGACCTCTTTTCGACCTAGCCTACTCTATATGAAGGGTAAGTTGATTTTTTGTTATGTTTTCATGCCATAACCGTAGGACATCATTTGGCCTTAACCCGGCCTCGAAATCCGCCTCAAACCTTCCTGGCGGGCGGGAATGGCAAAGAGCCTGATAACAACCTGAGCAATATCGGGTATCTCTGCTACTGTTTATATAAAAGCAAACATTTGTCTGCATTCAAGTACGTAAACTGAAATTTTGCTTGAAGAGTGGGGGTTCGTTGATGCATCACTTAGAGGGACTGAAGTATTTTACACCTTCCTTCTTAGGTGGGGCTATTTTATGCCAAAACCCAAAAAAGTGGGTCAAAATGACCTTCAATCGAAACAGCTCAAAAGCGTAAAGATTTTCCGCACCACCAGAAATGGGAAAGTGGATCCGGTCAGATCTCACCTAAGAGGAAATTGAGATTGAAGATTTGTGCTTGTTAAGAAATGCTGATCTGAATTGGTAGTGGCTGACAAGTCCACTGTAGATATGATTGTATCAAGAGAGCTCTGTGACAAAAATATCTGCTCACATGCCAAGAATTACTTGAAGTATCGATACTTGACCCATAATTCAACACTACAACACCATTCCGCAGGTACTTATCTGTTTTTAATGCAATGATGCATACTGTACATATGTGCTGGAGTCCGTAAACTTCATTCGCGGCACATTCGGTTTTCGAAAAGGGTCGTAATTGCAAGAATTGAAAGTCTGTCTTTTTACAAAATAAATGCAAATCAACCTCAGTCAGCAGCAACATCTGGAGAAATCGACGTTTTTGCACTAATGTAAGTTACAAAAAATTGAAAATTAACCGCAATTGGACAGGAGAGCCTTTTCTTCTACTGCCACATTTTTGGCGGAATCAGAATCCCGAAAACATCGCTGTCGAAGCCACGATGTTCATATTTAAGTTTTTTTTCTTAAAAAAAAAGAGTGTGAGAAACAAGGATCAGCTTATGAGGCTTGACTTTGTGAAAGAGTTCTTTGCTTGAAGGATGGTTGAGAATGAAAAATGATCGTTTAACTTGGCTCAAGTGGAAACATCGCTCAATCATGCCGGCGCCCTCGCCCATAAAGAAATGGTCCCAACCACACATCTTGAGTGTAGCAGTGCAGTTATTACACCTCGCACAACATATTTTTTCAACACAAAAACAGTGAATCCAACGCTGGCTCGAGGTACAAAGCACGTGTATGTACTGGTGGCAACAGAACTCTGCTTTCTACCCTCGACATCTTAAGAAAAAGTGAGATTTCGCAGCTGTTGCTGACAGACTTCACCAAGTTCAATTAAGCCGTGCTAAAGTTAATGTCGGTCCTTCATAATGTCTCAATTATTTCTCTGGCGGCGAGAAAAGCCTTCATCCATTTGCCGATTACATAAGGAGAGAAAGCAAAAAGCTCTTATGTACTGAGACTTTTCTGATTGTCACGCCAGCAGCCAACGTTTATTGCGAAGTCAAAAAGAGGGAGAGGGTAAAAAATGTAAAGGAACATTACTTTGAACCACAAGTTTCCCCCCATTTCCCCACTACACGTATGTAGCCTCTCCATCTCTCCCCTCCCCTCCCCCCATTGTAGTCACGGATGACGGCGTCTCTGCCTTCTCCACTTGAGATCTTTCTCGGAGAGGCTTAATTTTCCTTGATCGGGCTATGAACCATTATATTCGAGCTCTCTTCACAAGAGGAAAATGTATAAAAAGGACGAGGGAGGCGCTACGTTATTGGTCTGGAGAATGCAACCCATTTCACAGCAAGAATCCTGGTCTGCTATTCTTCTCGCACTGACTTTTAGTGGCGTAAATGCCCATATGAAATTAAAGAATGTTAAAAATTTAGCATATGGCTCAAGTTCCTGAACGAACAAACGGACGGAAAGACAGACGTACCTAAGCATTAGAGATGGGCAGACACAAATCAATGCGAGTCAAAGGATGAAATTGCCCCTTTCTCTCAGCTTCTACGGGATTTTTTGCACCTTTTTCAAGGAAATAAGCAAAGGGAGATGAGAGAAAGCTGTGCTCATACATCAGCTCTCTCCCTGTGCGTGCATGTGTGTGTAGTACTGAGCATAGGTGTGGGAGTGTGAGGAAGAGAATGTATGGATGTGTGCGTATGCAGGCAGCACTGAATACGCATACGTGTGCCCGGTACTGAAGGTGTGTGAATGAGTGAGGGTGTGTTGCATTGTGCATTCAGCTTTTCGGTACCTCATTGATGCTGTGTGTATGCACAGTAAGGACTGTGGACAGTAGTACAAAAAATGAATGTGTGCAGTACTGTGTGCACAGCAGTACTGAGTGCGAGTCAGTACCGTGAGTAGGTCTGAAAAAAGGACTGAGCACATGTGTGTACGTGTCAAGCACCGTGGGTGTGTAAGTGTGTTCACTTCTGCTCGCGTGTGTATACGGTAGTGAGAATGAGTGTGGGTGTCTGCACAGGGCATCACCCTGATGGTTTGATGTGAAAAAGACGTCTTCGACCCACTTCCCTTGATCTCATCTTGGTGGCATTTGAAAGCCCTTTGAATTGCAATTTTTCTTGCATGAAATCCATGGTGATATCTCATCATTGTCACAGGACATCGTGTGCAGGCAATAATGAACCACCGAAGACGTTGTGCTCATCCAATTGAACAAAAATGCAGCAAATCTGTGCATCATCAGTCAGCAGTTGGGTGATGAGAGACAGCTGTGGGTTTTATTGATATAAAATTGCATTCAGAGGGCTTTCAAATGCCAGCAACATGAGCAGAATCAGAGTTCGGAAAGTGGGTCGAATAAGTAAGTCCTTGGTTTCTTCATATCAAACCAGTCACCCTGCACATACGTTGGTGTGTGAGTCACAAAAGACGAATTTGATAACTCGAAACCTTAACTTCTTGCGTCGTCGTGGCTACGAACTTGGTGGATGGGTATTAGCAGTGAGCTCACTCACTCCACCAGATTTTACCCTGCCTCCTTTCGTTTTCTTTGATCTTCCAATCCTCTGCGAGGTCAGAGGCTGCCTGGCCTGCCTGGCCCGCCTGGCCTGCCTGGCCTGCCTGGCCCGCCTGGCCTGCCTGGCCTGCCTGGCCTGACTGGCGTGCCTGGCCGCCCACCGCAACACATGTGCACATGCATGTAAATAGGAGAGTGGGCAGGTGTTGGCGCTTTGAAGATTCGCACATTTTCTTTCTGTTTGCACTGCCCCAATACACTTGTAGGCGACAAATGCGGAAAGGACATCGTGCATGCCTAACAAGGACGAGTCCGGGGGCGCGCAAACAACTTTCCAGCAATGTATCTTTACGCCACTTAGCGCGCTTTGTGCGCCAAAAAAGCGCTTAGGGAAGCGAAATTTTCCAACTTACTACATCACTTTTGTGACAGCGGGTGGTGAGAATTCAAGTCACGCTCTGCAAAAAAAAAAGAAGTAAGTAAGAATTAGCTATAAAGAGTTGGCTGTAGTAGCTACTTAGCTGAGTGGGAAGGCCGCCGACTTCTCTCAGAAGTCTGGGCATGAGGACGTTGAAGTGCAGATTGAGCATGCGACACCAAAGTACCACGCACGCGGCGATAAACATTGCAGGCGTACAGGTGAAAGTGCTCTTCTTTACCTCGTGGACAAGTGCAGGTTTCCCTAACAAAACAGAGCTGTTGTGATTGGTTTAAAAGCAATATATTTGCTCCTAGCCTTATGTTACTCTCCAACCGTTAAGATGCAGCAAAATTTTCATCTTACGCAGTTGTGTCTTGCATCTCAGAATGAGCGTCAATGCCAACTTTGCACCACAATACGGAGTCCATCTGAGACCTCGATATGATTTTTTACCAATTTTAAGCAATGGAAAGTTTCCTCTCTTGAAAAGTCAAAGTTACGGCTGCGCCCGGGAGGAGAAGGCACTTTCCAGCTTACACACGTGCTTCGTAGAACATGGCTGCACAAACAACGCAAAGTTTATCGAGTGGAGGCAAGAAACAGTAGTGAAGATAAAACTTTTCGGCAGCTTATTCACTCGACAAGTCCATCAAAGTCGAGACAAGATGTCTGCGTACACGCGCTGCACTACGAACGTGGTCGTCGCCGAGATGGCTGTTAATGCTTGGCTGAACGACGCGACTAATCCAAATGAATGACGTCGAGGACACCTCTCGTCATACGCCGGAGCCTGAATCGTATCTATGGTGGTGCAGTCACTTTCTATAGCTACAATGATAGCTTGACTGTTCCATATTTGATGCATGAAAGTCTCTGGCAGGCTTTAACGTACGCGAGAGCAGCAAAATATCTGCACTGACACCGAAGGGAGACGAATGCATCAGTTTGAGAATCGACAGGGCGATGACGGCGTATTCTGTGGGCACGTGGCAATCGCATGGATGAGTGGATGGTGACGGGAACTCGTTGACGACGACCAAGACAGAGACGACGAGGAGGCCGGCGACAAGCAGTACAGGGATAGTGCGGATGTCACACGTCAGTGGCGGCGATAAGACCGCACACTCACATGGCGCCCGCACGCGCACGGTCGGCTTTCACAATCCACCGCTGGAGAACAGCAAGACTCTTTGGCGTTAAGACGCATACAGACCCAGTTTTGGGAAAGTGTTTTGACAAAGTTCAAAGTTAGCACAGAAGTTTTAGGGGTTTTTTTTATTAAAAAACTAATACTCAATACGGCCCCACTTGGCCTCGACTTCAACTTCGAGCAGCAAAGCTTGGCAAGGCTTGATGCATTGGTCGATGACAACAGCCCACTCTGTTCAGTCCAAGCACGTGTCTTAGTTGTTGGTTGGCGCACCAACCCAGGCACAAACGGTGGTGACTGAAGAGGCTGAAATCTGCCGTTACGCGTTCAAGACCGACGTCAGCGCTTTCTTCTTCACATTGCATCGCTTTCTTCTTCACATTGATGTGTGATCCACCAAGACACGTTCAGTCATTCATGTCGTGATGGAGGCCTCAACGTAGCTACTGAAGTTAGTAAAGGAATTAAGAGGGCCATTGACTTTGACAGGGAAATTGGACATTGCCAAGTTGAAATATACAGCGATATGCGGAACTTGCTTGAATCAGCGTGTATAGACCAAGACTCGTTATTGAGATTGATTCGTGACTGTCGTCATGGCAAGATTCGTGACAGGCATGAGTCATCATCTTGACACTCCAGCAGAAACAAATTGACTTTCATCTAGCAAATCTCGCCAAAAAGCCCACCAAGGACCCAACAGTCGGCCTTCACCTATGCTCCCTTCCACCCATGTGTGCACATTGTGCAAGTGAAGAGCATCTACGAATAAGGTTCTCATTCTTTTGGAAATCTAGATTTCTGAGAATGACAGTGATCACATCCCGAATCCAAACTATAATAGTCCACAAAAAGTACCAAAACTTCTGTGCCATCGAGTTTTGCACCAAGTTTCAGAGCTATTTGGAGTGTATAATCGATGACATTTTTTCAAATAAAACAATCTCTGTATTCTGTACCTTTGGAGGAATATTGAACACGTAGAATATGAAAGTGACTGGATTTCTTTGCCCCTTAATTTTTCTACGTCAGAGCTTACACAGTTTTGAGGATGATCATTTTAAAGCTGTTGTACTCGTGCTGGTCCAATTTCACTACTTCTGCTAAACGAAATGGGTGAAAATTTGTCTCTTCGGCTGGGAACGTTGAACTCGTGTGGGAGCACACTAGTGCTCGCGACATATCCCGTATGTGTGATCCATGCGGAATGAATGTACTTGATGTTCATGATGACCAGCGTCCATATTCTTCACCAAGAAGAATAAAGATGTGCGGCTGGTTGCAGTGTACGTAGATATCCACTTGAACAGAGTCATGGCGACAGGGAGAGAGAGAGAGAGAGAGAGAGAGAGAGAGAGAGAGAGAGATGTCAACACCATTGTGTTGACAAGCATGTCCTCCTCAGACAGTTGCAGCCCAAATGTAGTTGTGCCAATTCGGCCACAAGATGGACGTCCATGCTCTCCACAGCTACTTGGGTCCGGTGTCAATCAGTGAAGGACCTGGGTGACCGCACAGAATGCTCATCACTGATGGAGTTACCCAATAAGCTATGCAGGTTGGACAGGGCCACCAGCCATGTCAGTGTGAAGGAAATAACGTCCAGGATGCTTCTGGAGGTGCGAAGGTGTCACTCCGTGCGAAGATGCCCGACAAGAACACGGGCAAGCAGAACAGCAACCCAATGGGCAATAACAACAGAGATACGAACAGCAAGAATGGAGGCAATAACGAACAGTGAGGACAACAGACCCAAGTGTTAGTGCAGAGTAGGAGCAATACCATTCCACACAGGGATGCTGTCTCCATCCCCATGTATAAAAGATTTGGCGCCCCGATGTAACAATCCACCAAAACCCACTAGTGAGACATCTTCAGCAAGTTTTTTTTAACCACTTTGTACGTAGCTTCTCTTTACTATTAAGCAAGTTCAAAGACATTTTGTCTTACAGAAACTTCCATCAGGAAATGAGATGATCCTTCAATATGATAAAGGTCTCATTAACTGTCACATGGGACAAATTTCCAAAGTTTTGTAATAAATGAACTTCCATCGAAAGACAAGCCTGCTTAGTGTGTGTGTGTTGAGGATGAATACCTTAATATTCACTGCTTAACACTTCTTCTCAGTCTCCAACCGCCGCAGCCACAATGAAAGTGTGTTGTTTTCTTATGGAAAAAGACTCTGTACGCGCCGGCGAAGTTGGCGGACTTCTTCAGGGTGGCCATTGCCAGTCTTCTTGCTCAAGGTGACCTTGGAGTGCCCATCGCTACTATAATGCTGGTCATTAAGAAGTTTCAAACAAATTGATGTGAGACGCCGAGGGAATTAGATAAAGATTGAGATTCCGCAGGTCGGCCACTGAGAGAACCAGTTAGAAGCTTAATATATATATATATATATATATCTTAGGCTGGGTCAAAAATTAGAATCAAAGGTGGACATGTCTAACTATTTTCTACATGACAAACTAAGATTTCATAGTCAAATGAAAATGAAAAAAATAGTCTTTTACCTTTGCCTCAAGTCAGTTAAAGATTTTCAGACCCAGTACATAAAGATGTTAGCAACATTTTTAAATTTGAGGTGGACCTGTTTAATTAGGTTCTAGATGCTGTACTGAGATGCTGTACTCAAACAATAAAATGGAAAACAAAGTGTTTGCAGCTTTGTCCCACAGCCTTTAAAATCTCAACACTGCTTTATGCACTGAACTTATGTTGTAAAACTTCATCTTGGGAGAGGCAAAGCTAAACACAAGTTTTTTCCAAATCTATTTGACTACAGCTTCATCATTTGACGTCACATAAGAAACCCCAAGTGCACTTAGGCAAATTCCAAAATTGACCCCTTTTCAACCTAGCCCAATATATATAATTATATATATATGGTGCGTGCATCATAGATGGGCACGAGAGCTCCTAAGATCCCCAGAACATAGGCTTTGCTCCTCCTCCTCCCCAGTCCGCAGTGAGCATCACAATTTCTTTTTGTTCCTCCTCTTTTCTTGCTGCACTCTGTTGGTGGCGGCAAAGACAGAGAAAGAAGAGTGGAGGAAAGGGGGAAGGACCGAAAAGGAGGGCCAAGACTTCTTATATCCATGGTGAGAAGAGAGAGAGAGCGTCCTTGAAAGAAAGGAGAATGGTGCTGCTGTTGCTGCTGCTGTTGTTGTTGTTGGTGCTGCTGCTACTGGGCTTCAGGAGCAACAGACATCTAAGACGATCTTACTTCTACTCCGTCCTCTTCCCTTGCCGAATCCCCCCGCCCTTATCCGCGGGCTACTTTCACCTACAGCTTTTGACGTCAGTGGTTCCCCCCCCCCTCCACCTCAGACAGAAGAGGCCCACACCATTTCGTCAATTTGCTTTTTTCTTTCCTCTCCCTACTTGCAAAAAAATTGCATAAGTGGGGTTGATTTGAGGAGACGCATTATATACACACACTACTCAGCAATGCACAGTACAGTTGACATCGGTGCCCAAGTTGAGGTAAATATTTAGGATTCCTGGAATAACTGCTCCAACAGCGAATGCACCGGTGCTGCTTCATACCAGATGGGGTATAAATAGTAGAAAGGCTACTACGAGTTGGCCCTGTCCGATGCGAGAAACGGCGAGAGCGGGGACAGAGAGAGATGCTGGCCGTCGTCGTGTCCTCATCTTCTTTTCCCTGGGGAATGACTGGACACTTTCACGGTTGCTTAGGGGTCGTTTTCACAATGAGAGTTTTGTGCGAATTCCCCCCAAAAGATTCGCTTGGAATGACATCTTGGGGGAAGATTCCCACCGTATCCCTTCATGCTGAGATCCTCCGCCAACTTTGGCTGCTGCTCAAGGGTCGTCGTTTCCACCGGAAGAGTCTTGTGCGGATTCTCCCAAAGATTCCCCCTCCGGAGAGGAATTCTCACAGTTTCTCGTACGCGGGTTCCTCATGCAGAAAATCTGCCGCATTCCCCTTCATCGGTTGTGGAGGAATAGAAAAATATTCGGATTTTTGCATACGGACACTGAAGAGAATCTGCCAGCTTGGAAAGCGCTCCTCTAAGGCTCGGAATAATATCAATATTGTGCTTTGTGACGAAGTGTCGACAACACGTGTGTAGATACGAACTCTTAGGAACTCCAGGATTCCTGGCCAAGCTTCATTCGTACCACAAGGTACAGCATAGCTTACATTTCGCCGAAAAGACGCACTCTACGGCAAGTGAGTCGATCTGCATTAATCAGACTGGATGGATTCAGCACCTACCTAGTACGTACAGTGCAGTATATTCTCACCATGCGTCAACGTGAGGCACAAACGTACGCACAAGGAACCACTCGAGCATAAAGGCTGTATTTTTACAAACTGAGAGGGAAGGGACGACATGTACTATTTCTGGAAGAAGAAAAAGGCACAAGAAGTGGTTTTTAACAAGATTGAGTGAAGCTTTCTCTCGGACGGAGTCCTTTCCCCATCCATCACAGGACAAGCCTGATTTTTTTTTGCTATTTCGGCTTGTACGGAAACACTTTGGGGTGGGTGGTGGTGGTGGTTTTGGCATTGTTTCTCCCTATAAATGACGTGAGAAGCTCTCAATTGCCTCACTTATTCTTTTCCCTCTTTCTTCCAGAGCTCCTGCACGATAGACGTGACCTACTTCCCGTTCGACCAGCAGACGTGCATCATGAAGTTCGGCTCGTGGACTTTCACTGGTGACCAAGTCTCCCTCACGCTCTACAACAACAAGAACTACGTAGACCTGTCGGACTACTGGAAGTCGGGCACGTGGGACATCATAGAGGTGAGCTTCCACGCGGTGCTTTTTTTCTTCAAGGACACGCTGGAGCTGTTCTTCTTCTTCTTCTTGAAGGTGCCTGCCTCGCTGAATGTCCACAACGACTCACAGCCGACGGAGACTGACATCACGTTCTACATAACAATCCGACGGAAGACCTTGTTTTACACGGTTAACTTGATCCTGCCCACAGTACTCATCTCATTCCTCTGCGTGCTAGTATTCTACCTGCCGGCTGAGGCGGGGGAGAAGGTATGCACAAGTTGACCCAGGCAAAACATGTGTCTTCATGCGTTTATGTGTCCTCAGGTGACGCTGGGTATCTCCATTTTGCTGTCACTGGTCGTCTTCCTGCTGCTGGTGTCCAAGATTCTGCCGCCCACGTCCCTGGTGCTGCCGCTCATCGCCAAGTACCTCCTCTTCACGTTCATCATGAACACCGTCTCCATCCTAGTTACTGTAGTCATCATCAATTGGAACTTTAGGGGCCCCAGGACGCACTCCATGCCAAACTGGATACGCATACTCTTCCTGAGGTGAGCATCATCATGCTTTTTTATTGCGCTAACATATATAACGCATGTGTGAGCGAATGCATACATTAATGGTTCAAACGACCCGATCGATCTATCGACCCATCCATCGATGGGCAGCCTTTAAGGGGTCGTTTATGACTTCCGCTTCCGCTTTCCAGGTACCTGCCCATGTTCCTGCTCATGCGTCGTCCCAAAAAGACCCGCCTAAGGTGGATGATGGAGATCCCCGGACAGAGTCGTCGGGTTCCACCGGGAGTCCCACCAGCCGCAAATTTTTGCCCGCCGCCGCCGCCTCCGGGTGGTGAGCCACCAATGATGTCGCCGCCACCGCCGCCTCCTCACGGCATTGGAATGCCGCCGCCACCGCCTCCTAACGGAAAGCCGTACCCGCCGCCTCCGGGTGCTAGCGGATTGCCGCCTCCCCCGCCGCCTGGTGGCGCGGGGTCGCCGCCCGACCACCTCGACTACAAGAATAAAATTGAAGTCATGGAGCTGTCTGACCTCCACCACCCGTCGTGCAAGCTAAATCGCAGTCACCAGGGCTCGTTTGACGAGGAAGAAGACGACGAGGACGACGGTGGCCTCGGTCCCGGTGGTGGTGGAGGCGACGTTGACGACGGCGGTCTCATGTTAGACGAAGACGACCGGTCGCCAGTTCAGCATCTTCCTCATCATCACCACGTCCACCACTTAAACCACATGGGCGACGTCGGCAGCGGCCGCCGCGATTCTGACCTTTCTGATGCGTTCCTGTCTCCAGAGGCCTACAGGGCCACTCAGGCTGTGGAGTTCATCGCGGAGCACCTCAGGAACGAGGACGAATACGTTCAGGTAAACATTTCAGACTCAAGATTGCACACGTACGAACAGTTGAGGTCAAAACTTTGACCTCAACTACGGTAGGGCGAAGACAAAAGGGCGGACAAGCAAACTTAATTCTATGCTGTTTAACCCTTCTAAAGGGCCAGAGCATTGCGCTCTTGTGCTGTGGTATCAGTCTTATCATAGCAGAGGATTTGAAAGGAGTTTTTATCAGGTATAGGCAAACTTTTGATCCCAACTGTTTGTTCTCCTTTTTTCTACATTCAAGCGTACCCGCAAGTACTGAATGCTCTTTCATGTCTTCATGTGTACACCTACCTTCCCGTAAGAACCGTGTAGGGTCCACAAGTATAATCACGTACCAGCTGTGCAGAATATTACCCAATGTCCTGCATAACGTTACCTAATTCCATTTATGTTTGAATATAGGATCACTGGAGTGCCATACGAACTACATCGTATACGTACGGATTTACCTCAGTGATGCAGGCAATGCCTGCAAAACTTACGCGGATGTCTGCTTTAGAGTCATTACTGTCGGTGATCATGATGTCATAAATGATGGTAACGTCGCAATCGCTCATGAGTGATGAGATAGATCGCGTAGCCTCGAGCTTCAGTGAATCATTGTTCCTCGTTCCATGTCACACACCCCACTTCGCTTTTCCACTTTATGGCACCATGTGAGGGAGAAGCCGTAATTACGTCTGGAACACTCATTTACTGGTGCCGTCTGGCAACTCTGGTCCTTGGGTGACGCACGATGGCTTATACGTACCAGGGCTGGCACCAGTCTTTGTACACGTAGACTCGAGTCTTGGGATCTTTTTTCTTTAGCACAAACAGAAAGACTCGAGTCCTTTTTCCCATTTCCCCGAGTTTTGTACTCGGGCTCGAGTCCTGATTCGTCGAGTCCTTCAAAGTTTGCTGGAGTCTACTTCGAGTCCAAGTTTTCCCGGACCCGTGGCAGTCCTCGTACGTTCTGTGCAATATTGGGCAAGAGACGAATGCGATATCTCCTCTCACTCACTCAGGACGGTCTAAAAAAAAACCGCACCAAGCGTTCAAACATCCACCATTGTTATGCATATGAAGCCCACAAATTGAGACTTTAATGTGGAAGTTGGACCAGGTCAACATCATCATGCTATGTAAGATCTCGATGACGTTGATCAGGAAAATTGGCAGGCTTTTTGCCTCAACCATGCCAGACCGGACTTGAACAGTGGGGACATAGTTGAGATTGATCATCTTGAGGCTGTGGCACTTGTTCTGGCACTGGCGTCTCTCTCCCTTCTCCAGTTAGACAAACTTCTGCTTGTTTCAGAGGGTAGAATATGCGTCTCCACACGTCTCTTTTGGCAGGAATCCTGGGCCAACAGTCGTAGTTGAGGCTGGTGATCTTGAAGCTCTCGTTCTGTCTGGCTTTTCGCCCAACTTGTCTAACTTCTGCTCGTTGAAGAGAGTTGCATTAACACACACACACACACACACACACATAGCAGAGGCCTGTTTGGGTGTGCATTATAAAACGCACTGAGGAGTTACGTTCACAAAAACTCGATTGCACTCTCAATTTTGCCAGTCACGCATGTGTGCGCACATATAGTAGCTCTGTACTTTGTGCGTGTAAAAGTACATGTGAATCTCATCTAAGCAATCCTGTTGAGTGCCATTACTTTGGCTCTGTTTGCTTAGCAATTATTAACGGAAGAGGAAGAAGAGCCATAATATTTGATCATTTCTCCCTCCCCCTTCTGTTTCCTTTGATACGTTACTAAAAAGGCTCCGCTTGTGTGTGTTTTTAGGTCGCTCAGTTAGTGGGAAGAATACACGGAAGCTGCTGAGGCGTTTTTGCTGGTCAGAAGTATAATTATAGCGAGCACTGATGATGTTCAGGAGAGAAGCGATCTCGGGCGCCTCACGCTCGGGCGATCCAGATCAAAAGAAGTATGGTGGAAAGGTCAATGGAAGCTTTGGCCTCCTCCTTAAATCAATGAGCGTCCCTCATAACAGACGAGGCTTTAATGCACCCCCACATATTCTTGTTGCTGATATTACTCTCGTCTTACTTCTTTCCAGATACGCGAAGACTGGAAGTTCGTGGCCATGGTGGTCGACCGCCTGCAGTTGTACGTCTTCTTCATCGTGACCACAGTGGGCACCATAAGCATCCTCATGGACGCGCCTCACATATTTGAATACGTCGACCAAGACGAGATCATAGACATCTACCGAGGAAAATAACAGAAAAAAGGAACACTTTGCACACACAGCAACCTCTCTCTCTCTCTCTCTCTCTCCAAAAAAAACCTGATGAAGAAAATGAATTCGCTGGCTCGCTCACTTTGCTTGCTCGCTCGTTGGCTCACTTGCTCGCTCGCTCACTTGCTCGCACGCTCGCTCCTTTAGTGACACTTGCTCAAAAATACATTAGCTCGCCATATTACACAGCGGTCGAGAAGCAGCACTGAGCGGTCGGACATGGGTGTGTGTGTGTGAGAGAGAGGGGGGCTTTACACGGAGGAAATATGGCATCAAAAAATACAGAGAGAACGACAGAAGAAGAAGAGAGTGCCTGGCTATTTTTAGTGAGCGTTGCTGCCATCTCTTTTCCTCCCCTCCCCCTCCCACTCCCACTCCCACTCCCACTCCCACTCCCACTCCCACTCCCACTCCCACTCCCACTCCCACTCCCACTCCCACTCCCACTCCCACTCCCACTCC
>JAAUXU010182538.1_pt1 | contig 13624 bp, 11 predicted proteins | sample 7278151 | NCBI WGS metagenome assembly JAAUXU01 (sample SAMN14350113, study PRJNA611818) | marine sediment metagenome | isolation source: surface marine sediment (1.8m) | place: French Polynesia: Moorea | collected 2018-08 | reverse complement strand
TGAAGCTTTAACTGCCACCTAGCGGTAGTATTGGTTACTACAGATGCTTATTAGCTGAAGTGCGCTAAGTCCATTGTCAATACACCGTCCTGCAACACCGTCCACTGCCCTGATCTTCATCTCGCAGTCGTTTACGGACGCGCCTATGCTGTAGCTGCCATGAGGATACTCGACGCCAACAACCTCTGCAGGCCAATTGTCCAACAAAACTTCCACTTCTCCTTCTCGCTGAGTTTGTTCTCGCTGCAGACGAGCAGGGGGAGTCTGACTTTTTCGGCAGCTGTCTCTGCTCATTACGTAGCCACGTCAAAAAATCGGTTTCCTTCAAGACTGCACAGACTTGAGCGGTCACCTGGAACGATTTTTCTGCTCGTCACAGTATGAATTCCATTTTCGCAAGATGCTTTTTAGCTTGCTCAGACTGACGGTTCTCAACTGGGCCTGTGTCCTTGGGCTTCTCGTTTGACGTGAGCTGATCAAGACATCGTGGACTTCGGGGCTCTTGATCGGATCTCCTCCGTTGCCTGCTGTCAGACACGGGGTTCCCGAGCTTCTCCAAGTCCCGGAGGGTCTTCTTTACCCTGAGCCTTGTGGCATCGGGTTTTCCTTATGTGAAACAAAATTTTCAAAGTGTGGAAATCACGCTTGGCTGCCCCCTTTGGCCCAAATGGCCGATTTGAGTAAACAAAAACATGTTCCGCCGAGATCTCTCTGAGAAAACAGACCTAAACCTTTCTTGTCTACTTTTACCTCTTTGTGTCACTGCTGCCTGAGAGCTGAATTGAGCTTGCGTTTAAAACACTTCACTTAATAGCTTGGGCTGATTGGGACGCGGTCCTCTGGAGACCTGAGCACCGTTAGAAATAGCATAGACCAACCACCTATTGACAACTTGACAACACCGGAAGTTGAGACTTCATCAGATTCATACTTGATGTGGTTGCTGGCAAACTGGTCCTTGCTCTTTGGAGGAAGAGCTTTGTCCAAATTATCAAGCTCTTTCTTTGGGTTGCATTCATGTAGCTTTCCCAACCCAGATTCTCTGAAGCAAAATGAACAAAGCTGGGTCAGATCTCGAGAGGAAAGAGGAACTGTGGGTGACCTAGAAACTGGCGTTGACTTAGGAATAGCTCACAAAGAATGAAGAGTTTCCCTAGACTTGCGACAGACAGAAGACGTGCATTTGTCATTACTTCTAGTCAGGGGAACCAGGTTTCGTAGTCCCTGAACTAAACTGGCATAGTCAAAGTGAGTTGGAAGTTTTCTTGGTTTAGCAGTGTCCAGTGAGCTTGAAGCTAGCCTACAAGTACCATAAAACCCTACCTGGAGCAACACCAGCTCATCATTCAGAATTATGTACTTTTTGAAAAAAAAATTGTGTCTAGAAATGAGTGACTGCCCTTGTGCAGGCATACTCACTTCGGACAAGTTGGTACCACGGGATTGCATAAAAGTTGGCATTTCATATGAAACATCAAGTTTCAAAGGACTTTTTTTTAAATTTAAATGGAGTCCCCCTTAGCATGTAGGAAGAATTATTCCACAATGCGAGAAAGAGATCGCCAGATATACAGGAACATTCATCACCGTGTAAACCAGAACCTTTACTCTTTGTTACTTGCAGATTTCACTCAAATGTTAACAAATACGTGACTTTCTGTTGCATGCCAGAAATACACGTTATAACACTAAAGGATAAGATAGTTCCAGGCTAGAGGGGCATCCCCTGTGCTACCAATGAGTACCCCTACAGTGCCATTTATTAAACAAAAAATGGTAATACAGTGGAACACGCTTATTAATATCACTGGATATATCTGTCACACGCACATGCCGGCCAGGAAGTCTTGTCCAAATGTTTGTATCCCTGTTTTGCTGCTATTCCGTTAGAGCGCTCACACGGATAAAATGATCAAAGGCTTTGGTCCCAACATGATCGTTATAAACGTGTTCCATTGTACCTTGAAAGAATTTGGGTGGAATATCCTTCTTTTACCTTGATCTGCCTATTTGGGCAACAAGGGGCAACCAAGCGTGACTCCAGCCTGCGACAATTTCTTTGAACTTAAATGTGTCCGCATCACAAAGTGCCTGAACAACTTGGGCACGAGGTTAAAATCATGGAGGGTTTTTCTGCTTTTCTGACACAAAGCAGATATTTTCTTTTTCCGAGGGAGACAACCTGTTCCAACCTTTTCGATGTCTGCCACAAAAAGTGAGTGAACGGTGAAATCCGATTTTGAGTGGTATGAAGTGGTGGGTTTCAAATTTTGTTTCCTGTCCTTACTGTTCTATCACCGGTTGTTGAAGCTATGAAGCGATGTGGTTCTCAGCCCCAAGTGGCAGCACTGGCTGATGATTGAACTGGGCAAAGACCCAACAGCCACACACTAGAAAGACTGCTGGTGTCTTCAGTCCAAGTGAAATCCAAGAAGATCTGCAGGTGGACTAACTAGGGTTCTCCCTCTTGGTGAATGAAGAAGTGCTGCAGAGGGCTGCTCTGTAAAGAGCTGTGACCTTCAAAGTTTGGTGATTTGATGGTCTACAATTAAGGAGTCCGGGTGAAGTGTCAAGCCAAACAGGAAGGAGAGACAAAGGAAAATGGGATTCATGTGCTCTGGGACAGAAATCACCCGCTGTTGTGTTTTGCCTCCAGAGTAATGATTACTTTCAGGTCCTCTAGGAGAGCCTTCCCGGCATCTCTCCAGATGGTGTTCTTTTCCGTAAGGCTGTGAAAGTCCGCTGTAGTAAGCAGGTGATGGGACAGCACAGCCTAGCTGATTTTGGCAAAGCCATGAGAACTTGGTCTCCAGAATCCGTGGTCCTATCCACAAAATTGCTTCTTGCTAGACAACTACAGAGGAGCAAAGAGAGGTGCCACTGATGCGGATTGAAAATGGCTCTTTGGCAGGATGCAAGAAGGGAGGAGTGTACGTCACATCAAGTTCAGCTTACACCCTTGCCTCGAGAGTCGTGAAGGAGTCATGAGAAACTCATCATAAAAGTTAGAAGAGGTTTCTGCGGAGGAGCCAAAAAAAGGAACTTAAAGTGAATCTGAATGAGTCTACAATTACACCCTTGAAGCGTGAATCATGATGGTTGTACTTGTTGACAATGCCTTGTATGGTGTCTTTTGGAAGCAGGAGTTGCTTGGCAATAGCCCCTAGTGACTTACCAGACTGGTGACAGGCAATAACCCTCTCTCTCAGGTCCTTGCTCCATCCCTTGGTCTTCACTACGTTGCTTGTTGACTGGGGAAGCTTTTATCTCTGTTCATCGTTTTATGGCATGGTGGAAGCATAGAGACACAGACACGCCTACACATTTAACACTCATGCCCCAAATATTAGATTTTCTCAGTGAAAATTGATTCCGTATGAATACCTTTGGACTCCCTAAAAGTCAGAGCTGACTTACCTTTGTTGGAATAACTTTTTAACTGACACATGTTCAGACGCATCTTGACATGGTAGATAGATGACATCATGCGTTGTCTTTTGGCAATCAGAACCAAGTAAGTTATCATTGATGAGTGTGAATTATTTGCTCTTGTTGAGAGCATCCAGCCGTATGAATACTGTTGACCACGACTGTACTGTGAGTTTGATGATGCGAGCGTTCGGGCCTGAAATACAAGCAACAGCAGGGTAGACGTACAACGGTAGACACTCCAAGCGTCATCAGTGATGACATCAGTGACGACATCCGTGACGACTCATCACATTGACCAAGGTCGTGGAAGGAACAAGGAAGGACTGGACCATTAGAGTAAAAGCTGAGAGGCAACTTTTCACTACAGGTTGGCTGAAAGATCTTGCGTGGCTATGCACTAATCCATTGTTGTTGCAGCAACCTGTGACTGTCACTCACGTGGGTTATCTAAATGATACAGCAGCTCTTACTTGTGTGTGTGTGTGGGGGGGGGGGGGTCCGCGGCTGGGTTCGAGTTTTGAGCGCGGCCGATTTTGTCATTTTTTTTTTTTAACAATGTTTTTTGTTCGCGCGCGGCCGATTGTCATCCAGGTGCGAAAAACCACAAACGGCCGATTTTTGGCCAGATGCCCGTATTCAGTTAGGTCAGGTTAGGATTTGGTGGCTGTTTTTCGTCACTTTATATTTTTGCTATTATTCCTAGCCAACGAAGTGGGTGGTAACTAGCGCGAAGCGCTAGTAAAATACATAGCAGTTCCCCGAGCAGGGAAACACTGACATTTGAACCAACAAAGGCTATTGATGCTCAGAGAACAGCTTTTTAAGCTAAGCAGAGCATCCATGGGCGCAAAAACAAGGCATATGAAGAAGCAGCAACTTGCTTGTCAGCCAAAATTTCCTTCCCTGTACCTTTCTTGTAGATTCATGCGCGTTGCTCAGCAGAGCAGCAACAGCTGAATGAAGTAGACACAAATCCTTTTTGCTGAACAAGACATTTATCGGGTCAGAGGTCGATCCATCGAATCTACCGTAAAGTCACTTTAACGCCGCGGCTTTTAAAAGGTTACAATGTAGTCACAATAAAAGTTGCAGTAAAAAAGTTAAAATAAGACTAGATCGAGCAAGGTAAGTTTTATTTCTTCAGGCAATTTTTCTGCACAGTATTGGCAACGTCTTCATTTACATCAGTCACCTTTGTTGTTTGTGTCTGGCACAACCTCAGCTTCAAGGAAGGCGTCAATGGGGCTCTTCCAGTCCTCTGACATGGAGTTCTAGGCCCAGGGGCCCAACTGGCTTTTTTGCCACTGACGTGCACTTTGAGAGCGCTATTGAAAGACTTCGCAGTTTTCTTATTCCGAGGGCGTGCAACGTTCCAGCTTGTTTCTCCGATGGCCTATGTTGTTCTACCCTACACTCAAGGAGGGGCCTCGACGCTCTTATCTCAGTACGAGGGCCTACACTATGGATATACCGGGCCGTCAATAAGTCTTGTGCCACCTCTTTGAACACATTTTAAAAAGGTTTAGAAAGATCTAGTCGCTTCATTGCGCATGGAAGCAAGCAGCACAAGTTCTTAGCTTCCAAACGAGCCATTGCACATGTTTCTAGCACTTGCGTAAGTGAAGATGGAAGCCAATAGGCCGAAGATTCCCGCTTTGATCTGTGCCGACCACGACACTGCAGACATCGTCAAGAAGCTCGGTGTCAACCACCACACTGTCGACCGTTTCCGCAAGCACTTGGAGGAGGGGGACAGCCTCAAGGATCGTCCTCATAGTGGCAGGTTAACCAAACTCACACTAGAGGCCACCAAGACTGCATTCAAGGCCAATTCCAAAATGTCCATGACAGAGTTCGCCAAGGAGAAGTCCATGGCCCGATCTTCTGTGTCCAGCGCGATCAAAGCCGCTGGTGAAATGTCTAGGAGGTATGTGGAGAGGCCACTCTTGACACAAAAACATCAAGAACTCTGGGTGGAGCATTGCTGCCGTCTTCTGAACGACCTCAAACATCATGGTGGCTCTGTGACTTTTTTCGCCAATGAGATGACATTCATGGTGGACTCAGTTGTCAACAAGCAAAATGACCGAGTTGTCTGCTTCAAGGACATGGCTGAAGAGCTCTGCTACATCACTACGACCAAGCACCCAGCCTTTGTCATGATGCTGGGGGTCATCGCATCAACTGGAGACAAAATGGCACCTGTGTGATGGGTACCAGCTCACTGCGGCTGACTACTTGGTGATCTTGCGGACCAAGGTGCTTCCACAGATCCAGATCACCAAGAAGTCCGGGAAGTTGTTGTACGTATTCCAACAGGACAGCATGCCAGCTCACACAGCCAATGCAGTGCAGATATGGATGATCAAGAACATGACATTCTTGCCCAATAACTTCTGGCCACCCCAGAGCCCCAATTTAAATCTGTTGGACTACAGCATGTGGTGCCACATAGAGTCTTGGCAAGGCCTGTAGAGGCTGCCGCAGCAGCATCTCCAGCCTGAAGTCCTCGATCAACCAGGAGTGGAACAATATATTCCAGGAGTACATCTCCAAACTGTGTGCAACTTTCTGGAGCTGCCTGGAGGCTGTCCTCTCAGCCAATGGTGGCCAAATTTGCAAATGATATTGATTGTCATGAATAGATAAACTGTCATTACATAATTACCATGTGTAACTTGAATGAAACCAATAAAGAGTAAAAGTTTTCATTAATATGAGGTGGAGCAAGACTTATTGACAGCCCGGTATGTGTCTCTGGACTTTGAGCATCGTAGCACATAGAGTGGAGCGACCTAGGCTCTTTCATAAAATCGAGTCCAGCGTCGTAGGCCCTCACAGAACATGGATTCGAGTGTCGGGTCCCCTCGTAGAATCTACATTAGAGTGCTGTAGGCACATTTACTTTGACTAGAGCACGGCAGGTCCTCGGCATGAGATTAAATTAATTAGCTTCACTTTTGATGTATCGACGCGATCCATTACTGAAGAAACCTCTTTACTATAGACTCTGTCACCCAGCGCTTTGGTGAAGTCTTATAGTGCTCATAGCAATGCCAGTCTCGCCAGGTTGCGAGGAGATTTACTCAGCATACTAAATCTTTGATTGAGCACATCGCTACGCTTCTTTGAGCCTAGCCAGAGTGGATCTACGCAGCTTCTTCAACATTATCACCAAAAAGTCTCTAGTCCTCCGAAGGATAGGACAAGATTTGGTGGAGTCTCCTGGAACCTCTTTTTATCTATTTGTTCTTATCGATGACCTTTGTCGTGAGCGCCAGAACGTGCGTGCATGAATAATGTGCGCGTGTCTTGTCATGTACTGTATCATATGACTACTGTTGAGCTGGAAAATCTTGGCCCGGAAAGAACGCGACTTCCAAATGCTGGACTCGAGTACTCTTCCAACTGCGCAGTCAGTTGTTGGGCTGTATCGAGCTCAGAATTTTTCGAGCCGAGCCGAGCTCAAGCCGAGCCCAAAAGTGTTCGAGCTTGAAAAATGCTCGAAAAAAGCTTGATTTCTAAGGCTAGATAAGCTTGAAAACTTGGGAGCAAGGCTACTGTAATATTTACATATGATACATATAGTTATGATAAGCAGCTTATGAATTAGCATTCAGAAAGTTGGGCATTGATGCAGTGTCATCGCTGAGTGATGTATGCTTGTTGGTTACAACATTTCCTCCTGCTGAGAAAGCCCTCTCAGAAGGAGTACTGCTTCCTTGGACGGGGAAGTACCCCTTGGTGGGTAGGGAATGTGTATTTTTGTTAGTTCCACCAGAGCACTGGACTGACATTTGTTAATAACCTTACTGCATGAGCAAGTACAAAAACTGCGATTCAGCCACATTCCGCGCTGTAGAGATCGACGCTGCAGCTCTGGTTTGCTCTTCCAATGGTCTGCCAAGTTACAAGCTGACTGTGTACGCTGGGCAGTACAACTTGTTTAAACAGAACGTGCAAAGCTTTGCCAAAAGTTCATCTATGTGTGTACTCAAATGCTCAAAGGCGGTCAGGCGGAAGCGAGGCAAAATGTTGGTCAAGAGACTTTTTCTCTATGAGCTTCTGTCTCCGTCAAGAACGCATTGTGACCTCAAAGATGTATGGTTGTGAGCAGCCCTCGACCACCAGTCAAATCACCAAAACTGAGGAGGTACTTGCTAAATGCTACTGCTGTGCTGCCAACTCTGAACTGTGGCTGGCTGGACCCTGCGCTCCCGTGATGCCAAGGTGTATTTTTCAGGGGCTCCTACACGGTGCTCCACCTGTGCCACCTGACCTTGCCCTTGTGACATTTTTGGTCGAAACGAATATGAGCAGGCTACAATGACCTAAAGTTTAAATAGAAAATAAAAAATGCTCACTTTTGGTTCTTACTTAGGATATTAATTTTTTGGTGCACTGTTGCCACGACTGTTTCGCAACGTTGCTATGTATGGGCTGGACTTTCCTTGAGCAACAGTGTCCTGCAAAGAGAGTCATCTGTAAGAGACTTTTTCTCGCCCCAGATCGCAATATATCTACGAATGCTATTCTACTCCGATCGTCCAGAGGACCAGTTTAATACGCTTCGCTTTTGCTAATGTAAGCAACATTGCTACTTAGCTCCACTGCGTGAGTACAACGTTGTTTTTCTCCGTCGCTCTAATCCTACTCGCATCAGTACGTTTTTGCCAAGGGGGATGATAGATTTTGCTTCGCATCTTCGCAATGTCCTAGTCTATATTTTGTTTAGAACACTGACTTAAAAGCTCTCAGCTGTCACATTATGCGTAAAAGGTGACCCTAGAGTTCTTCGAAATAGTTACTAAGAGAGTTACTAAGCATCAAAGTTGCCTAACCTTTCAAACGTTACGGACCATACTTTTGACAAGGGCTTTTGCAATTCTATGGACTTACACGCACGATGGCATGAAAGGGGTGTTAAAAGTGATCAAGCGAGATGTCAGTGGAAAAAGTTGGTGTATTCGTACAACTCTTTTCAAGCATTGCGGCCAGGCCTTAATTAAGGCTCGGCCACAGAGCCTCAATGCTTGTATCCTAATAGAGTTGACGTCACGTACGACGCAAGCGTTGATAGTCTGAGGCCAAGTCTGAGGCCTTGAGGGATTATTAGTACATTGAAGCACCAGCATAGGTTTTTCCTGAGTGTCGCTGGGGAGGCTTGGATGACAAATCGGACCACTCGCAATGGACCTGCCAATGCAGCCTCATCGTACCGTAGTCACCGTAGCTGACTGTCAAGAGGGTACCAGCGGCATCACCAAAGAGGACTTCTCCCTGCCCTTCCAGAAGTGGAGGCCGTTGGAGGAGTGCCTGAAGCAGGATGAAAGTTCTGCAGAGAAAAAGCTGTCGTCTCATGATGGCATTTTTAGCTTCATGAGGCATTAATCATGCCCATGAGTTTTGATGATGTGACGTTGAGCGATGTAGAAGCCATTTGATTCGCCGTCACTTCAAATTATTGGGACATTGCCTCTATAATACCTGGTATTGGGGGAACTTCTAACCCTATACAACATCAATACAGTCATTCCACCCGGCTCCACCGCCCCAATGGATGCAGTCACTTCTTTGCTTGGACCGACAATTTTAAAGCGGGAAAGCAGTCGGTTGTAGCGTGACTTTCCACGCTTGAACCATCAGCCCCAGCAAATTGCTGGAACCAAAAAAAGATGCAAATAGCTCCATTTCTTTGCTCCTCCAGCTGCGCCCTTATCATAAAAGCTTTCTGTTCACGGCCACTCATTAAAAATAGCAGTGGAAAAAAAGCTGGACATTATTTCTATCCCAGAAATAGTCTGACAATGGTACTGGTTTGTTTGTTTGTACGGGATTCTCGTACTCCCCGAAATGGTTGCAGTCGCGGGATGGGATTAGTCTTCCAATTTTTCCCTGATCCCCTTCTGATGGCACAAGAACATGTTGTTCGACCCCCGTGGCCTCTTTGGCCGTTCAAACCGGCCTTTCAGGTCTCTGCGATGCTCATTTGGTTGGAGTTCACGGAGTGAGTCCAATTGCATTCACACCAGGATCAGGCACTCGTACACAATACGCAAAAATTCTTGACTTTGTTCTCCGCAGAAGCCCCGATTCAAACCTTGGCTGCTACTACCTATCCTTTCTTTCTTGTTCAAGTAGTTATGTCCAGTCAGGGACTGCGTAACCTATCCTAATATATCTCGATTAATTCTCATAATAGCTCTCCCGACGTCATGCCTGGGAGGCAAAGGCAGCGACTCAAGGTGTTGCACTGCAGTTGGCAGACCTGCTTTTGGGTAGGCAGTAATGGGGAATGTGGAGTTTGGGGCAGCATGATTTGATTAGCCGTTGGCATCCTCTCTTGCACACACACACACACACACACACCCAACATGTAGGTTTGGCTAGTCCCGAAGGTGACCCTGCGAGCGTGGATCTCTGTGGCTTGAGGGGAAAATGTGCATTTTCTTTCACTATGAATACTTCTTTTCACTCAAAAAAACAGTCACAGCTGACGCGTGCGGTGCACAGTTGACAGGACAACTGCAGAATTTGGTGATTCTGCCCTGACGCTTGCTGGGTTGACACGTGTCCCATCAGGTTTGACCTAATGACGAGAGTCTGCATATCACTGCTCAAGGTTGTGCACCACTGAAGCATTTGAGCAAGGGCAACCGTGCCTTTTGTACCTTTATGTTGGTTGCCGGGTTGAAAAAAGGCTTCTTCGCCAACTTCATGCACCCTGTTGGATTGGATGAGATAATCCATTGCCATGTCCGGTCTGACGTAAGCCAACCGGACTCATAATCCCGTCGGGGCCTAACAATCTTTTATGTTTGTACGAAGAAGTTTTGCTTCCTTGACTTCAATCCACCGTCCCTGAATATAGGAAGTGTGCTGACTCTCAGCACAAGCGTAGAAATCTGCAAACAAAAGCCAGTTACGTTGCTATGGAGAAAATTGGCGAAAAATGATCGCGCAGATATGTATAATAACTTGTGGCTGATCCGGCAATTATTAGGCTTTTATGTCCCGATGGATTGTGTGTCAGTTCGCAGAGAGCAATTAAACGATCCTGTTTCACGTCACAAACATCATTTTGAAAGGCTATCAAAACGGTGGATCAATCTCGCCCATTACCGATTTGTACTTCAGGACTTAGAACTTGTCATGGACTTCTGACAATGAGTCAGCACACTTCCTACACTCAGGGACGGTGGATAAAATTCAAGGTAGCACAATTTCCAGAGGTTGAGGCTCGGTGACATTTTTGCGGTTGCGCCCTTCATTGGCAGGAAATTCGAAGCTTTCTGAGGACGATATAAGGCAGATCATCACACATCATCATGGATGAGGGTCAAAGTTAAACCTATGTACAGTAATGCAACTTGTAATTTACGGTTGTGAATGCATAAGGATTTTGACTTAGTCGACCAATGACGAATACTGGCTTTATTCGACTGCGTAACTGACCAAAATGGTAGAGTACAGAAAATGCAGTTTGTTTCTGATGCAGCAAGTAACTAGTCCGAAAACTTTTCTTATCCATTGTTGAGTCATTCAGTTTTGACCTGATCTTGGTGACAAAGACACCTATGGCAGTGAAAACCCTCTCTGCCTCCACGATTGTGGGTTGCAGCGTGACTTGATCGACATTTCTCTCGGCAACATCAGAAGTTGTCTTCTGTCCTTCTTCATTGTTGACTTTTCCTCCCTGGCTAAGGCAATGAATGGACTAAGAGCCTGGGATTCACTTTTGTCAGCCGGTGACAGAATTCGTGGTCATGACTGATTTAGTTTTAGTCGACCGTGACTAAAACAGATTTCAGTTCACTAATTAGTCGACTATGGCTAATGGTTCTTGCCAATTTAGCGCCATTTTCTTTAATTTGTACTCCTTCCTAAAATGGCTGAGTGAAACTGAAGGTCACGCAGCCTAGATCGTGAACACCACGTTTCTTCATGGGTTGCTTACGAATAGCGACTGCAATTTTGGCCGCTCCTGGACACTCTTGGACTCGTGGGGCCACACGTTGAATTGTTCGCTCTGCCCTTTCCAGCCAGACTTGCTCTGGCTGGAGAATTGGCAAATTTTGAGTACATCTGGGCCTGGTTTGCTCACCCTGATAACAAATTTGGTCAGGCTCTGTAAGATCAGAACATCTCTGGTGTCCCTCCAACTTCGGCGACGCTTACTTTCACGAACGAAAAGATGACATTTCACAATGTGGCCTTCAGTCGAATGTTGGGAAGTCATTTGCAACACTGAAAGACTAACCTGAAACGTTGGAAATCGCATTACAATTTGCTAATTTTCCTTTTCGTAGACATCAGGTGATCTGGCAAGATTGCCGAAAGTAATGAACTTTCAGTAATTAAAATCTGCTGTTAATCTATGTCATTAACAATCGGTTGATCCGCTAATCGTTTTAAGGAGCCCACAGCTCCTAAAAACACCACCATTAACTGTCTTATCTTTTACGTACAATAACTCCGTAGTACAGTAACTCTTGAGTAATCTGTGTCACAAAGAATTAGGGAAAAAAATCTGTACAGCAAAAGTCATTTCACTCACTCTGTCCTGAAAGGTGAAAAATTTCCAAAAAAAATTGACCATGTAGAAGGTCAACACTTCCTGAAAGTGCAGGATCAGGGAATTGAACAAATATGAGAGCCAAAATCCTAGCTACCCCTCTGAGCAAGTTATGGGCTGTCTGTTTTTCCAATAATGGTTTACTAGCACACACATGATTGTTGGACCTATTCTTCAAAATTTTATATTTTCTTGCACAACCTATGACTTGCTTAATTCTGGCAAAATTGGTCTTGACATCCTGGGCCTCTTTTTGGGCTGATCTACAGGTGGAAGCTGTTGTAGCTAACAGTCGCTTCCAGGAGTCTTTGACCGTAGCTTGGGTGGTTTATAGGCACCTTACACCTTGACCAAGTCTTCTGGAAATCATGATGAGTCGACTCACTGGTGTGCTCAGCCACCCAACCTGGGACATGCACAGTTTTCTTGCAGTTCTGTGGGATGTGGACCATGAGTGCATGGACCTTGGGTGTCACAGTCAGGGTCAGGGTTTTGTACCTTTGTTTGGGTCTAGGCGGGAGCTGAAACAGGCCTTCTTCACCTCCCCAAAGGCCTTCAGCGCAAAGGCACCAAGCTTGTGGCCCAGCTTCCTCTGACAAACCGCAACCTTGTGCTTGGCAGAACGGACCAGCTGCTTCTCCCTTCTTTTGGTCAGTTTGAAGGGCTTGCGACCAGATCTAGGCTTCCTACCCATGGTGTCATTGGTTTCCCACCTGGCAATGGCCCAGTAGATGAGCCTCTCATTGATGCCCATCTGCATGAAGTGCTTGACAGTGTATGCCTTTCTTTCGGCCCAGTGCTTGCAGAAGAACCTGCCAATGAGGTTGTGCTGATCCTCCTGCATCATTGCGTCCATGGTGACACAGGAGATTAGGAGCAAGTTTTGTTGTCTTACGTTGCGTTGTCGTTGTCTTTGTCCCACACAACACTAGGCGGAAAATTTGGGACCAAAAATATTGCTGCCATATCAGCATGATAAACCAAAAGTTGTGACATTTTTGGGGAATCAGGCGTAAATCAGTCCGGAAACAAAGTTGTCGGACCTTTTGGCTGAGGCGAGACATCTTGTAGTACGCAGCGGAGTCGCTGTCCAGGCTGGAGCAGACGTTGGCAGATGCTGGATGGCACTGTGCGTTGCTGCCAGAACGTCGAGCCAAAGTCGCTGGAACATGTAAAACATCCGGGATGTGGGTCTGGTGAGCGGCAAAGCTGAACCTGAGCGTAGTCCAGGGCGTGGACGCTGTGCGTGTGGAGGGCCCTCTAGACGGAGAAGGCCCTTGGAGCAAAGACGTAGTCTGCCTTGGAGAAGGCGTCACTGAAGACGTAGACATGGTCAGGGAGAGAAATGCTCACGCTCGCTAGTGTCCTGGCGGACGTTGCCAACGCGAAGCCTCACAACTGCCTGACAAGCAGCGTCCCGCACCTTGTGGGGCAGCCTGCAGAACTTTCAAGACAGATTGGAGCAAACCGCCATTGCTACGAGGCGTGTGCACGTCAATATGCGCATTTGGATTTGGCCACCTACTGGTGAGCACAACAAAAAATTTATTTAGCCCTTATTTCTCAACATAATCTCCTGCTCTCTGAATGCAGCGCTCCCACCTCTCCTCCCACTTC